>ENA-OROL01002216-OROL01002216.1-human-gut-metagenome-genome-assembly--contig:-NODE-2216-length-13964-cov-5.426199_pt1 | contig 13964 bp, 5 predicted proteins | sample MGYA00242128_ERZ509048 | MGnify/ENA primary metagenome ERZ509048 (study PRJEB26280, sample SAMEA2338750) | human gut metagenome | biome: human gut; feature: human-associated habitat; material: faeces...
TGGGAGCCGGAGCAATGATCTGGATGCCCTTTTCGCCTTTTTTGACGTAACGGTTAAACTTATTCTTCCATGCGTTAAACCCTGCCACCAGTGTGGCATCAGGCCGCTGCATAGCGATCAGCAGCGTATTGTTGAAGCTGTAATTGTGGAATTTTGCCATCGTGCGCAGGTACGTCGTGTACATTTCCGATGTAAAAATATCCTTTACGCCCTGCTCCAGCCGTTCCGTGATTTCTTTCATCTGCTGTTTGCGGTCAACTGCCATGCAATCCCTCCTTTTCCTTGACCCATCGTGTTTTCATCTGGCGCGGATATTGGTCGGCCTGTTTCGGTGCTTTTGCGCCGTTCCACTCCAATCCTCCGGCTCTGCCCTCACAGGTGTATCCGGCAGCTCTCAAGGATGCTCCATTTTCCGTATCCAGAATGTAGGTGATCACTTTGTTGTAACCCATTGCCCGTGCTGCACGGTATGCCGCCGCGTACAGGATGCTGCAAGCGTTCGGCGTTCCATCCGTACACAAGCGGTTAACTTCCAGCGTATAGCCATCATCCAGCCGCCGCGCCACGGGTCTGCCGCAGATAGCAACACCCACCAACGCACCATTTTTCGATACTCCGATGGAGAACTTATGCCCTCGTGTCGGCTTATGGTGGCGGTGATACTGCTGCACAAATGCGTTTGCTGTTTTCAGATTGATCGGTGTTAATGTCAGCAAATGCCCTCCTTTTTCAAAAATACCCCGTTAGATTCCTTGCAGAGATCTAACGGGGTTATCCTATTTACAGTTCCATATCGTGACTTTTCCGCTTCTGGGATTTCTGCGGTTCGGCGGTGCGCTCTGCCTGCTTTGCATGAAGCTGTGCCAGCACAGAGGGTTTCCGCACATTGTCCGCCGTGCGCTCTGCAACGCGGCCTGCATAGTTCACAGGCTGGCGCGGCCTGTCTGCAACTTCCGTTTCGGCTGCATCCTCGTCCACGCCCAGCGCATCCTCACTGCCCTTTTCGTCCATGTTGAGCAAAGAGTTCAGCTCCGCAAGGCGCGCAGATTTTTCGGCCAATTCTGCTTCCTGCGCAAAAGGACGTTTGGCTTCTTCCCTTGCCTGCGCCAACTGCTGTTCCAAGGTTTCCAGTCTGCGTTCCACCTGTGGCAATGCTCTTTCGATGCCTGCCAGTGCATTGGTAACACGCAGAAAGTTTCCCTGCGGGTCTTTGCCGACTTCCATAGAGTAGTTCCATGCGCCCTTGATGGACAAGCGGAACACCTTATCGAAGTTGTCAAATCGGGAATGCAGTTCAAACGCACCGTAGCTGCCAATCCTTCCCTCGGTGCCAGCCGCTTTCAAAGCCTTGCAAGCCTCAATGATGGCTGCACCTGCCTCCTTGCGTTCGGTATACACCTTGCCGCTGATTTCCATAGAGAAGTGATCTTTATCCTGCGCCAGAAGCGGTTTTGCCGCTTCCATATCCGTTTTCAGTGCTTCGATTTGACCCTGTGCCGCAGCAATCTCTCGCGGATAACGACGCGCAATATCCGATTCCAAACTATAAATCTGGCTGGTGTGGTTGGCTTTCAGCAGCTTCAGCTTACTGACCTGAATATCCAGATCCATCTTTTCCTTGATGTAGGGATTACCTGTTGCCAGTGCCTTGATTTCGGCATAGGACAGCGCGGTATCGTCCACATCATCACAGGCGCGGACAGGAGATTTGGAAGTCATGATCTGGGAAATGAACTTCTGCTTATTTTCCAGAATCTGCCACATATACGAATCGAACGTATTTTCCGTGACATAACGATAAATTTTCACCTGCTTATTCCGGTTTCCCTGCCGGAGAATACGTCCTTCCTGCTGTTCCAGGTCAGACGGCTTCCACGGACAATCCAGATGATGCAGGGCAATCAGCCGATCCTGAATATTGGTTCCTGCGCCAAGCTTCGGCGTAGACCCCATCAGGATACGCACCTGTCCGGCGCGCACCTTTGCAAAAAGCTCTGCCTTTTTGGTTTCCGTGTTGTACTCGTGAATGAACGCCACTTCCTCACGGGGAACACCTCTCGCCACCAGCTTTTCCCGCACATCATCGTAAACATTGAATGTACCATCGGCTTTTGGTGTCGATAAATCGCAGAAGATTAACTGTGTTCCCTTGTCCGGCGCAGATTCTTCCCAGACCTTGAATGCATTGTCCACACAACGATTCACTTTACTCTCCGGCTCATCCGGCAGCATCTCGTTCATAAGCCGCTGGTCGAGTGCCAGTTTTCTGCCATCGTTGGTGATCTTGAGCATATTATCGAATCTGGGATTCACATTACCGTTGCGTACAGCCTCGGCACGGTCTGCAAAGGAACTTACCATTTCTTCCTGTGTTTCGCTGGGTTTCAGCACTTCGTTGATATACTCTGCTTGCGGCACAGGCAGGTTCAGCATATCTGCTGTCTGTACATCTGCGGATTCCTTGAACAGAGAAATCAGCTCCGGCAGATTAAAGAACCGGGCAAAACGTGTTTTCGCACGGTAGCCAGTCCCTTCCGGGGAAAGCTCGATTGCCGTGACGGTTTCACCAAAGGATGCCGCCCAATCATCGAAGTGGCTCAATCCCATCTTCTGCAGGGTGTCATACTGGAGATACCGCATAATGGTGTACAGTTCCACCATTGAGTTGCTGACCGGGGTTCCAGTTGCAAAGGTCACGCCCTTGCCGCCTGTCAGTTCGTCCAGATACTGACACTTTGCAAACATATCGCTGGACTTCTGTGCATCGGTCTGGGCGATACCTGCGATATTTCGCATTTTTGTGTAGAGGAACATATTTTTATAGAAATGCGACTCGTCCACAAACAGGCGGTCAACACCCAGTTCCTCAAATGTAACTACATCATCCTTTCTCGTCTGGTCGTTCAGCTTTTGCAGCTTTGCTTCCAGCGTTTTCTTTGTTTTCTCCATCTGCTTGACCGTAAAACTGCGGCTGTCCTCACTCCGGGCATCTGCCAGAACCAGCGTAATATCGTCGATCTGACGCTCGATAATAGCCTTCTGCCGTTCCGGGGAGAGCGGCACACGCTCAAACTGCGAATGACCGATCACGATGGCATCGTAATCGCCGGTTGCGATCCGGGAACAGAACTGCTTACGATTGCTGGGTTCAAAATCCTTTTTCGTTGCCACCAGCACATTGGCATTGGGATAGAGACGCAGGAAATCTGCGCCCCACTGCTCCGTGAGGTGGTTCGGCACCACATAGAGGTTTTTCTGCGACAGACCCAGTCTGCGGCTTTCCATGCCGGCAGCGATCATCTGGAAGGTCTTGCCTGCGCCCACACAATGAGCCAGCAGCGTATTGTTGCCGTACAGAATGTGCGCCACGGCATTTTTCTGGTGCGGCATCAGAGAGATTTCCGGTGTCATGCCTTCAAAACGAATATGACTGCCATCGTACTCACGAGGACGAATCGCATTGAAAATCCGGTTATAGGTCGCACACAAATCCTCGCGGCGGTCTAAATCCTTGAAAATCCACTGCTTGAACGCTTCCCGAATGGATTCCTGTGCCTGATGTGCAAGCATGGTTTCCTGCTTATTCAGTACACGGTGGTCGCCATCCGCATCGTGAATCGTATCGTAGATTTTGGTATCGCGGAGATTCAGCGCATCCTCCAGCAGCTTATAGCCGTTGACGCGCAGGGTTCCGTAAGTGTTGGTAACAAGCGGATTGCCGCGATCCAGCGACTTGCCCGAAATGTTCCATGCACCAGAAATTTCGGAATAGGTTGCCTTAATGTCAATCCCGGCATAGTAGCCTGGTGTCTTGAACACTTCCCGCATAAACTGCGTGATGTACTCCGGCTTTACCCAGTTTGCACCCAGCCGCACTTCAATTTCCGAAGCATCCAAATCCTTGGGCTGTACCCGTTTGAGGTAATCCACATTGATTTGATATTCAGCATGGTTTGCCGCAAAGGTTTCTGCTGTGGCCAGTTTTTCACGAACATTGCCGGACAGATATTCATCCGAAGTTTCCCACTGCTGTGTCACAGGGTTTCGGAAAATCGCACCTGCCAGTTCATCCGTGACTTCCTGCTCCGGTTTACCGCAGAGCTGCACCATAAACGGCACATCCACCTTTGCTTTCTCTCCAATGGAAAGTGCCAGGGCTTCGCTTGGCGTGTCCACTGAGGTAACAGGCTCCGGCTTACGGATGGTACGTTTGGTGAAAATATCGGCCAGCCGTTTGAGATTCTTCTCCTCATCCAGAATTTCCAGAGATGCCAGCAGGCAATAACTGCTGTCCTGTCGGAACGCCCGCTTGTTAGCCGTGCTGTTGATAAGGCCATACTGCGCCTTAAATGCGGTGTACTGCTGTTTCAGTTCGTTCTGCAAAAGTTGAACTTCTGCATCCGAACCATCATGCAGCTGACAATCCAGCAGCTTCCTGGTAGTCTCCCGCAGAGCGATCATGCCCAGCACTCGCTCTGCAGTTACGGCAGGCAGTTCCACCTTATTCATAAAGGAATTTTCACGGTAGTAAATCTGCCCATCCACGTTCGTGAAGCTGAAGTTCTTCACACTTGGGTCTGCTGGAATGGGTTCTTCCTGCACATCCAGTTCATCGTCGGAGATTTCCGGCTCCGTGATGGTGGCATGGATGTTGCCGACTGCTTCTTTTAACTGCTGGGCAAGGTCTGCACCTTCGATGGGCTTGACCGTAGTTTCCTGCTTGCCGTACTGGGTGCTTTCCGTGGTGATCTCGCCCAGCACCATTTCAGGATGCTGCGCAAAATACTGGTTAATGGAGTAGCCTTTCGGTGTTTCGCCAAGGTCTACCCAGTCTGCCCACTCTACCGCTGCACGGTCACGCTTCTGCAAAAACAGGATGTCAGCAACCACGCTCGTGTTGGCATTGCGCTGAAACGCATTGTTCGGCAGACGAATTGCGCCGACCAGATCGGCACGGTTGGCAAGGTACTCACGGACAGAGGAATCCTTCTTATCCATCGTACCGCTGGACGTTACCACCGCTACCACACCGCCCGGACGCACAAGGTCAAGACTTTTCGCAATAAAATAATCGTGGATGAGAAAATTGTGGCGGTCATACCGCTTATCCGGTACTTTGTAATTACCAAACGGTACGTTACCCAGAACACAGTCAAAGAAGCTGTCCGGGAACTGCATTGTTTCAAAGCCCTGCACCGCAATCTTGTTTTTCTGGTACAACTGCTGTGCAATGCGGCCTGAAATGCTGTCCAGCTCCACACCGTACATCCGAATCTTTTCCATGCTGTCCGGCACCAGACCCATGAAATTGCCGACACCGCAGGACGGTTCCAGCACATTGCCTTTGGACAATCCCATATTGCCCAGAGCTTCATACATTGCCTTGATGACCGTAGGGGAAGTGTAAAACGCATTCAGGGTACTGGCGCGGGCTTCCTTATACTCATCTGCCGTGAGCAGGGACTGCAGTTCGGCATACTCTTTCGACCATTCCGCGTTGTTTTCATCGAACGCCTGCGGAATGCCGCCCCAGCCCACATACCGAGAAAGGATTTCCTGTTCCTCCGCTGTGGCCTGCCGCTGCTCTGCATCCAGCGTTTGCAGCACCCGAATGGCTTCCACATTGGCTTTATACTTTGTTTTCGGCCCTCCTGCGCCGAGATCATCGTCCGTAATACGGAAGTTCATAGGCTCCTGTTTGGGCTGTGCAGGCAGTTCCGTTTCTGCTCCACTGTCCAGCGGAAGATTGTGCTGCCGCCTTGCATGGTTGACCTCTGCCGGGGTCATAGGCTGCTGCGTCAGCGGTTCAAGGGCTTCCTCTGCCGCTGCGCGGCTAATGGCATCCGTTCGGTTCTGCACATCTGCGATCAACTGCATCTGTTCCGGTGGAAAGTCGGGATTCAGCAGGTTTTCCAGTTCGCCGCCCGATTCTGCCACCGAATAGATCACATCCATCTGCTCCGGGGAGAAATCCTCGTAGGCCACACCAGCATTGTGCAGAGCCGTAAAGACTGTGATTTCCACCGCTTCTTCCATCGGCACATCTGCCTGTTCGTACAGATGCCGAATGTACTCCAGCGATTCCGTTCGGAAGATCGGATACCGGGCTTCTTTCGCAAGGGTCATGTCCTGCAAGCTGACCGTTCCCTGCTCAAAGTTGACCGAATCCACACGGAACTCCCGATCGTCCAGTTCGATGATGGTATTAACAGGCAGATATTCCTCTCTGCGGAAGTATTTCGTTTGGGCATGGGTTCCATCTTCCTGCTGGCCGGACAGATAGACGCTCTCCCCCTGTTTCCAGAGCTTCATTGCCTGCGAAACCCACTGTTCACGAGGAAAACCAGATACCTCAACCTTGCCGAGTGCGGTTTCCTTTTCCAACAGCTTGCTGCTAAGAAGTTCTGAAACGCGCTTTGCATCCTCGCCGTAGAACTCAAAGTTTCCGTACTGCTCATAGCCGACCAGAGCATCCGGGTAGTGCTCTTTCAGTGCGTTATATTCGTTGGCGGCATCCAGTGGCAGGGGCTGCAGCGTCTGCTCCGAATACTTTTCATCTGCAAGAGGCGTATCTTTTTTGGGTTTCTCAACCGCTGCGGCGGTTGACTGCTCTTTCGCTTGCGGCTCCTGCTCCATGAAGTCAAACATGGAAATTTGCCCCTGTTCAGGAACCGCAATCTCAACAGCCCTCTTCTTTTCCGGGAAAATCGTGTACGTTCCCTCGACATACTGGTGCAGGATAGAGAGGGATTCTGCCTTTCGCTCATATTCTTCGGAATCCAGCGGCACAGACAGCAGTGCATTGTCCATCTGCTCCAGCAGTTCCACCGCCTGTTCGGGGTCTGCCAGCTTTTCAACCAGAGCCTTTCGTCCCTCTTCGTGGTAAAGATCCTGCGGGAAAGGACGTTCCACCTCGTTCGGCAGATGGTGATAGAATCCCATCACCCGCATTGCCATCTTCTCTTGCTCATAAGCAGGCATCCGGGAGTAGTCTGCCGGCTTCAAATACTCACTGTCACGGATAAGCCGGTCAATTCGGCCTGCAGCCTGATTCCAGTTCAAATGTACGCTTGCATCCGGGTTCCCGTATGGGCCACGCTCCAAAGCAATGCCCCTGCCATCGTGATCTTCGTGAGAATCATCTGCCCCGCAAAGGGCATGGCTGCTGCCGCCGATCCCGTAATGGTCTTTCAGAAAGTCTGCCCGCTCTTTCTTATCTTCATGATTTAAGAAGAACGAATAGATTGCCAGCCGACTGTCTGAATAATTGCTGCCCCGTGTGAAGTAAGCATTGATTTCATCTTCCGTGATGAATCGTTTGTACTCGTTCCAGTGAAAGTCCTCTCTTGCTGCATAATTCTGATAGGGTTTCGCAAACTTGTGGAACAGTGCCGCCACCTTATCCGGCTTATAAAAGTGCATCCGCATCAGGTCTTTATCTTCGGCATAGGCTTCCCCCAACGCAGACAATCTCTCGTTGAGGTCAGTCAGAAAATCCGTATCATCCAGCAAGCCCGCCAGCCTGTCCGTCAATTCCGGGAAACCACCTCTGAAGATTTCTGTATCCTGAAACACTGCTTCGGCAACGCCATCGGCCAAATCACGTTCCATATAAGCCAACGTCTGCGCGTGTTCCTGTAAGGCGTTCTGCCGCGCAGCGTCCAGAACCGCCTGCGGCGCATACTCGCCCTGCCGGAGCAGTTCATGGATACGATTGCTCACATCCTCCCAGGATAAAAACGCATTGGCAATCGTGCCACCCTTTGCCGTGCTGCCTACTGCAATACGCAGCCCTAAATCATCGAACCAGCCTGCATACTTTGAACCGTCAATTTCAAAGCCTTTGCCGCCAGTACCGTATTCGTTTTTCACGAACTCTGTGTATTCTTCTGGGGTTTTCTCAACCATGAAATTGTAGATCAGACGCAGCTGGCCCTTGCTGCGGTTGCTGCCCGTGCGCAGAATTTCATCGACCACTTCGGGATCAAGTGCAATCTCGTCCGCATACCGCGCCCGGATCGGTGCTTCAATGGCGCGGATCTGCTGTTCCACGGTCGGCAAATCAGGAAAAGAAAAAGCAGAGGCAATTTCTTCCTCTGCTTCGCTCAAATCCTGTTCCGTTACCGGTTCAGTTAATTGTACACCAATTCCTTCAAGACGATCTCCTCGGCCATCGTCGTCAGGTTGTTCTGGTGCGCTGCCCATGCCAGCGGGTCTTTCTCCTTGCTCGGTGCCGGGAACTTCTCGTTCAGGCCGTCCAGCAGGGTTTCCATCCGGTTCTCCGCTTCTTCCTCGATCTGCGCCAGATGCTGGTTCAGTCTGCCGCTCATCAGCATACTCTGATACCAGTTCTTGCGGTTCTCTTTCAGGTACGTCCTGCGCAGCATCCCGTACTTCCCGATGGTCTGCGGCTCGTCCTTCACGGCCAGATTCGGGAACAGATAATCTCCCTTGCGGTAATACGTCAACTCCATTTTCTTGTCCTCCTTTGGTCGTGTTTTCTTTGGTTTCATGCTTTAATGTGTTAAAGTCCGTATTGGTATTATACAAGCTGTCAACGGATTTTTCAAGCTGCTGCGTGATTTCTTTTTTGTAAATTTTCCGCATCTCGCGGCCAATGTCAAAAAGAACTGCTTCACACTGTTCGGAAACCGCGTTACCAAGGAACGACAGCACAGGCAGCTTGTTGAAATCCACGATACGGATAAAGTCATCATCGTTCAGCACATCCATAGGCTCCTGCCTGCATCGGCGGGAAAGCGTATAGAAGATACTGTTGGTCATCAGTTCCCGGAAGCGGACACGGATGTTATCTTCGTCCAGTTCTTCCAGAAAAGTATCCGCCACCTCATAGGCCAGACCGTCCATTGCTTCATCCAGATTGTCGGCGGTCAGCTGCTGTGCCAGCTCCAGCAGGGCAGCATTCATGCTGTCTGTCTGGGATAAGCCATAGGTATCTGCCAGATGGTCTAAGATAGCCTGCTCATGCTCGTGGCTGTCCAGATTCCATAAGAGCGGTGTTTTTCCGCCGCGCACCAGATGGGTGTCAGCAATATCGAACACATACCGCAGCTTGGTTCGCGGTCCGGTATCATCCAGAAGCGCGATACCTTTTGCGCCACGGTTGACCCATCGGCTCATTTTCTGATTCCAGAGTTCCAGTTCTGCGCAGGCGGTTGCATCAGGCCGCTGCGCGTGGATCAGGAGTGTATCGGTGAACGAATAGCGGTACAGCCGCGCCGCCACATCCAGATAACTCATCCAGTCCTGTGGCGAGTTACTGACATACCGGGCGTTCTGCTGCGCCAATTCTCGAATATCGTTAATCTGTGGCAAGGGTCAAACCTCCTTTACGTTTTCGTTTGCATCGGTGTTTTAGGAAATTCCAGGCTGTACTGTGCGCGGCCATCTTCGACGCGCATCACAAGGTCAGCGGCGAATGTCTTGTCTTTTTTCGCGGAATAAAAGTCTTTTACATGGGTGCGGCCTTTTTTCAAAAGGTCTACCGCCATCTTCTTGTCCAGCGTTTTTCTCATATTGGCCAAGTATCTGCTTTCTTTCCAGAGGGCAAATTTGCAACTGCGGTCTGCACAACAAAAGCTGAGCTTACTCTCATGTACAGGGTTTCCGCAGACCGGGCAGCTTCCTACGCTTACCTTATTATGATGGGGAGCTGCCGCGACGGTAGGAATCTGCCGCAAGTCGGCCAGCATCTTATCGATCAGTCCATGGATGCCCTGCATAAAATCGTGGGGCTTGATCTCGCCGCGCTCCATCCGCAGCAGGTCATTTTCCCATTCGGCTGTCATACTGGCAGATTTCAGGTAGTCCGGGATATTGCGGATTGCGGCCACGCCGTCCTCTGTGGGAATCATCTGCTTACCCTTGCGCTGCACATAGCCGGAAGACACCAGCTTTTCCAGAATTGCGGCGCGCGTTGCAGGGGTTCCCAGACCTTTCTTCTCCGTGTCCTTTTCAAATTCCTTGTTGCCTGCTGTTTCCATGGCCGACAGCAGGGTATCTTCGGTGTAGACTTTCGGCGGTGAAGTAAAGCCCTGCTTTTTCTCTGCCCGTACCACCGGAATAACCATCCCCTGCTTCAGATCGTTCGGAAGTGACGCATCCTTGTTCTTCTCCGGCTCCACAAGCGGAACAGGTTTTGCAGTATAACCGGGCTGCAGAACGTTCTTATGCTTTGCTGTAAAATTCTGTCCCTGACAGCATACCGTCACAAGCACATCCTCATAGATGAACGGCGGCAGCACAACCTGCACCAGTTTCCAGATGATAAGCGAAAGAATCTTCTGCTTGGTTTCGGACAGCTTTTCCTTATCACACTTTGCGCCCTGCATAGTCGGCAGGATCGCATGATGGTCTGTGACCTTGCTGTTGTTGATAACGCAGCTTACGTCTGCCGCCGCGCCATCTAAGGCCAGTACCAGAGATTCCACCGTCTTGCGCATATCCTCGGTCACGAACTGGCTGTCCGTTCTGGGATACGTCACCAGCTTTTCTTCATACAGTTCCTGTGCCGCCTGCAAGGTCTGGCTGGCGGTCAGACCGTAATAGCGGTTTGCTTCTCGCTGCAAAGTTGTCAGGTCATACAGCTTCGGGGGCTTCTTTTCTACCCTCTTTCGCTCGATGCTGCCAACCACGGCGCACTGCCCATCGCAGGCAGCCTGCATGGTATCGGCATCCTGCTCCTGCGCCATCTGTTCCGATGCCGCCACGACACCCGCACCGGACAGTTCCACTTTGTAATAGGGTTCTTTTACAAAGTTCTGGATTTTGGTCTGCCGTTCGGCCAGCATCGCCAGCGTCGGGGTCTGCACACGGCCAATGGTCTGTTTTCTGCCGTACTTTTTCGTAAAAGCACGGGTTCCATTCATACCGATCAGCCAATCTGCTTTTGCTCTGCACTCGGACGCTGCAAACAGATTATCATACGCCGCACCATCTTTCAGGTTTTCAAAGCCCTGCTGGATAGCGGCATCCTCCATGCTGCTGATCCACAGCCGCTTGATGGGGAGTTTGCTTCCGGCAAGAGCATACACACGGCGGAAAATCGCTTCACCCTCGCGCCCTGCGTCGCAGGCGTTCACCACATAATCGAATTTCTTGCTGCGGAGCAGTTTGCGCAGAACATTGAACTGCGGCTTCTTGGTATTGTGTACCAGCAGTTTCCACTCAACAGGGAGAATCGGCAAATCCTCAAAACGCCAGTTTTCATAGCGTTCATCGTAGTGTTCCGGGGCTGCATACTCTGCCAGATGCCCCAGACACCAGCTTACCACGCAATCCCCACCCTCCAGATACCCGTCCTCATGTTTGTATGCACCGATCACTTTCGAGATGGAACGTGCCACACTCGGCTTTTCTGCTATCACAAGATATTTCATGTATCCTCCTGCTTGTTTGAAAAAAGCAGGGACAGTCCGAATCAGACCATCCCTGCACCACTAGATTATACGGTTTTTCTATTATTCTTCGGTTTCTGCGTCCTGCCCTGCTTCCTCATCCTCATTCTTTGTCGGCAGAGCTTCATATTCCAGATTTTCTTTCGATACTTCCGGCTCACTCTGCTTCGGCTTATAAATGTAGAAATAGAAGAATGCGCCTGCACCGCCTACACCCATAACAAATACGATTGCCAGAATCTTGGTCAGCTTTCCATCGTCCTGTTCCGGCTCTTCGATCTCGACATCCGGTTCCGGCTCAGGTTTGGTTTCCGGTAGCACGACTGCCGGCTTCTCTTCTTCCTTGCCGTTGCGTTCCTCATCGGTTAGAAACTCCTGCAAATCGTATTCGTCGATCATGGAGAGCATATACACATTCTCGCTGTTCCTTGCCCGGTCGATCACTAGAAAAAAGGTATTTCCGCCCTTGGTCTTGACCGTGAAGAACTCCTTACTGGAATCGTCCGTAATGTTATCCTCCACCTCACCATTGCCCGCAATGGTGAACGGAATCTTCTCTTCCTCGGTGGGTTCCTCTTCCTCAATGACCTGTGCAGGCTCTTCCTTGACTTCCGCCTCCACATAGGCAAATGCCGGAGTGGAAAAGCCTACCGCCATCAGCAGGGTCAGCACTGCACTGGGAATCACAATACCCAGCTTTTTAAGCATCTTTCGCAATCACATCCTCCATTTCTGCTTCTTCCGAAGTCTTATTCTCGTTATTCACGGTTGTCTGGAACGTCACATTCCCCGCCTGGATATTTTCCAGCAGTGCCAACAGGTCACGCCCGCCCAGCTTTGTGCTGCGGATAGCCCGAACGATCTCATTGTCCTCTTCCTTTTTCTGTGCAGCCCGGACATTTCTCAGGTACTCTTCCAGTTCCGCGATCTTGCTTTCGGTTTTCTCTGCATCATTCAAAAACTTCTTCAGCTTTTTGCTCATCTAGCTTCTCTCCTTTCCTCTACTTGATTCTGCCAAAACCAAGGAAGTGGTTCTGCCAGTAGGTCGAATTGATGCTGGTATAAGAAATCGGGTCGCCGCAGTGAATCATCATGCCGTTGCCAACATAGATGCCAACGTGCGATGCGCCGACGGTATTATAGGTTTTTTCAAAGAAGATCAAGTCACCCGGCTGTGCATTTGCAGGAGAAACGTAGCTGCACTTGCCGCGCAGTCCGTTTGCTGTCGTGCGTCCGACATTCCAGCCATTGCCGCAGTTATTGATGACCCAGCAGACAAAGCCAGAGCAATCAAAACTGGTGCTGGGCGAACTTCCGCCCCACACATACGGCATACCCAGATACTTTTCGGCTTCTGCAATCATCCTTGCAAACTTTTCATCCGACAGGGCTTCTTCTGGAATATCATATCGGAAACCACCGCCGGAACTGCCGCCTGTTCCACCCGAACCGCCAGAGCCAATGCTTCCTGTTGTGCCGCCGCTGTATGTAGGTGAGCCTGCGCCAAACAGTTCCGGGCGATTGCCATAGGTCAGATTGTAGGCATCATACCGCCCAGTCTGCTTCCGATCCATGTTCTTTCTGGCAATGGTGTCAAAGCCCTTGTTCTTCAGCAGGACGTTGAGGATTTTGTACTCATACTCCACTTCTTCCTGATAGGTATAGGTTTCCATGCTGACGTTTCCAAAAGCGTCAATCGTTGGCCGAATCCCTACTCTGGTTTCCATGCGTGTGCGAATCTCTATTGTTTCCCAGACTTTCAGGAGATACTGCTGCTCAAACAGCGACTTGATGACGGTTTTCACCTGTCCTCTGGTGAACTGCTCATATACGGCAGTCAGATGAGATATCAGCTGATACGGGTCATGCCCGATCTCATCCAACTGGTAACGGTATTCGTCATAGCCGGGATGCGTGGACTCCATCTGCCGTATCTGCTCATCCAGCTTCTTTTCCAGTTCCAGATAATCTTCTTCTGCACCTTTCATGTCAGCATCCTTACTAGGATACGTCGTTCCGATAAAGGTGCTGCCCGTTCCTTGGATCGCTGCGGAACAGCTTGAAAATGCGCCCATAATCAGCATGAGCATCAGTGCTGCGATGCCAAGTCCCGCCCACAGGGTCTTGTTCTGCACAACGATTTCCTGCACCGCCGCTTTTGCTTTTTCGGCAAGCGTGTTCGCCGCCGTTGCCGCCTGCTTGCTGGCAGCGTTTCCAGCTTTCCGACCTCGCTTGGCTGCTGCATAGGCATCCTTATACTGCTTTTTCTGATAGAATTTTGAACCGACTGTCTTTGTTGCTTCATCTCCTGCGGCAGTCGGTGGTGGCAGGTGCGGTTTCTTTTTCAGTGACGTTTCTGCCACTTCTTCGGCCATGCCGCCCTCACTCTCCGAAAATTTCAGACGGCTGGATTTCTTTTCCGCAGTGACCTTTTTCTCAGCTCTTGCGGATTTCTCTCTGGTCTTTTTCCTGCCTTTGAAGAATCGGTACAGCCCCTCCAACGTTTCTTCGCTCTTGTGCGCCGACTCCACGCCGGAGTTTTCTTTT
>ENA-OROL01002229-OROL01002229.1-human-gut-metagenome-genome-assembly--contig:-NODE-2229-length-13887-cov-22.481564_pt1 | contig 13887 bp, 9 predicted proteins | sample MGYA00242128_ERZ509048 | MGnify/ENA primary metagenome ERZ509048 (study PRJEB26280, sample SAMEA2338750) | human gut metagenome | biome: human gut; feature: human-associated habitat; material: faeces...
GGGTGCCTGCTGGCACCCGTCTAAAAGGGGCTACCCTAAAATTGGAAACTTACGATTTGTTGTGATTTGCTTTCATTTTAGTATCTTTGAACCATTAGAAACAACCTGTAATTTTAATTGGTTTTTTCTGTATTGTTGTGATTTGCTTTCATTTTAGTATCTTTGAACCATTAGAAACAACGATTCATAAGCCTTTGCACAATGCTCACCGTTGTGATTTGCTTTCATTTTAGTATCTTTGAACCATTAGAAACAACCCGTTTTTGATAATTCTGTTAGCTTCGTTTGTTGTGATTTGCTTTCATTTTAGTATCTTTGAACCATTAGAAACAACACATCACCAAGTATATGTTGAAGGTAAATGGTTGTGATTTGCTTTCATTTTAGTATCTTTGAACCATTAGAAACAACACAAAGTACACGCGGCGCGGTTAGTCTGTAGTTGTGATTTGCTTTCATTTTAGTATCTTTGAACCATTAGAAACAACCAGAAGTGAAAACTCTGCTCGTGTGTATGGGTTGTGATTTGCTTTCATTTTAGTATCTTTGAACCATTAGAAACAACACTGTTTGTTCTTTTGAATAAGTACCACTTGTTGTGATTTGCTTTCATTTTAGTATCTTTGAACCATTAGAAACAACTTGTTGATTGTTTCTTGTTGTCTATCAGTAGGTTATAAGTAAATTTAGAAAAAGAAAAAGTTGTTTCTTGAAATAATAAATCCCATATTAACCATGGGATTTATTATTTTAAAAGAGTTCTAATTGTTGTCCTGGTGTTTTTACCCCACTTGCTTTCTTGCCATAAAATAGCTCAATTTCTCCAAACTGTTTGTCTGTGATACATATAATTCCAACTTGACCATATTCAGGTAGAAAGGATTTTACTCTTTTTATATGCACAGCTGCATTTTCACTGCTTGCACAATGGCGTACATAGATGGAGAATTGAAACATTGTGAATCCATCTTTTTGTAGATTTTTGCGAAAGTCAGTATAAGCTTTTTTGTCTTTCTTTGTTTCTGTTGGTAAGTCAAAAAGAACTAAAATCCACATAACTCTATATTCGCTGAAACGTTCCATTAAAATTCAGGATAAATGATTTTTCGTGATTCTCCAGAAAAGCATTTATATAGTGATGCCGTTGTTTGGCTTGCTGCTATCATAAGAGGACTTCTTTTCCCACTGATTCTGACATCTATTGTGGGGATGGATAATAAACTGGCTTTTACTTCTTTTGTAAGTTCCATTTTGTTTTCAGAGTATAGTTGATAGACTAGCTGGTCTATGAAGGGGCGATATGGTTCCATAATATCGTCTGCTAAGCAATAGGCATTGTATCGGTTATGATGGTGAATGCCTAATGTGGGTAATAATCCGCTTGTTACAAGAGAACGTGCGATAACTGCACGGAGAATGGCATAACCATAATTTAAAAGATTATTAGGGGGTATGCCATCTCGGTCTCTTGTAAAATTTTCAATGTCATGAAAAAGTGTTTTCCAGTAGAAAGCTGCAGCACGTGCTTCCAGATTGTCGGGGTCTCCACTTCGTACATCGTTAGCCCATATACGCATGCATTTTATATCTTCGTTTATACATATGGATAAGGAAGATGCTTGATTGTTGATTTTTGCTTGAATGGTTTGTTGCCATAGTTGTTTCTTTAAAGGCAAAGAAGCATCCAGTTGTTTCCGAAAACGCTCATTTTGGGTAGTGTTTCCATAGAGAGGGAGCATTAATCCTACAGGCATACTTTTACTGTCACAAGTAATAAGTGCACAATTATTTTCAAGCAATGCTTCAATAGCTCCGGACGTAATGGTGATTTGTTTATTATCCAAAATAACAACACCTATATCTTCAATAGGTTTGGTTATTTCAGATTGACGTTTCATCGCTTCCGGAAGTGAAGAACATTTCTCTACTTCCGGAAGTTTTATGACAAGTTGGGCATTACGTAATGATAGGTATGCTGGGTTACCAAAATATAATGTTTTCTTTATCATAGGCTGATTGACGTTATAATGTTTCCTAATCTATCTGTTTTGATAGGGATGCATGTTTCTTTTATCATTTCTCCTGTGATAGCTCTTTCCATTTTATTCAGTGGAGAAAATTCATATTTATCAATAATTGTATTGGCTACATTGGATTTGATAAAGAAACATTGATTTCCTGTACAACTTACCATTTTATAAATTCTATCTTTTTGTATTGGTTGATTAATATGTCCATTTTCTATTTCTTCTTTTATTGGTACATATACTAAATCATTGGGTGATAATATAAATTTAGGCAGATTTCCTTTTTCGTTTTCGGGTGCAGGGGGTAATCCTTTCTTCAATCTTTCAATAACTACATTTAATGGAATAGACGCAAAGTTGCGTTTATGAGCAGTTTCATATATTGCAAAGAACAAGTTAGTACCTTTTGCTGCCTCTACAAACTTAGTGGATTTATTTCCTGTTTGTCCAACAGCGAATTTATCGGCTTGTTCGTATGTTCTGACTTTATAAATTGGCTGATGAAATTTTCCATTATTTAGGGATGTAATATTTTTATTCATTTGTTCAATACCTTCAGGTGAGAAGGCTTGTTCCGGATTATTGCCATTCTGCTCCAAATGGCGCAGTAAAATTTGTTGGATTCCTGTATCTGCAACTTTTTCTTCTATCTTCTTTTTATTGAAAGTTGTATTTATTGATTCACGGCAAGCAAAGAATCTGTTGGCAGTTTCTTTGGTGAAATAGTATACTGGTATCTTCTTTAGATTTATTTCTTGCCAAATATCTTTATTGTCTTCAAAGTATTTTTTGATTTGTTTTTCATTGAGTCCCTGCGTTAAAAGCTCTTTTATTTTTTTCTTTAAGTCTTTTTCAATAATTCTTTGGGGATTCTCAAGAACGGCTTTCAATGTAGCAGTGGTTGTTCTGCGCAGGTTGATTTCTCCATATACGGTTTCTTTATGCATGGGCTTACGGATAGCCCAGCTATCACCTTGTTTTTGTGAGCAACTTACTTTCTTTCCGTTTTCATAGTGGATATAATGGTTAGTTGTTTTATTGATAATACGCAGATTTTGTTTGAAGCTTACAATGATGTTGCCTAAAATGGAATACACATCTTGGGTAAATGTATCCCAAGGTTTGTCAATGAGCCATTGATAGTTTCCCAAATTGTCGGTTTTTGTTTTCTTGCATAATATTTGTCGCAGGTCCTGACGTGAAATCTTTGCATTCTTGCTGGCCGATTCATTATTTAAATAATTGACTATATTCCGGTTGGCACAGGCTATGACAATAGCGTCCATGGCATGATGGCGGTGGTCAATACGCTTTTTGTTGAATCCCTTTTGTAAATCTAACGGCATAGCAGGAATTGTTTTATTGCAGGCATTGGTTGTCGTAAAGCGATTGCTTTCCGTAATTTCGTTCAAGCGCATGAAACGAGGTAAAATGATTTTATTCCATACATCGTTGAGTCCCCAGTCTTTTTTTAGCCGGTATGTAATACTTCCAGTGCAAACAATAACATTTTTGGACGTAGCTTCTTCTTCTCCTTCTTCACGTACTATATTAGATAATAATGATTTTATAAACTTGCTAATGTAACGGCTGTCGTTTAATTGACGTTCAATAAACTGGTTTGGAATGTCCTCCATCAACAACTTTTGCATTTTAGTGCGGTTGTAAGAATAATGTTCTTTCACAAATAGCTCATAAGCTTCAACCGTTTGTATTTTAACGTTTTGTCCGAATCCTAGTTCTACTATTCTTTCTTGATTGTTTTTGATGAATTCATAGCCTAACATATTGCCTTTTAGTTTATTAACTTCTGCTTCACAAATAACTTTATTTGTGAATGAATCATCAAAATAACGAGATTGAGGAATTACATGTTCAATTTCGTATGCAGGGGTGAAAAGTTTTCCCAAAGGAATCATAGCTCCAGTATAAGGAGAACGATATTTTTGTTCCAGCCAGCATTTATAACGTAAGACATCGGATGTAGACGGGCGTTTTTTGGTATCAATTTCATTGAATTTCTTTAAAATAACAGCAATATCTTCTGGTATATCTTTAGTTTCGTTTAGAACTTCTTCTTCATATATACGCAATAAATCTTGCTGACTTGGAGAGTGCGGGCGTACGTTCTCAATTCCAAATTCTGGATTGGCAAATTCAGTAAGAAGTGCCTTGATACGCAGATTGGTGTTTTCGTTTTCTTGTATTTGTTGGGTGAGTTTTCTGCGTTTCTCGGCAGGATTCTTCATTTCACGTCCTAATTCGACATGAATTTCATCAATATGCCCTGTCTGTTTCCAAATATCTCGTACAGTGCGTAAGGTTTCCATGATGATTTGTTCCACAATAGGATTGTGTAAAGAATGTTGCTTGAATGCGTTTAGAAAAGCATCAATGTCTGAAGGTTGTTGCCATTTAGTAACGTCCTTTATCTCTGAATGGCGGTTATATACGATATAGCATGCCAGCCAGGTTGGAAGTCCCTGAAATGAGTATAAATTGTCCAAATGGATTGTTTTTTCTCTGGTTCGGTTCTTTATGTTTTCTTCAAACTCTCCAGTTAATATTTTTTCTATACGGTCAAGAGTTGTACTGTCGAAATTTTCTGCTTTCCAATATCTTCCTATACGCATAAGTGGCAATAGTTTTTTGATAGCTTTGGCAGAATAGGAACCGTAATCTTTCTCGAAAGGAGGAATTTGCTGAAAAGTATCTGCAAATTTATCGCTTAAATAGTTTTTATCAGCGAAATGCTGTAAAGCTTTTCTGAGTTCATTCTTGTCAGAAATAGAGTATAGAATATGCCATAGTTTCTCTTCTATTTCTGATGTTAAGGCTGATTGCTCTATTCCTGCTTTTTCCCAATATGACAGTATCTTGTAGTGAGTCTCATTACAAGGATATGTCTTGTCCTCTACATAATTCCAGCGATAATTTGCTATATTCTTTTTTAATCCAAATGCTGGTTTTTTAAGAAATGTGTCTTGTCTGATTTCTTTTTTCTGATTAAGCCAGTCGAACAAATTGGCGTAGTCATCTTCGGTTTTCAGAAATTGATTTGTTACATCTATATCAGTAGTAAATTTCCCGTTTATGGTTCCTTCCTTTTGATAAATTCGCAGGTTTGATATAAATTGCCATAGACGGAACTCTTGAAAAAGAGGATGTGATTTAGCTATGCACTTTAATGAAGAAGTGCATATTTCTCCTGTTTCTTTATTGGTGTATGTGTATTCTTCGTAAGGGCAATTACTAATGAGCGATTTTTTGCTTTTAAGTGGACGTTGATAGAACAAAATATCTTCAATAAGCAATTGGGAAATGCTATATTTTGCAATAGCATTACGATGGGCTTCGTTATTAGGATACAGTTCTTCGATGCAGGCTTCTAATAAATTGGAGTCTCGCAATTCTGGGTGAAATTCTTCTTGTTTCTTTAATATCTGATTTAATTCGTCTTTATAATACTTGCGTTCAATGGTGCGAATCAATTTTCCCCGAATCTTTTGGCTAGGAGTTTGTAATAGTGTATCATAGATGTATGCGCCTACTGTTTTATGAGATGTGTCAAGATCTTTTTGAGTTTTTGTTTTAATAAGCTCCCACTGTTCTTCCCATTCTTGTTCGGTAGGAATTTTGAAACGACGGCTTAACTCTCCATTTTCATCATATTTGTCATTCCCGTTTTTATCAAGGTCTATGATTGCAATAATATCTTTTTTCTGACCTTTCCAGTCAGGCATGTTTTTACTGAAAAATTTTCCTTTCTCTCCGTTTTCAAGTGTTATTGTGAATATTTTTAATCCTTTATAAATTTGCCCAGTGTCAGTAATATCTGTTACAATCTGGCTGTCAAAATATTGCCGTGTTTTAGAAGACGCTTTTTCTGTTTCCTCTTCGCGTAGCTGGTAGTATCCTCTTTTCTGGTTGAAATTTAATAAAATCCAGGCTAATTCTTCTTTTTCAATTTTTTGTGTCAAAGCTTTTTTGCGCAAATAAAACAAAGTCCAGTCGTATGGAACCTTTTTTACTTGGTTGTTGTTTTGTAAAAAGTCATTGAGCATCTCTTGGAACGAGCTTTGAAAGATAAAGTAAGAAGGTTCATGCGTATTTGTTGTCCAAGCGAGCTTGGGCTCGGAGTTGGCTATAAACTTTCCATACCTGTCTAATTGGCTGGCATAATGCTTTGGAAGAAATCCTAATAATTGTAGGATGCGATGCAATCTTTCTCTTCTGAGCTTCTTGCGCTCATATAATCGGCGTACCCCACGAAATTGTGTACGGTTGGCGGTTTGTGAAACAGTGTTTCCTTTATTGAAATCTCCTAATTGGGCGGCATCCATTGGAATTATTCTACTTCCTGCAGTATTGATTCCTATGAGTTGTTCTTTTTGAGTGTTTTCTTCTTTTATGGCATTGATAACTGCCCATCCTATACTATTGGTACCTAAGTCTAAACCTAAAATATGTTTCATAGTTGTATTTTTCAATTTTCTCAAAACTACTAATTTTTTATGAAAAAAACTTGTCTTTTGTGTTGTTTCTTTTTATTTTTGTAAAACTAAAATGAAGCAAATCACAATAAGGATTATTCCGTTGTGAAAACATTTAGGCGCTTGCCCATCGTCCTTTATCGGTGGGCTTTTTTATTGTTTTATGTTTTCTATAAATAAAAGATCCCCTCCAGAACTCATTCATTACAAATAGTTCCGGAGGGGATTAATTTTATCTATATCTTTAAGTGGTACGGATTATTTGTATTCGTCCCAGCTCTTGATAGCGATGTCGTCAATACTCATAGAGCAGAAGGCATTGATGAATGCGCTTGCCAGACGGGCATTGGTTACCAGAGGAATGTTCAGGTCGACTGCGGCACGGCGAATCTTGTATCCGTTTTCCAACTCGGTAGGAGTGAGGTCACGCGGAATGTTTACCACCATGTCGATTTCTTTCTTGTGCAGCATTTCCAGTGCCTGAGGCTGACCTTCTTCGCTTGGCCAGTATACGCGGGTGTTTTCCACTCCGTTTTCTGCCAGGAACTTAGAAGAACCGCCGGTAGCGAAGATGTTGTAACCTTTGGCCTTGAGGGCGCGCGCTGCCTGAAGCAAATCTACTTTCTGTTTCAGTGTACCGGTAGACATCAGGACGTTCTTTTCCGGAATGCGGTAGCCTACAGACAGCATGGCTTTCAGTACGGCACATGAAGTGTCGTCGCCGATACAGCCAACTTCACCTGTAGAAGCCATGTCTACACCCAGTACAGGGTCGGCCTTCTGCAAACGGTTGAACGAGAACTGGCTGGCCTTGATACCTACGTAGTCGAGGTCGAAGAGGTTCTTTTCAGGCTTTTCTACCGGCAAGCCTAACATGACTTTGGTTGCCAGCTCGATGAAGTTAATCTTCAGCACCTTGCTGACGAACGGGAATGAACGGCTGGCACGCAGGTTACATTCAATTACCTTGATGTCGTTTTCACGAGCCAGGAACTGGATGTTGAACGGACCAGAGATGTTCAACTCTTTCGCAATCTGACGAGAGATACGCTTGATGCGGCGTACGGTTTCTACGTACAGTTTCTGCGGCGGGAACTGGATGGTAGCGTCGCCTGAGTGTACACCGGCAAACTCGATGTGCTCAGAGATGGCGTAAGCTACGATTTCACCATTCTGTGCCACGGCATCCATTTCTACTTCCTTGGCGTGTTCGATGAACTGGCTTACTACTACCGGATGCTTCTTCGATACGTTAGCGGCCAGCTGCAGGAAGCGTTCCAGCTCTTCCTGGTTAGAACATACGTTCATGGCTGCACCAGAAAGCACGTATGACGGACGAACCAATACAGGGAATCCTACCTTTTCGATAAATGCGTTGATATCTTCCATTGAAGTCAGTGCGCTCCATTCAGGCTGGTCTACGCCGATACGGTCGAGCATAGCCGAGAACTTGTCGCGGTCTTCAGCGTTGTCGATGCTCTTGGCAGAAGTTCCCAGGATGTTTACCTTCTGTGCATCCAGGCGCAATGCCAGGTTGTTCGGAATCTGTCCACCGGTAGATACGATGACTCCGTGCGGATTTTCCAGGTCGAGGATATCCATCACACGTTCGAAAGTCAGTTCGTCGAAGTACAGACGGTCGCACATATCGTAGTCGGTCGATACGGTTTCAGGGTTGTAGTTGATCATTACTGAGCGGTAGCCTTCCTTGCGGATGGTGTTCAGTGCCTGTACGCCGCACCAGTCGAACTCTACGGATGAACCGATACGGTAAGCACCTGAACCCAGTACGACGATACTCTTGTGGTCGCCCAGATAATGTACATCGTTAGCCACGCCGCTGTAAGTCAGGTACAGGTAGTTGGTCTGTGCCGGATATTCGGCTGCCAGCGTGTCAATCTGTTTTACTACCGGCACGATGCCTACGCTCTTACGGTGGTTACGGATTTCCAGGATACCGTCTTCCATATCGCCTTCGTAGCCGATGGCACGTGCCACCTGGAAGTCGGAGAATCCCTGACGTTTTGCCTTGTAGAGCAGCTCGTTCGGAAGCTGTGAAAGCTGTGTATGGTTGTTGCCCCACTCGTGGAGTTCCTTAGAAGTCTGCATGATGTTCATCAGCTTGTCGAGGAACCACTTGTCAATCTTGGTGAGGTCGTGAATCTGGTCTACTGTGTAGCCTGCACGCATAGCCTTTGAGATGACGAAGATACGTTTGTCTGTCGGTTCGCGCAGTGCTTTGTCGATGTCTTCGATAACCAGCTCCTTGTTTTCTACGAAACCGTGCATGCCCTGACCAATCATACGAAGACCTTTCTGGATGGCTTCTTCGAAGGTACGTCCGATGGCCATGACTTCACCTACCGATTTCATGCTGGAGCCCAGTTCGCGGTCTACGCCGTGGAACTTACCCAAGTCCCAGCGAGGAATCTTACATACGCAGTAGTCCAATGCCGGTTCGAAGAAGGCAGAAGTTGTTTTAGTTACTGAGTTCTTCAGGTCGAACAGTCCGTAACCCAATCCCAGCTTAGCTGCAACGAAAGCCAAAGGATAACCTGTAGCCTTAGATGCCAGTGCAGAAGAACGGCTCAGACGGGCATTTACCTCGATTACGCGGTAGTCTTCTGATTCAGGGTCGAACGCGTACTGTACGTTACATTCACCCACGATACCGATGTGGCGGATGATACGGATGGCCAGTTCACGCAGTTTGTGGTATTCGCTGTTGGTCAGTGTCTGTGACGGAGCGATAACGATAGACTCACCGGTGTGGATACCCAGCGGGTCGAAGTTTTCCATGTTGCAGACCGTGATACAGTTGTCGAAACGGTCGCGTACTACTTCGTATTCCACTTCCTTCCAGCCTTTCAGACTCTTTTCTACCAGCACCTGCGGAGAGAAAGAGAATGCTTTTTCGGCCAGCACGTTCAGTTCTTCTTCGTTGTCGCAGAAACCTGAACCCAGACCTCCCAGTGCGTAAGCTGCACGGATGATGACCGGATAACCCAGTTCCTTCGCTGCACGGCGGGCATCTTCGATGTTTTCTACCGCCTCACTCTTGATGGTCTTCACGTTGATTTCGTCCAGTTTCTGTACGAAGAGCTCACGGTCTTCCGTATCCATGATGGCCTGTACCGGAGTACCCAGTACGCGGGTGTTGTATTTCTCGAACACACCGGCTTTGTAGAGAGCCACACCGCAGTTCAAGGCAGTCTGTCCACCGAATGACAGCAGCACGCCGTCGGGACGTTCCTTGTCGATGACCTTTTCTACGAAATACGGAGTAACGGGCAAGAAGTAGATTTTGTCTGCCACACCTTCCGAAGTCTGCACGGTGGCGATGTTCGGGTTAATCAGGATGGTTTCGATACCTTCTTCCTTCAGCGCTTTCAGAGCCTGCGAACCAGAGTAGTCGAATTCACCAGCTTCACCGATTTTCAGGGCTCCTGAACCTAACAGCAATACTTTCTTTATGTTTTCTTTCTTTATGTTTTCTTTCATTGTCTTCTTTGTTTTTTAGTGGATTACAGCAACTTTACAAACTCATCGAACAGGAATTCCGTGTCGGTAGGGCCGCTGGCAGCTTCCGGATGGAACTGAGCCGAGAACCAGGGGTTCTTTTTGTGACGGATACCTTCGTTCGAACCGTCGTTCATGTTGATGAAGAGCGGTTCCCAGTCGGCTCCCAGTGTATTGTTGTCTACGGCATAACCGTGGTTCTGTGAGGTGATAAAACACTTTTCCGTGCCTACCATGCGTACCGGCTGGTTATGGCTGCGGTGACCGTATTTCAGTTTGTAGATTTTGGCACCTCCTGCCTTTGAAAGCAGCTGGTTACCCATACAGATACCGAAGATAGGAAGTTTTTCGTTCTGCATGGCCTTGCGGATGTTCTGTACGGCTGCATCACAAGTGTCGGGGTCGCCCGGACCGTTGGAGATGAACAGACCGTCGAACTGCAGAGAGTTGAAGTCGTAGTTCCAGGGCACGCGGATGATTTCCACGTCGCGCTTGAGCAGGCAACGGATAATGTTTGATTTCACGCCACAGTCTACCAGCACAACTTTTTTCTTGCCTTCGCCTTCGTTGTAGCGAATCACTTCCTTGCAAGAAACCTTGTCTACGTAGTTCACACCTGCATAGGTAGCTTCGGGAATGTTATTTGGTTCATCGTCGAACACGATTTTTCCCATCATCACTCCATGTTCGCGCAATACCTTTGTCAGTTCGCGTGTGTCGATGCCCGTGATGCCCGGAATCTGTTCGCGTTTCAACCAGTCGCCCAGACTTTCCACTGCATTCCAGTGAGAGTATTTTTCACTGTAATCGCTTACGATAATCGCTTCGGCATGGATTTTCTCGCTTTCCATGAAAGTGGGCAGTCCGTTTGCTTCGAATGTGAAGGGAGGCACACCATAGTTACCTACCAGCGGGTAAGTCAGTGTCATCAACTGACCGGCATACGAAGGGTCGGTCAAGCTTTCGGGGTATCCGGTCATTGCCGTATTGAAAACTACTTCACCGGCTACCGGTTTCTCATAGCCGAACGACTTGCCATGAAAGCGGCTCCCGTCGTCGAGGATCAATGTTACATTTCTCATTACCTTGTTACTAATAATCTTTATATCTTGTATTTTTTTTCTATTCTACTCTCGTATATACGAAAAAACGCCCGGACTTGCCGAAAAGCAGTTCCGGGTGTTTGAAAAAATAGGAAATCTTAAATATTCAGGAAATAAGTGACATAAAAGAAAAAAGAAATAGCTTCCGGCATTTGTCCATTTCGCCGGAACTCCGAATGTGCGCTTATTCTTTTTACTATGTGTTGAACAGTAATACATCAAACTCTTTTGTCACGTCATAATTCGGAGTGCAAAGATAATGTTTTCTGCTCAAATGAAAGGATGTTTGCCAAAAGTTTTTACAAAAATATTTCATTTTCCTCTTTTTACTTCTTTTCTCCGCTGTGGCGGGCGGCTCTTTCGCGCATGATGCTGTCCGACCACTCCTGCAGGCGCTTGTATTCTTCTTCGGTGAGCCGCATGAACGAGCCGTGCTGCGGATGTTTCACGCCCTCCATGGTGACGGGGGAGTGGAAGTTGGAGAGTTTCTCGTCGGCCTGACAGATGCGGTATCTTTTGGGTTTGGAGGAGTATTCGATGTAGGCCACGCGCCAGGTAGAGTCGCCCACCAACTGGAAGGCAGAGCAGCCCTCACACTTTTTGTTGCCTTCAAACTTCACATAATCGTTTTCATCTTTTATTTTATAAAGACCGGTCAGTTTTGTAGCTGTAGCGGCAAAGATGCCGGGTGTACCTCCTTCTTTCTTGATGAGCATGTGATAGAGTCCGTCGGCCGGCACATAGTTAATGTCGGCATCGATGGTAGCATATCCCCAGTCCACCAGCAGGCGGGGTTTAGTGAGACGTGTAAAGGTGGCGTCGGCATAGGAATAGAACACGCGGTCGTACTGGTCTTCTGCCGGATTAAGCAGTGAATAGTATCATGTATCCGCCCTTCGTGCCATCAGTCCATACGTACGAAGGGTCCCAGAAAATTTGCGGTGCCCATACGCGTTTGATGGTGCTGTAGTCCTTATAGACGTCGGGCGACTGAGGGTCACAGAAAATGTCCGGTCCCCGGCGGAAGTCGAAGGTGGTAGAAGTCCAGTGAATCAGGTCGTCACTTTTCAGCAGGTTGATGCCGTAGTTGAACCACGAGCGGCTCTTGGCGTTGCTCATGTCGGTAGTCACCATCAGATAGCCTTTTCCGTCGGACGTGCGGCAGATAAAGGCATCGCGTGCTCCTCCCTCTATTTTTGACATTTCTTCTACATTGTATACGGGGTCGCCATCAATCAGGTCGTGAAAGTGTACGCCATCACGGCTCAGGGCGTAGGCCGTCCATTCTCCTCGTCCGCTCATGTGGCAGTACAAGTATCCGTAGTCTCCCTTTTGCAAGTTTTGTGCTCCGGCTCCCAGCGAAGCCAGTGCCAGCAGTGAAATTATCAGTTTCTTTTTCATGGTAGTGTAATGTTTCATTTTGCGGGTAAAAGTAGAAAATCGGCAGAAGGCAGACAAGGGACTATTGTACAAATTACACGTAATAATGTGTCAAATGCTCCTGTGATGTAACGGAAACGGGTTGTACGGGCTGGAAAAATGTAGTTTCTCGGAAAAAAATCTCTTTTTTATTTGGCTGTTTTCAAGAAAACAGTAATTTTGCAACCGTTTTCAACGAAACACGTTGCCGAAATAACTCAGTTGGTAGAGTAACTCATTCGTAATGAGTAAGTCGCGGGTTCGAGTCCCGCTTTCGGCTCCGACTTAAAACCGCTTATTACATTGTGAATTAGGCGGTTTTTCTGTTTTCTATACTCATATTAAACACCCAGTACTATATTGGCGTCAATATTCAATTTCTGGCTGATTTCGCGGGCTACTTTCAAGGTCGGTTCACATTTACCGGAAATATAATCACTCAAGCGTGAAGGACTGACTCCGATTAATTTTGCTAAAGATTTCTGATTAAGTCCCATCTCATACATACGAAGTTTGAGGACATCAACCAGCGTTGGTTCTCCCAGTGCGAAATGTTCTTCAGAATAATCTGCAACGAGATTAGAAAGTAATTCCAACTCTATACTGTGAGGATTATCCAGAGGGGTTTCATCTGTAACCAGTGGAAGTAATTCCTCAACTCTTTTTACTGCCCAATCGTATTGAGCTTTTGTTTCTATCTTTGTCATGGCTCTTGGTTGATCGGTAATTGCCGATTCTGTTTAATTATAAAACTGAACAATCAGCTATCTTATCATACTCGGCATGAGTGCCTATAAAACGAATATAAACGAACTTTATAGTGAATTTTATCACTACAATCAGTCTGTAGCTATTGCCTTTGATATTGAATACATAATGTTGGTTACCCACATTATCTACGCTATTAAAGGTCTTTTTTACGTCTGCAAAGCAAGTCCATTCGCTTCTTTTAACTATGGTAGTCCATTCTTGCAAAGCTACTTTTGCATCAGGATGCGCTTCTGCATATTCTTTTATAGCTTGTTCTGTAAATATTCTCATTAGATTCACTCAATTGTCATGTGGCAAAGATAAGAATAAAATTCTGATTTGTAAAATAAAATTCTATTATTTGGAATCATGGTAAGCACTTCTAAAACGCCTAAGCGTTTGCTTTCAAACGTAAGTGCATTTAAAGTAAAACGCCCTTGCGTTTTACCTAAAACGTAAAGGCGTTTAAGTTAAAACACAAAGGCGTTTTTTCAACCCTGTTTTAAAGGTTGAAAAGCCTATGAAGTGTACTGAAAATAGTTGTCAGTTTGAAGATTAATTCCTGACAAAGTTGAC
>ENA-OROL01002232-OROL01002232.1-human-gut-metagenome-genome-assembly--contig:-NODE-2232-length-13879-cov-3.039641_pt1 | contig 13879 bp, 12 predicted proteins | sample MGYA00242128_ERZ509048 | MGnify/ENA primary metagenome ERZ509048 (study PRJEB26280, sample SAMEA2338750) | human gut metagenome | biome: human gut; feature: human-associated habitat; material: faeces...
TATGCGTGATCTGCCCGCGGCGGGAAAACAGCGAAAGAATCGGCGTCGGAAGCACGTGTCCTGCTCGGGTGCCCGAGCCTTTCCAATCTCCGATTAAAGGCATCGTGTTGGCTGCATTGGCACAAGTCTTTGTTGAAGAGCGCTTGGCAAGTTTCACGTCAAAGGCGAGAAGCGGGCCTCCTGCCATCGGCAGAGAAGCCATTAAGCCCTGAAGATGCATTAAGTGATCCTGCATGAGTTCAATCGACATTTTCTTGAAGATGCCGATCGCGGTTTGGACTTCATGGGTTACGTTTTCTGTTGTCGGGAAAATCATGACCTGATGAGACAACTGGACAAGTCCTTCGCCGTGTTCAAAGGATTGAACCGCAGCTCTCCAGTCTCTGGCTTCTTCTTGAAGTGTCGGAATAAAGCGGGCAATTTCCGTTGCCGACATTTGCTCGGCTCGAGCGCTTTTGAGCTGGGCGTAGCTCTTGCCTTTCTCATAAGACGTTTTAGAAAGATAAGTCGTGATGAGAAAAGGGCTGGAGAATCCTAAGGTGCCTTCTACATCGCCGGCGGCTCTGGCCATTTTGTCCAAAGAAAAGCTCTGCGGATAACCGTGAGGAGAAAGACTTACCGCCTTGACGGTTAAAGGATGATTAGGTGAGCGAAAGACAATGCCGTCTTCTTCAACGGAAATCGTCGTTTGGTGAGAGACTATCTGAGCTCTGGGTTCGCGAGTAGGGTCCACATCTGTAAAAGACCAGGCACCGTTGACAAAGAGCTGAGGATTAAGAATAAGCGATAAGGTATGCACCAAAATTCGCTCGTCCCAAACAAACGGAGAAAAGTGCCATTGATTTAAGGTCGACACCATGACCTTGCGTACTAAAAGTGCGCTGTCCCGAGCCTGTGCTTCGAAAGGGGCCTTTGCAGGAATGACGACCGAAATCCAGCATCTTAGGTTGCGGCCGAGAATCGGGAGCGCCGGATGCGGGGGCTGAGTGGCAGAGCGAGAGAGGAACTTTGCCTTTGCGAGCGTCATGGCCGACAACAAATCCTTCTGCGCGGCGCGAGCGGGCGTGTCTTCCGGCGTCCGACGCAGGGTCTGGCTTCTGACCAAATCGACCAGCGGATCAATGAACGGAGATCCGAACAAACTGACTTGAACGCCGGTGCCGTCCGGAAGGATTGAACCGATCATATGCTCTAGGCTTTTAGCCATGTTGAGCGACGTTCCGGTCTGCGGAGTGACTTCAATCACAAAACCTATCCCTTCAAAGGTTCCGTCCGGTCCGGCAACGGCACAGAGCTTGTCGCTTTCTTCAAACTGCGCGTACGGCAGTTCGTCGGCAAAGCGGTCAATTCTCAGAGGCGCTTTGCGGCGCGTCGGCGTGGCGCCGGGGTGCACTTTAAAGTTGGGCTTTAAGTCTTGAAAGGCAAACAAGGATGCCGCAGAAGACAGGAAGTTTTTGAGCGTCATGACAAAGAAAAGGACGATTAAAGAAAGGACGGATTAACGATTGCCGGAAAAGCCGAAGGCGGGAAGCTGTGTGAGCTTTTCTCGCTTGGCTTCGTTGGGATCCTTGGGCTGTTCGGAAGAAAGCGGGTAGACGGGCTTTGACAAGCGGGAAGAAGAAACCAGTTCATTGACGCTGTCGGTCGTCCAGCCGCCGTTTTCCAAGCGGACGTAGAGATAACGCTGGTCATGCAGGTCGCCCAACTTATCGTGGAAGGGCGCGAGCCAAACCCGAAGAACAGTTTCGGGCTTTCGCCAGGGACGAGCCGGCACGATCGTGACAAAGTCCGAAGTTCGTTCAACCGCGGAGACATCACTTACTTGGGCGCCGGATGCGGCAGAAGGTTCAGTTTTTGGCTCTTGAGCGTCTTTAGCCTGATTCGGCTCAAAAAACGGCTGAACAAAGTCTTCTTCAGAAGCGGCCAATACCACCGGTGTGGTCGGATTGTTTTCTTCATAGACCTGGGAGATGTTTCTGCAGGAAGGACCGCCGGAGAGGTCGGCACAGGCAAAGTCCGTCTTAGCGTTAGAAAAACCTGTCAGCGAACCGCACCCGGAAAGAAGGAGCGCCGCAGAAACTGCAGAGACGATTAAAGAATGGCGTTTCATTTAGTTTCCTTGGAGCGGTGCGCTGATAAAGGCTTCCAGTTTGTCGAGCGGAAGGGCGCCTGCGGTACGATCTCCGGCTTCATTGATTAAAGTCGGCGTCCCGCCGATGCTGTGCTGTTTGGCAAGCGCCAGGGTGTCGTTAACCGGGGAGGGACAAACGGGATTGTCCGAAATCGCCTTAGGAGTGAGCTCGCCTTTTAAGGCAGACGCTAGAGCTTTAGAAGGATCTTTAGCGCACCAAACCGCATCGGACTTTCCTCTAGCCTCCGGGTGAATGGACTCCAGCGGGAAAAGAAACGTGTAAACCGTCACATCTTTAAGGGATTCCAGTGTGGTGCCGAGTTTGCGTGAGAACGGACAATCCACATCAGTGAAGACGGCAAGTTTTCTTTTGCCGTTTCCGTAAACCGTCTTAACGGCTTTATCGAGCGGAAGAGAGTCAAAAGAGATTCTTCTCAGATCTTTAAGACGTTTATCGGTTAGATCTTCTCCTCGATCCATGTCTAACAAGCGACCGGAAAACACAAACCGTGCAGTCTTGTCGAAGTAAATAACTTCTTTGCCGACGGTGGCTTCAAAGATTCCGGACAACGGTGTCAGACGATAAGCCAGTACCTTGGTTTTGGGATAGCGGGTTTTGAAGTTGTCCGCGGCGGTTTTAAGTTCGTCGGCTTGACCGGCGATTAACGGCGCAGACGTCTGATTTGGATCACTAGCGGTTTGAGATTCAGCTTCGGCAGCTTTAGCTGCAGGCGTCTTAACGGCAGAAACCTTAAGCGGTTTCATGTCCGGATTGACACAGGCTCCGGAGGCCGAAGCTGAAAACGGTGCTAAAAGACTTGCAGAAAAAAGGAGGGTTAAAAAAGGAGCAGGTTTAAACATAGCTAAGAATTAAGGTGTGGTATTTCGTTCAATAGACAAGCCGTTGGAGATGACAATCTCGACATTGCGTCCGGAATCAACCTCAAGGACGGGGAACATGTCGCTTGCAAGCTTTAAGTAGTAATCGGTGATCCGATCCATGGCGTGCGTGGCGCCTTCTCCGAACCCCGCTTTCCAAGGATTGGTCACGGTCGTAGAAACCGTTCCGGTAATGGAAGTCGTTTGGTTTTCTGAAGCGAGTGAAACGGCTTTTCCGAGGCCGGCCAATGTTCCTGTAACCCAAACTCCCGTGAAATAGCCCGTGATTATTTTTAATCGGGCTATTTTTCTTCAACTAATTCTCTGATTCCTTTAAATAAAAGATTTCAATGACGGCATTTTTATGCTATAATAGATCGGTATTTTAATAATATAGGTCTATTAAAATGGGTCGCCCAAGAGTTTATGACACTCCGCACTTCTGCCTCCATACTTACGTCAGGAAGGGGCACACTTACGTCGAGGCTTACAGAAATGAATGGGATCCGGAAAAGAAACGCTCCCGTATCGCACAAAGAAAGTACGTCGGAGCCTTGGATACAGAGACCGGAAGAGTTCGGCTCGGAAAGAAATATCTTTCCGAGAACCCACAATATGAAGGCAAGATTCTTTATTACGAAGATAAGCAGCTTGTTGAGCGAACACCGGAAGAAGTTCAGGAAGAGTTGAACCAAAGAGTTCCGAGTCCTCTTAATGACATTGTTAGCTATGGTGCTTCTGCCGCGTGCTGGCTGGTTGCTCAGCAAAACGGAATGCTCGAAGACTTAAAAGAGACTTTCGGGGCGGAAATCGGCTCGGACTTGTTGAGGTTGGCTATATACCAGTACCTCGACGGCGGCTCCATGGACTGCTTTGAACAATGGGCCTCTCAGCACTGGCTGCCAAAAGCTCGAATATTCTCGGGCCGGCGCATCAGTGAAATGCTCTCAGAAATAACGCATCAGGATATTACGTCTTACCTAAAACTTCGGAATCAACGATGTGTTGAGCACTTTAACTCGGTAAAGACTCAGGCAGAAAAACTCAAAAAAACAGGCCCTAGATTCCGCTATCTCGCGTTGGACTCCACGGCGCTCAGCACCTACTCGGTAACCATCAGCAACGCTGCATACGGGTACGCAAAACAAAATCCGGAACTGCGGCAAGTTAACTTCACGTTAGGCGTTGACTATCTGAACGGCGATGTCTGTTACGCCTACGAAAGCGAAGGCAGTATTACAGATAAATCCGTTTACCCTCATCTGATGATGGATCTGCATCACAACGGCTACAACCTTCAGGACACGGTTATCGTTACGGATCGAGGCTATCAGAGCATCTACAATATCCAGCGGCTGCTCGATATTGAAATAAATTACGTTTGCGGCGTCCCGCTCACAGAAGAAAGTGTCAGGCAGCTCTTTGAAAAATATAAGTCCAGTCTTAGTAATCCGGCGTTCTTGAACGGCCGACTGAAAGTTGCCGCCAGAACGACGGAAGAGCTCTGGGCCAAGGCCACGGACTTCGGACCTCTGCGTCTTAGTACTTCACTGCACTTATATAAATATCCTGAACTTGCTGCTTTACAGGCTATCTCTCTGCATCAAAAGGTCGAGGAAGTGCTCGAGAAGAAAAACAGCGGAGAAAAAGTGCATCCGGCTGACTGGAGCAGAGTCAAAAATTACATTGTTGAAAATCGGCAGAAAGTCTGGGTTAAAAATATCAAAGGCCTCGAAGAATTTTTAACTCGAGCCGGGTGCTTCGCCATCAGAACAAATTGCATTAAGGACCCGTTTGAATGCCTGGCGGTTTACAAGCAAAGACAGATTGTTGAAACGGCCTTTAGACAAATGAAAGTCCTTAACGGGAACAACCGACTGCGCTGCACTGAAAGGACCTATGTCGGTAAGCTCCTGCTCTTTGTTATCGCCCAATCTTTAAGAATGAGGATGCTCTACACGGTCAAAGAAAACGAGCAAAAGCTCGACTTGGACTTACCGGGAGACTCTTTAGATAAGGCCATGGCAATGCTTAAGGGGATCATGGCGGTCAGACCGCCGAGTAAGTCTGTCTGGGCTGGAAGGCCTATTAGTAAGAAAGCCCGAGACATTCTCGAGCTTCTTGGCATTAACAACAAATTCCCGCGAAACCTGAAAGACTAAAAGTCAATACCGAACTATTTCGCGGGAGTTTGGGATGAATACTATTTTTGCTTCGGTTCGCTTGAAAAGAAAGGTGCAGCCGCTTTCAAATAGACGAACATGGAATAAATCGTCAGGATTGCAGCGATATAAATCAGAATGGTTCCCGTAAGGTAGACATTCCATGCGCCGATCGGATCAAAATAAAGAAGCATCGGAATAGAAACCATCTGAGCGATTGCTTTGATCTTTCCAAACCAATTAACTTTTACCTTTCCGGACTCACCGACTCTAGCCATCCATTCACGCAGAGCTGAAACGGTAATTTCTCTTCCGATAATTACCAGCGCTACCAGCATATCAACGCGTCCGAAGGCAAGAAGAACGATTAATGCCGCGCTAACCATAAGCTTGTCAGCCACAGGATCCAAGAATGCCCCGAGTGTTGTGCCCATCCCATAACGTCTGGCGATAAAGCCGTCCAAGGCGTCCGTAACCGCCGCGACAATAAAGAAAATACATCCGAGCAAATTCTGCGAATGCATACTTAGAACTGAAGTCGGAATCATGAAGACGCCGACGATTAACGGAATCAATGCAATACGAGTCCATGTAAGGACCATCGGAATATTGATTCGTACTTTTTTAACTGATTTGTCCATGCAACTGTGCGTAAATTTGTCTGGCTAAAGTTTGAGAGATGCCATCTACACTTGCGATGTCCTCCACGGATGCGTTGGACAACACTTTCAAGCTGCCGAACCGCTCAAGAAGTTTTTGTCTTCTTTTCGAACCGACTCCCTCAAGATCCTCAATTCTAGAATAATTTCTAGCCTTAGCCCGCTTCGCTCTCATACCGGTAATAGCAAAACGGTGCGCTTCGTCACGAATTTGGGCAATCAGCATCAGCGCAGGTGATTCTTGTCCGAGTTTGAGAGGTTCTTTATTTGGGTCCGGAAAAACCAATTCTTCCAGTCCAACCTTTCTTCCCTCGCCTTTTGCAACACCAACAATGACGTTTTTATCCAAACCTAATTCGTCAAAGACTTCGCAGGCCATCTTAACTTGTCCGCGCCCGCCGTCTACGAGAACAATATTCGGCAGAGTGGCCTCACCGTTAGCAACTCTTTGATATCTTCGAGTCAGAACCTGTTTCATCGCAGCATAGTCGTCGCCCGCCGTGACGTCTTTGATGTTGAACCTTCTGTATTGAGAGCTGTCCATGCGGTTTCCGGCAAAAACTACGCAGGATGCTTGGGTTGCTTCGCCCGAACTATGGCTAATATCGAAACACTCAACACGAAAATCTTCATACTCGGACTCAGGGATATCCAGTCCCAATTCCTGAACCAATGCCCCGATTCTTTTCTTCTGACTACCCTCTTCCGCAACTTTGCGTCCCAATGAGACTTTGGCATTGGTGACAGCGAGTTCAAGCCATTTTCTGCGAATATTCTGAGGACGGTAGATGACACTAACCTTCTTACCGGCAATCGTATTGAGGAGCTCTTCAATTCTTGGAGAACGCTCTTCCAGATTGATAATGACCACGGGAGGCACATCCATCTGCGTGTAGTGATGAGTAATGAATGCCTCAAGCACTTCTTCAAGTTCCGGTAATTCGGCATTCCGACCTAAAGATGGGAAAGATGCCTTGTCACCAAGATGACGACCTCCTCGAACCATCGCTAAATTCACACATACTTCGCCTTGAGCGGCAACCGCGGCAATAATGTCTGCATTGGCATCCGGCGCAGCTTCCATAGACTGCTGATGAATGACATTGGAAATCGCTGCCAAGTGATCTCTCATTACAGCTGCCCGCTCAAAGTCGAGTTTCTGCGAGTACTCGTTCATTCTGCGAGTCAGATCTTCCTGGACCTTTTGAGAATCTCCTCTTAGAAATTCTTTTGCTAGGTCAACCGACTTACCGTATTCCTCCGGCGACACTTTTTTACAGCATCCTCCGCTGCAGCGCCCGATCTGGTAAAGCAGGCAAGGACGGGAGCGGTTATTAAAAACAGAAGTCTCACAAGTTCTCAGCTGAAAAACCTTCTGCAGCAAAAGCATGGTGTCTTTAGCCGCATTCGCATTGGGATACGGGCCGAAATATGAATTGCGTTTATCGAGCGCTCCGCGGTAATAAGACAAGCGCGGATACTCTCCGGAACTTAATTTAAGGTACGGATACGACTTATCGTCACGGAAAAGAATATTGAAGCGGGGATCCTGAGTCTTAATCAGGTTCGATTCAAGAATCAAAGCCTCGGCTTCGCTGTTCACGACCGTGATTTGTGCGCTCGCAATCTGATCTACCATCAGTTTGGTACGAGGCGCTAGCGTTTTTTGGAAGTAACTGGAGACGCGGCGCTTCAAGTCCCTTGCTTTGCCTACGTAAAGCAAATTACCGTCTTTATCGAAATATCGATAAACGCCAGGCAAATGAGGCAGATTCTTTAAAAACTCGGCCGAATCAAATTTCTTGTCCGGCAGGTTCACAAGCTTTCCTTCAGTTTCTTTAAGAGCAGTTTCCATATACCTTTGGTAGGTCTTTTTGAACTTGAATACGGATTTAATTAAATACGTGTCGACAGTCAATCAACATTTCCTAAATTATAGGAAGCAGCCAGATGCTGGTGCTCTGAGTTGTATCACTTTGGTCTAAAAGACAAAATACTATCGAACATCGCAAAAAATTGGCGTAACCAATCGTTGCGCAGCTTCGACCGCATCGATTGTTTTTCTTGAGTTAAGGTTAAGATTGAGAGATATTTTTTCCAATCTATTTTCTAGAAAGCATGACCATCGATATTTTCTGTGACGTTATCGACAATTTCGGTGATGCCGGAGTCTGCTGGAGGTTGGCCTCCATTTTTTCCTGCGAGCACGGTTTTCCGGTGAAGCTCTATATTAATGATGCAGAAACGCTTTCTAAAATCACGGCCGGCTTAGACCCAAAAAAATTACCGTGCCTTGTCCAAGGCGTGGAAATTCACGACTGGAAGGACGCGGAAACGAGCGAGCCGTCCCAAGTTGTCATAGAGACCTTCGGATGCCGCCTCCCGATCGCATTCGAGCATAAAATTGCAGCCGCGCGTCCGCAGCCGATTTGGATCAACCTTGAATACTTATCAGCCGAAGACTGGGTGGAAGGCTGCCATAGTCTGCCCTCTCCACATCCGTCCTTAAACGTCAATAAATATTATTTCTTTCCCGGCGTCACGAAAAAGACCGGCGGCCTAATGATCGAGAAAGATCTATTTATAAGACAAGAACGTTTTGCAAAAGACAGAAATAAATTCTTAGAGAGTTTCAATCTGGACCCCGCCCTGTTCACGGTTTTCGTCTTTTGCTATCCCGGCGCGCCGTTGGCTGAATTTTATAAAGCACTCCGGCAGCGCGGCAAAGAAATCAATTTGCTTCTTCCGAAGGGTGCAGCTACTGATATTCTGTCCAAGCTTTATGAGGAACATCCATCCCGAAATATTCAGTTTGGAGTTTCAAAGATGGTTCCTCAATCTGAATTTGACAAATTTTTATGGGCCTCGGATTCTTTAATCATTCGCGGAGAGGACTCTTTCGTCAGGGCTCAGTTATCCGGTAAGCCGTTCATCTGGAATATCTACCCTCAAACCGAAGAAACGCACATTAAAAAATTAGAAGCCTTCGGCGAGAGAATCCGCCCTTATTACGGAGAGAGTTATCAAACTTGGATAGATATGAATTTATCCTGGAATAAGTCCTCTAGAGACTTAACTTGCTGTTGGGAGCGATGGTGCCATGAGTTGCCTCTTATGAAAGAAGCCGCCCAGCACTGGAGAGACCATTTGGTTTCCTTAGGTTCCCTCGCAGACAACCTTCTCAGCTTTGTGAAAAGCAAAATCTAATGCCTGTTTTCAAGAAGACTCTATCCACTATGGAGGAAGGTTTCTTCTTCCACAACATATTCCTTCAGACATTCTCGAAAGATCGTTAGAAGTTGCAAGAGACGGTACCAAAATTTTGACGGAGCACTGTTTTTAAAGCTAAAATCTTTGTTTTAAAAAATTTTAGTTCGGCCGTTATTCACAGCGACCGCAGACATTAACCTTTCATTTTTAAGTATTAATATGAAAACAGCACAAGAACTTCGCGTCGGCAACGTCGTGATGATCAACAACACTCCGATGGTCATTTTGAAGTCTGAATACAGCAAGGGCGGCCGCGGTGCCTCCACTGTCAAACTCAAAATGAAGAACCTTCTTTCCAACGGCGGTACCGAAACTGTTTATCGTGCTGATGACCGTTTCGAAGACATTATCCTCGACAAGAAAGAAGTTTCTTACTCCTACTTCGGCGATCCTCTTTATGTTTGGATGGACGACGAATACAACCAGTACGAAGTCGAAGCCGAAGTTATGGAAGACGTCCTCAAATATCTTGAAGACGGCATGAAGGCTGAAGTTGTTCTTTACAACGGCCGCCCCATCTCCATCGAACTCCCGACAATCCTGGTTCGTGAAGTTGTTTACACCGAACCCGCTGTCAAAGGCGATACTTCCGGCAAAGTCATGAAACCTGCCAAGCTGGCCACAGGCCACATCGTTCAGGTTCCGGCTTTCGTTAACACCGGCGACAAGATCGAAATCGACACAAGAACCGACGAATACCGCAGCCGCGTTATGTAATTTGTCGGGATTCAGTCTCGCCTAACGAGAGATTGAAAATCCAAAGCCGGGCTTTCGGGTCTGGCTTTTTTCTTGCCTAAAAGTCCAGAAACATAGAATTCTCAATCTGCCTATTCTCTTGGACAACTGGACTTTCACTCCATATCCTTAATCGATATCACTGACAAACGGGTGCCTGATATCGCTTAATCACGGTTTATTTCTGGATTGTGCGGTAATTTTTCTGCAAATGCGGGGTTGACCGAAAACAATCAATTACAATCCCCAATATCCATTAATAACTTATTTAAACCTTCGACCATGGAACCTTATGCAGCCGGCTGGTTATCAATCCTGCCTCCAATCATTGCCATCGTCCTTGCTCTGATCACCAAAGAAGTGTTTTCTTCTTTATTGATCGGCATCTTCTCCGGCGCCGCCATTTACACATTCGGCTCCGGCGTGCCTGATCCTTTAATCAAGATGCTTGACGTTACTTTTTCGCTCATGGGCCAAAAAGTCGACTTCCAGATCCTTCTCTTCTGTACTCTTTTAGGAGCACTTGTCTATGTTCTGAACATGTCAGGGGGCACTAAGAAATACGGTGAAATTGCCCGAAGAAAAATCAAAAACCGAGAAACATCGGTTCTTGCCACCTGCGGTCTGAGCTTCTTCATCTTCATTGACGACTATTTCAACTGCCTGACTGTCGGTACGGTCATGAAACCGCTCACCGACTCTTATCGTGTCTCCCGCGAGAAGCTGGCTTACATCATCGACTCGACAGCAGCTCCGATGTGTATCATCGCTCCGGTTTCTTCTTGGGCTGCCGCCGTGGGAAGTTCTTTGAAATCCACAGGCGCTTTCCAGAGTGACTTCCAGGCATTCGTCTCGACAATTCCCTACAACTTCTACGCAATTTTCTGCCTGCTTTTAGTTCTTTATCTTTCCTGGACCAATCGTGACTTCGGTCCGATGAAAAAAGCAGAAGAAAACGCTCTCCTTAAGTCAGTAGAAGATAAAGGCAGCGGAGCCACCGTCGAGAAACCCAAACATGCGCAAAGTGATAAAGGCACGATTTGGGACATGCTTCTTCCTCTCATTGCTTTGATCGTTTTTGCTGTTCTCGCCCTTCTTTATGACGGCGGGTACTGGGGTAAAGATGCTGCCTATCACACAGTCGCTGCTGCGCTCGGCAACTGCTCCGCTTCCAAAGCTCTGGTTTGGGCTTCCTTCGGTGCCTTAGGCGTTGCATTCATCATGTACATCCCGCGCCGCGTGGTTTCTTTCCATAACTTCATGGAAGGCACCATCGAGGGTATGAAACTCATGCTTCCTGCCAACGTGATTTTGGTTTTGGCTTGGACGCTTTCCGGTGTTTGCCGCGACCTGCTTACTACCCAAACTTTTGTTCAAGGTATGGTTTCCAGCGGTTCCGGTCTTGACCTTTTCCTTCCTGCCGCGATCTTCCTCGTTGCCGCATTTCTGAGTTTCTCCACTGGTACTGCCTGGGGTACTTTCGGTATCCTGATCCCGATCGCTGTGCCGGTTGCAGCTGCCGTCGATCCCTCTCTTACCATCGTCTGCTTGTCTGCCACATTAGCCGGCTCTGTTTTCGGTGACCACTGCTCTCCGATTTCAGACACGACGATTCTGTCGAGCGCGGGCAGCGGATGCAGTCACATTTCGCACGTTTCAACACAGCTACCGTATGCTTGGTTTGTAGCTTGCTGCTGCTTCGTGGGTTACGTGGCTGCCGGCTTCAGCAAAGGCAGCTGGATCATCAGCTTCGGCACAACAGCAGTCTGCTTCGTCGGCTTCTTAGCCTTCATGTGGAATCGAAGCTTTAATGTTCGCGCTTTTGCGAAGAACATTCATAGTCCAATCAATATCGGTTAATCCGATTTGAAACCCTCTCAAAACGCCCTTCGGGGCGTTTTTCATTTGGCGTCTAATTCAGTTATCGGTAATCAACAAGAATCAAAACTCTTTGATAATATGGATGCAAGTAGTTTTAGAAGTACGGGCATAAAAATGACGATAGACAATCCTGATGACTTCTGCTCCTTCAAGGGCAAAGATATCGACTTTGAGGATGAGAAATACGATCCGTTTCCGGTTTACCGTTTCAAACCGGTAGCGATGAATATGCTCAAGCACTGCATTGTCCCGAGCAGATTAGATAATTTGGTGGCAAATCTGGAGTATATCGGCAGCCGAAAAATGGCCAATGTCGAAGAACTAGAACTTGCCGAATCGACCTTATCCTTTTTCACGAATGAATTTCCGAGATATTGGCTGAAAAAAGGCTCAGAAGCCCTCCTGACCAGTGTTCCTGAAATCTTGGTTTCCATGCAGGATCCGAAGCCTGTCGGCGGGGAGTCGCCTCTTAGCATTCCTTTCCTAACCGAATCCATTCGCGGAGACGAAGGAAAAGTAGCGATTTTGGTTGCTCCTCAGTGTTTCGAGAAAAATCCGGATTTCCCGGACAAGCAAATGCTGAATTAACCGACAAGAAAGGCCGAATCTTCAACAAAGACGGCCTTTTATTTTGCCTGCCCTTCGGCAGGCTTTGTTTTGCTGACTATTGCAGTCTTAATTCCTTGGATGCTCTCTCCTCCAATCGCGAGGGTTCTGTGGATTGGGGTCCGCCCATAAGCCGATTCTCTTTGCGCGCGCATTGTCCTCGGCTTTCAAATAGAGGTTTTTATCTCCCGGTTGAAGATCTTTCAGATAATTTCTATAGACCCAGGCGTTTCCGGTGCTGACCTGGTCGAGATTTAGATCTGTTCCATCGGCTACCAGTTTTCCGATAATTCTGCCGTACTGGTCTCTCCCGCGGTAAATCACTTGAACGTGATACTCAGCGTCCCTCAGATTGCGTTTTAGATGTTCCGCACTTTGAACTCCGTAAGCTTGTTTGCTCTCCGGAGCGTCGATGCCAAGAAGCCTAACTCGAGCTTCTTTTCCTTCGTCATCTTTAATGTAAACGGTATCGCCGTCAGCCACACGAGTCACGGGCATGGAGTGTTTGAAAGCCGTCTTTGAGCGCCTGTTCTACAAACGGGCGGTTATCCTGAGTTTCCGTACCCGGATGCGGGTCACGAATATCTGCAATGTAGCTGGCAATAAGAGCAACCGCACCCAAAATCAAGAGAATGTTTCTCCACGTCTTGGCGCGAGAAGATCCGGCGTTTTTAAAATTGCCGTTGTTTTTCATCGATGAGCTCCGTCCGAAAATGGTTGGTCAAAGTCTAACAAGGAGATTTGTCTTAAAGAAAATATGCCGCCGAAGTTGAGTTCAATGCTTTGTCCGAAAAGCAAGAAGACCGGTCCCGAATGTTCTTTCGAGCCAGTCTCATAAAATTTATTTCTCAAAAAACGCTAACTGCGGCGATAAATAAATTTCTTGAATAAGGACTCGAGCGTTTTTAAAGTCTCTTCATGCGGATAGTCACTTCCGACACGTTCAAGAAGATGTTCCTCCGGCAGTCCTCTGGGCTGGCGATAAATTTGAAGTGCGTAAGTTTCAATTCCTGCATCAGACAGTTCTCTGGCGAGCTGAAGGATTTGCTCTTCAGTGTGATATTCGGGATGCACGGTCGTACGTGTTTCTATAGAAACACCAGCCTCTAACAGCATTTCAAGAGAAGAACGAACTTTGGCTGCTGCGCCTTTGCGGCGAACGACTTTTTCATAAGCAGCTTCATCAGACAAAGGAGCCTTGATATCTAATCCGACCCAATCTAAATACGGAAGAATCGCTCTCAGTCTGCGCGGATACATTCCTCCGGTGTGCAGCCCGATCTTATAGCCCTTCTCTTTGACTCTTTTAATGGCGTCAGGGAGCGCAGGATCAACACAGGGTTCTCCGCCGCTGAAAACCACGCCGTCAATTAAACCTTTTCTTCTGTCAAGGAAATGATCAATGTATTCCCAGGAAACGTAACCGTCCCCTTCGTTCATCTCTCGGCTTTGGAGATCCTCGTTTTGACAATAGACGCACTTCCACGGACACCCTTTGATAAAGACCACTGCAGATAAACAATCAGGAAAATCGATGGTGGTCATGCGTGTTACGC
>ENA-OROL01002237-OROL01002237.1-human-gut-metagenome-genome-assembly--contig:-NODE-2237-length-13860-cov-3.675263_pt1 | contig 13860 bp, 9 predicted proteins | sample MGYA00242128_ERZ509048 | MGnify/ENA primary metagenome ERZ509048 (study PRJEB26280, sample SAMEA2338750) | human gut metagenome | biome: human gut; feature: human-associated habitat; material: faeces...
GTGGCATGCCCGGCACCGCCCCGTCGTCGGATGTCCTTTGCCGGGGCTTTGCATTGATTGAGGATGATCCGCAGAAAACTGCGGATTTTCTTTTTATTTATGCTTGATTTTCCCGAAAAGCTATGATAAACTATATCGGTACAACGCATGCGGTGCGATCTGTTCGGCCATGTGCCCGTAAGGGTGGCAGGGCGGAGATGACTGCCGCAGAGGTTACACAAACAAATTTTTGGAGGTAAACAAACAATGGCAGTAGTATCTATGAAACAGCTTCTGGAAGCTGGCGTACACTTTGGTCACCAGACCCGTCGCTGGAATCCCAAGATGGCTCAGTACATCTTCACCGAGCGCAACGGTATCTACATCATCGACCTGCAGAAAACCGTAAAGAAGCTGGAAGAGGCTTATGATTTCGTTCGTGAGCTTTCCGCCAACGGTGGCACCGTTCTCTTTGTTGGTACCAAGAAGCAGGCTGGCGATTCCATCCGTGAGGAAGCGGAGCGCGCCGGTGCTTACTATGTAAACGCTCGTTGGCTGGGCGGTATGCTCACCAACTTTGAAACCATCCGTAAGCGTATCCGTCGTCTGGAGCAGCTGCGCAAGATGGAAGCAGACGGCACTTTTGAGCGTCTGCCCAAGAAGGAAGTTGTTAAGCTGGAACTCGAGATTGAGAAGCTCGAGAAATACCTCGGCGGCATTAAGGATATGAACAAGCTGCCCGCCGCTATGTTCGTTGTCGATCCCCGCAAGGAGAAGATCGCTGTTGCTGAAGCGCACAAGCTGGGCATCCCCGTTATCGCTATCGTAGATACCAACTGCGATCCCGATGAGATTGACTATGTTATCCCCGGTAACGACGATGCTATCCGCGCTGTTAAGCTGATCTCCTCCGCGATGGCCAACGCCATCATTGAAGGTCACCAGGGCGCTATGGGCGCCGCTGAAGCTGAGGCCGAGACCGCTGCTGAGACCCAGGAATAAGAACTGACACGGAGAAGCCCGAAGCACTTTCGGGCTTTTCTTGAGAAACTGTGATAAAACACCTATAAAAGATACAGGAGGAAACAAAAATGGCATTTACTGCTCAAGATGTTAAGGATCTGCGCGAAAAAACCGGCTGTGGCATGATGGACTGCAAAAAAGCTCTGACCGCTTCCGATGGCGATGTAGAAAAGGCGATCGAGTTCCTGCGTGAGAAGGGCCTGGCCGCTGCCGCCAAGAAGTCCGGCCGCGTAGCTGCCGAGGGTGTGGTATGCACCATGGTAGATTACGAAAAGAAGGTTGGCGTTGTTATCGAAGTCAACTCTGAAACCGACTTTGTTGGTAAAAACGCTGATTTCATCAGTTTTGTCGAGGCTTGTGCCAAGACTGTTATTGATGAGAATCCCGCTGATGTAGAGGCCCTGATGAACTGCAAGCTGGCCGGTACCGATGTTACTGTTGACGCCGCGCTGAAGGATAAGATCCTCACCATTGGCGAAAACCTGAAGATCCGTCGCTTCACTCGCTACGAGGGCAATGTAGTCAGCTACACCCACGGCGGCGGCCGTATTGGCGTCCTGGTCAAGTTTGAGCTGGATGGCGTGGCCGCCGACAAGGACTTTGAGACCTTCGGCAAGGATATCGCCATGCAGATTGCGGCTGTAAGCCCCAGCTACATTTGCCCCATGTGCGTTCCCGCTGATGAGGTTGCCAAGGAGAAGGAGATCGTTCTGGCTCAGATCGAGAACGATCCTAAGCTGGCTGGCAAGCCCGCTCAGGTTAAGGAGAAGATGGTAGACGGCCGTATCAACAAGTTCTATAAGGAAGTCTGCCTGCTCAAGCAGCCCTTCGTTAAGGACGGCGAGATCGATGTTGCTGAGTATATCGAGAAGACTGGCAAGGAGCTGGGCGGCACCATCAAGGTTGCTGACTTTGTCCGCTATGAAAAGGGTGAGGGTATCGAGAAGCGCGAGGATGACTTCGCTGCTGAAGTTGCCAGCATGGTAAAGTAATTTAGTAAAAAATGATAGAGACAGCAACTATCCTTATGGGTGTTGCTGTTTTTATTATGTAATGTAGAAGATTACCTGTTGATTTGAACAAAAAAATGCGTTATTATTGTAATATCAAACAACAAGGAGGACTTCAGAATGAAATTTTCCCAGATGAAATATGAGCGCCCGGATGCTGAGCAGCTGAAAGCTGAGTTGAATGGCTTGACTGAAAAGCTGAAAGCAGCGAAAAGCTATACTGAGGCGAAAGAATTGTTCCTGGCAGAGGAAAAGCTGAATAAGCATATCAGCACCTTGGCGAATCTTGCCCATATTCGCCACACCATTGATACTCGCGATGCTTTTTATGATGGAGAAATGAAGTTCTGGAACAAGGTTGACCCCGAGCTGGAGGAGTGCCAGCAGGGCTGGACTCAGGCCATGCTGGAATCTCCTTACCGTAAGGACTTTGCCGAAGAGTACGGCAACCTGATGTTCCTCAAGGCGGAAATCAAGTGCAAGACCTTCTCTCCTGTGATTATTGAAGAACTGCAGAAAGAAAATGAGCTGGCCGATGAGTATGAAAAGCTGTTGGCTTCTGCTCAGATCCCGTTTGAGGGCGGTGTATACACCCTTTCTCAGCTCACTCCGTTTAAGAGTGACCCGGACGATGCCCGTCGCCTCGCTGCATGGAAAGCCGAGGGCAATTGGTACAAAGAAAACCAGGCTAAGCTGGATGATCTTTACGATCAACTGGTGCATCTGCGTGATAAAATGGGCAAAAAGCTGGGCTATGAAGGTTATACCACGCTGGGATACTACCGCATGGGCCGCAACTGCTACACCAAGGAAGATGTAGAGAAGTTTCGCAAGGCGGTTGTGAAGTATTTGGTGCCTGTGGCGGACAGCATTTATCGCGAGCAGGCGAAGCGTTTGGGCAAAGAATATCCTATGAGCTTTGCCGATAACGCGCTGGAATTCCGCTCCGGCAATCCCAAGCCCATCGGCACACCGGATGAGATCCTTGCCATGGGTCGCAAGTTCTATGATGAGCTTTCTCCCGAGACCAGCGAATTCTTCCGCATGATGCTGGACAATGAACTGCTGGATGTTCTTTCCACCGAAGGCAAACGCAGCGGTGGCTACTGCACCAGCATCGCCGATTATGAGGTTCCCTTTATCTTTGCCAACTTTAACGGCACCCAGCACGATGTGGAAGTAGTGACCCACGAGGCCGGCCACGCCTTTGCCGCATACATGAACCGCCATCGCATCCCCACCTCCTACATTTGGCCTGGTATGGAAGGCTGCGAGGTTCATTCCATGTCGATGGAATTCCTGGCATGGCCTTGGGCGGAGGGCTTCTTCGGGGAGGATGCCCGCAAGTTCCGTTACAGCCATCTTTCCGGTGCTCTCACCTTTATTCCTTATGGTACTATGGTCGATCACTTCCAGCATATCGTATTTGAAAAGCCGGATATGACCCCCAGAGAGCGCCACGATACATGGAAAGAGCTGCTTGGTATTTATATGCCGTGGATGAAGTTGGATGGTGACATTCCGTTCTACAGCGAGGGGGAAGGCTGGCAGCGTCAGCACCATATCTACTCCATGCCATTCTACTATATCGATTATTGCCTGGCCCAGACCGTTGCACTCCAGATCTGGGCGCTGCAGCAGAAAGACCGCAAGAATGCTTGGGAACACTACATGGCTTACACTCGTCAGGGCGGCAGCCGCGTCTTCACCGAGCTGCTGAAGAACGCAGGCCTGGAAAGCCCCTTTGAGGAGAGTTGCCTAAACGGTGTTTGCCAGACCGCCAGCGAATGGCTGAAGAGTTACGATTTGACCGGCATCGAATAATCGTTTGGTGAAATGCGTGAAATAGGGCAGGAGACTTGCATAAAAACTCTGTTTGGATTTCACAAATCAACAGATAAAATCACGATATCCCGCGCAAATAATTGACAAATTACAAATTCTATGGTAGTATATTAAAAAAATTTTTATAGAATACAGGATTCAAAATTAAATCCTGCAAGTCGCAGCGCCTTGCCCTAGGATTTTAGGTATAAATGGACTGAAACCACTTAATTTGTGAATTCGCGGCGCAAGCCCGATTCAAAATAACAAAACGAAAATATTTTAAGGAGGAAATTGCAACATGAAAAAGTTTCTGGCTCTGTTGCTCGCTGTAGTCATGGTTCTTACCATGGTAGCCTGCGGCGAGGGCAAGAAGAAAGCTGACGGTCAGGTTGTTATCGGTACTTCTACCGAAGCTTCCGGCGACTGGGCCTATTCCGCTTTCGTAAGAAACCCCAATGCCACCGATAAGGCGGTTATGACACTGACCGATGATATGACTACCGTCGATAGTGATCAGCACGGTGACTATGGAATCAACAAGACCGTCGTTAAGTCCTACGAGCGTATCGAGGAAGAGAACGGCAACGTTACCTACAAGTTCGTCATCAATGACGGCCTGAAGTTCAACAACGGCGAAGCTGTTACTGCGCAGAACTTTGTCGCCTGGACCATGTTCGTTACCTCTCCTGCAGGTAAGGAGATGGGCGTTGTTTCTGCTACCTATAACATGCTGCCCGGCGGTCTGGCTTATCGTAACGGCGAGACCAATGTTCTTTCCGCTGTACGTCTGTATGATGAGAAGACCTTCTCCATCACCATCGCCAAGACCGGCGAGGATGGCGAGACCTCTTATCTGCCTTACTACTATGACATTACTTATGCCGCCATGCAGGCTGTTAACCTCACCTACTGGTTCGGCGAGGGCTGGTCTGTTAAGGATGACGGCGAGGGCGTTTACTTTGTAAATGCCGACGGCAAGGAGTTCACCACTGAAAATGTCAGCGCAACGATTGAGGCTGCTCGTTTTGCCACCGGTAACCGTGTTACCGCAGGCCCCTACAACCTCGTCAGCTTCGATCAGAGCTCCCGCGAGATCGTTCTGGAAGTAAACGAGAACTACAACGGCAACTTCGAGGGTCAGAAGCCCGGTATCCAGAAGCTGGTTATCGTTAAGACCTCCGAAGATACCGTTATGGATATGATCACCACCGGTCAGATCCAGATCTATTCCCAGATCGCTGATGGCTCTGAGGTTAACGCTGTTATGGACCTCATCGAGGCCGGCACCATCGACAGCTCCACCTCCCAGTATGACCGCGCCGGTTACGGTTACTTCGGCTTTGCCTGCGACCTTGGTCCGACCCAGTTCACCGAGTTCCGTCAGGCGATCGCCTATCTGCTGGATCGTGTTGAGTTTGCTCAGACCTTCTGCAAGGGCTGGGGCAGCGTAGTGCATGGTCCTTACTGCACCGCTTTCACCATGACTACCAAGACCGACATTGAAAAGAAGATCAACCACTATGACTACAACCCCGAGAAGGCTGTTGAGCTGCTGAAGCAGGCTGGCTTCGTTTACAATGCTGACGGCTCCGACTATGTTGACGGCTCCGGTGAGGTTCGTTATGCCAAGGTTACCGAGGAGCAGGCCAAGTACTATGAGAGCTTCAATAAGGTTCTGGCTGACGGCACCATTCTGATGCCCGCTACCGTCAACTGGGCTTCCTCCGAGGGTAACGCTGTTTCCGCTCTGCTTTCCACCATGCTGGCGAACAGCGATGCCACCAAGGCTGCCGGTGTTTCCATCGTCAAGACCGAGATGACCTTCCCCAGCCTGTTGAGCTATATGTATCGTCAGGAAACGAACGGCGCTGTCGGCGACTTCACTGTTCCTACCTACAATATGTTCAACCTGGCTACCGGCTACGATGGCGGTGTCTATGATGAGTCCTACAACTGGACCCTCGATCCCGAGTACATCGAGCAGGGCATGAACGTACAGCACCTGTACGATAAGGAGCTGGATAAGCTCTCCATGGATATGGTTTACGGCGTAGAGCCCGGCGACGAGGCTACCTACCTGAGCCTGTGGGAGAAGTACATCATTCGCTGGAATGAGCTGCTGCCCATGGTTCCCCTGTACTCCAACATCTATGTTACTGTTTATCCCAACACCATCGATAACTATGCCGAGGATTCCTTCTGGGGCTTCGAGCGTGCTATCCTGTATGCTAACTGGGTTGGTACCAAATAATCTATCGCCCACACGTAGTTAATGCATCAAAAGAGGGGGCGGCGGTTCATCTGCCGCCCCCGTTTTTTTTACCATATGCCGTATATCCTGCATAAACAAATAGAAATTCAGTATTTGTTTACAATTTTCCAATTCAAAAGTTGCAATTTATCCGTAAATGGTTTATGATATAAGAATAAACGCCTTTATGCGTTTGCTCGTTATTTTATAATTGGGAGGCCAAAGGTAAATGGGGAAGTATATCCTAAAACGACTGGTATACATCGTCATCGTGTTCTTTATCGTATCACTGCTGATGTATGCCCTTTATAATTTAATTCCGGGCGACCCCGCTATGGTGGAAATGGAACCGCTGCGTAAGGTTCTGAAGCCGGCAGAGTGGCAGCGTCAGTATCTGGAAAAACGAGCCGAATTGGGATTGGATGATCCGCTTATCGTTCGCTATGCCCGTTGGATGGGCTTGATACCGGATGTGGGTGGGACATTGAACGGCCTTTTGCAGGGTCAGTTTGGTGACTCCACCGTGTATAAGCGTCCGGTCATTGATGTAATTAAAGCACCGATGGTCAATACGATCCTGCTAAATCTGTTCAGCACCATTCTTACCCTTGCCATTACCATTCCGCTTGGTATTTATTGTGCTGTCCATCGCCGGAAGGCTTCCGATAGCGCAATCCAAGCGGTAACGGTAGTGGGATATAGCTTACCCAGTTATCTGGTCGGTATTGTATTCATCTATCTGTTTGCCGTTAAGCTGAAGATCTTCCCGGTAGGCGGCGCCAAGACCCCCGGCTCCACCTATACCGGTTTTGCCGAATTTGCTGATAGAATGTATTATATGGCACTGCCCATACTGGTACTGGTGTTCATCGGACTGGCGGGCATGACCCGTACCGTCCGCGCGGCAATGATCGACACCCTGACGCAGGATTATATCCGTACCGCACGGGCAAAGGGCCTGAAGGAAAAGGTGGTTATTTACAGCCATGCATGGCGCAATGCGCTGCTGCCGGTTTCCACCTCCATTATGGGCTGGATCATCTCGGTATTCACCGGCGGCTCGCTGGTTATCGAAACGACCTTTGCCCTGAACGGCACCGGCCGGCTGTACTGGCAGGCGCTGAACAACACCGACTATGAGCTGGTGCTTGCCATGCAGATGTTCTATACCGTGGTGAGCCTGGTGGGCGTACTGCTTACCGACTTGAGCTACGGTCTGGTCGATCCCCGCGTTCGTGTAAACAAGTAAGGAAGGAGGCTGCTGAATATGAGTAAAGAGAATAAGAAGGCAGGCTCCGGGGAGAAGAAGGGGACACTGGGCCGCTGGTTCTCCCGCCTGTTTTTCCCAAATAAGGAAATGGACATTTACGCAGAGGAAGCGCTGCAAAGCCCTGCCCGTATGGTGGCAAAGAGCTTCTTCTCCAAGCCACTGGCTGTTATCTCTCTTGTACTGCTGATTCTCATCATGCTGTTTGTGTTTATTGCTCCCAGCTTTGTTGTGCTGGATTTGGGAGAGCAGGACAGCACCCTGGTCAATGTATCCCCAGGATATTCCATGATGGACTATCCCGAAGAGCTGGAGAATGAGGGCATCGCCGATATTTCGGTCGGCTCCAATTTCTCCGCCGGTGTAGATATGAACGGTAATGTTTATGTTTGGGGTAAAACCAAGGTTTCCCGTGTGATCGATGTCGCCGATGTTCCCAAGGAGGTCCAAAAGGCGAAGATCACGCAGATCGCTGCCGGCTTTGACCACATTGTAGCAGTGGACGATAAGGGAACCGTTTACTGCTGGGGCAACGCCCGTTTGGGGCAGACCAAGCTGCCGCAGGAGCTTTCCGAAAACAACCGTTTCCACAACTTCAAGATCACCAAGGTTTTTGCCTCCCATCAGTTCTCCGCAGCCCTTACCGATGACAACCGTCTGCTCCTTTGGGGCAACGCGAACTTTGCCGATATCGGTATAGATAAGGAGCTGTATGATGGGCATGTGGTGGATGCCGCTTTGACTGATACCGCTTATATTGTTTTGCTAGACGATGGTTCTGTGGCTTATTCCGGCGATAAGGCAACTTCCTTGCTGGCAACCGATATTCCTGCGGGCGCCAAGAGCGGCGTGGTATCCATTGCGGCTACCGCAAACTCTGTTGCAGCACTGAAGAATGACGGTACCGTTCTTACCTGGGGTGTTACCACACGTGGCGAGGGCGCCCTGCCTGCATTCAGCACCAAGCCCATCAAGATTGAGGGCGGGCGTTACCATTACACCGTCGTAATGGAGGACGGCAATGTTGCCTCCTGGGGCCACAACCGTTATAAGCAGATCAATGTTCCTACGGAATTGACCAATGACTCTGTGGATGTGAAGAATATCTTTACAGGGTATTATCAGAACTACGCAATAGACGCCAACGGTAAGATGCACACATGGGGTCTCAAGGGGTTCCTGCTGGGAACCGATGACCTTGGCCGTGATATCTTTGCCCGTCTGGTAAACGGCGGTAAGATGACCATGACCATCGGTGCACTTTCCGTTGTGATTTCCACCATTATCGGCATTCTGCTGGGCGGTATCGCTGGTTACTTCGGCGGCTTCCTCGATATGGCCATCATGCGTGTGGCAGAGGTCGTTTCCAGTATGCCGTTCATCCCCTTCGCCATGATCCTTTCCGCGGTGCTTGGTTCGCGGGTAAGCGTGGAGCAGCGAATGTATATCATCATGGTCATTCTGGGTCTGCTTTCGTGGCCGGGGCTCTGCCGTCAGGTACGTGCGCAGATGTTTGCCCAGCGTGAGATGGAGTATGTTACCGCTGCAAAGACCATCGGCGTTAAGGAAAACAAGATCATCTTTAAGCACATCATCCCCAATGTAATGTCCGTCGTGCTGGTTTCCATCACCCTTTCGTTCGGCACTTCCATGCTGACCGAAAGTACCCTTTCCTACCTGGGATTCGGTATTCCGGCACCCACACCCACCTGGGGCAATATGCTTTCCAATGCCAATAACAGCGTTATCATCCAGAACTACTGGTGGAACTGGGTATTCGTTGGTCTGATCTTCGGTCTTTCCTGCGTCTGCATCAATCTGATCGGTGACGGTCTACGCGACGCACTGGATCCGAAATCGAATGAAAGATAAGGAGGGTATATCATGGAAAACGAGAAAAAACTGCTTGAAATTATCGACCTGTATACCTTCTTTGACACCAAGCGTGGTACAGTAAAAGCTGTAAACAATGTTTCCTACACCGTTGAGGAAGGGAAGACCCTGGGTGTCGTAGGAGAATCTGGCTCCGGTAAGAGTGTATCTGCTATGAGTATCCTGCGCCTGCTTGACGGCAATGGTTATATTGCTGGCGGTCAGATTCTCTTTAATGGTGTTGATCTCACTAAACTCCCCCTTAGTGAGATGTATAAGATTCGCGGCAATGATATCTCGGTTATCTTCCAGGAGCCAATGACCAGCTTAAACCCCGTTTTCTCTATTGAACAACAGCTTTCTGAGCCGTTTATCATCCATCAGGGACTTTCCAAGAAGGAAGCGGCGGAAAAATCTGTTGACCTGCTGCGTGAGGTAAAGATTCCGAATCCTGAGATTGTTGCCAAGCAGTATCCGCACCAGCTTTCCGGCGGTATGCGTCAGCGTGTTATGATCGCTATGGCGCTGGCGTGCCGTCCCAAGCTGCTGATTGCCGATGAGCCGACCACCGCACTGGATGTTACCATTCAGGCGCAGATCCTGCGACTGATGAATGATCTGAAGCGGGAAAACGGCACCAGTATTTTGTTCATCACCCACGATTTGGGCGTTATCAACCAGATGGCAGACTATGTCGCTGTTATGTACTGCGGTCAGGTGGTGGAGCGCGTTCCCGCAAAGATGCTTTTTGACCCAAAGACCGAGTATTCCCACCCTTATACCGAGGGCCTTCTGGTTTCGATTCCCCGCCTGGATACCCCCACCAATCAGCGTCTTGAGGCAATTCCCGGAGCAGTTCCGCACCCGCTAGATCTGCCCAAGGGTTGCAAGTTTGCCCCCCGCTGCAAATATGCTACAGAAAAGTGCCATGAGGCTGAGCCTCCCATGACTCATCTGACCGAAGAACACCACATCAGATGCTATTACCCGAACAAGGAGGAGAGAAAACAAAATGTCAAATGATAAAAAAGTTTTGCTCCGCATCAGCAATCTGAAGCAGTGGTTCCCGCTGAAAAAACGCGGGATGTATGTAAAAGCCAATGATGGTATCGACCTGGAAATCTACGAGGGTGAAACCTTCGGTTTGGTAGGCGAGTCCGGCTGCGGCAAATCCACTTTTGGCCGTACTATTTTGCAGGTTTATCCGCAAACTGATGGCCGTACCATGTACTATGGCCGCACGATTGATGAGCTGTGTCCTGAGTATATCCGGGAGACCATCAAGACGCTGGATAAGCGCCGTAAGCATTTGGCTCAGTTGGAAGAAAAAAGGGATCATCTGCAGGCGGAATATGACGCCATGAGCGATGAGGATAAGCTGAAGCATCACAATGATTTGGCGGCTGCCAAGAAAAAGGCCCACGATGCGCTCCTGGATATCACCAATGTCATCGGCGGTTTCATTGTGGTGGAGGATCTTGCACCCGTTTCGGAGCAGTTCCTCAAGATCAACAAGCTTTCCAAACAGCTGCATAAGCTCCATCTCAAGGAGAGATCCCTTTCGGTCGAATTGGCCGATATCCTCTACAAGTCTTCGGAGGACTCCCCAAAGGCGGAGGCTGCTCAGAAGAAGGTAGATGATATTCAGGCACAGATTGCTGAGGTTGAAAAGGAGATTGCAGCGGAGCACGAAGTACTTGATAAGATGCGTGAACCCTATAAGGACGACGAGCGTTTCCAGAAGTATGAGGGGTATCGTGATGACGGTATTGATCTTGCACGCCTAAAGTATGAGGAGATGCGCCAGTTGCGCAGTGACCTGCAGCTTATCTTCCAGGATCCTTATTCTTCGCTGAACCCCCGTATGTCTGTTGGTCAAATCATCGGTGAAAGTTTGGTTTCGCACGGCTTTTATACCAAAAACAGCCCCAGACTGCAAGACGCGATCATGGGGATCATGGAAGAATGCGGTTTGGCTTCCTACTTCCTCCACCGCTATCCTCACCAATTTTCCGGCGGTCAGCGCCAGAGAATCGGCATTGCAAGAGCGCTTGCCGTGAACCCGAAGTTCATCGTCTGCGACGAGCCGGTCTCCGCGCTGGACGTGTCCATTCAGGCGCAGGTCATCAACATGTTTGAAGAGCTGCAGGAAAAGCTCGGCGTGGCGTATCTGTTCATCGCGCATGACCTTCTCGTCGTGCGTCACATCTCCAAGCGCATCGCAGTCATGTATCTCGGCAAGATCGTCGAGGTTGCCGATGCAGACGAGCTGAACGAAAACCCGCAGCATCCGTATACGCAGTCGCTGTTGTCGGCGGTGCCGATTCCGGACCCCGATATTACCAGAGCGCGCCAGCGCATCGTCCTCGAGGGCGACGTGCCGAGTCCTCTCAACATGCCGACCGGCTGCTCGTTCCGCACCCGCTGCCGCTATGCCACCGAGCAGTGCGCCAAAGAGTGCCCCGCGCTCACCGACCGAGGAGACGGTCACTTCGTGGCGTGCTGGAACAAATAAGCATAAAAAGTCAGAAAAAGCGAGCGGGAAAATCCCGCAAAGCGTACAAAAAGCCGGATAGATACTTGACGCGAAATACTGTCGCGTGGTATCATGCGGTGAACGCTGCGGGACAGTCCGCTTGCGAAAGATGTAATGTTCTTTGACCTGCGCGCGCCGAGAGGGATTCTGACCGGCGGCGCGGGAAGAAGTGCAAAATAAAACAGGAGGTTCAAGAAATGAAAAAGATCCTTGCGCTGCTGCTTGTGGCTGTGATGATCGTTTCGTTCTGCGCTGCTTGTGCCAAGACCGAAGCACCCAGCACCGAGACCGAGACCAGCACGACCGAAAGCACCACCACCGAAACCACGGAAACCACCGATACGGAAGAAGTTCCCGATGCGGCTACCCTCGTCAGCGATGCGTTCATCGATCCGCTGGCTGACTGGTCGCAGTATGACGAGCTGATTGCGGAAATCAAAGCCGAGACCGACTTTGCACACCGCACCGAGCTGATGCACGAAGCAGAGGACATCCTGATGTCCAACTGGTGCGTCCTGCCGTTCTACTACTACAACGACATCTACATGATGAAGGACTATGTCACCGGCATGTATGCCAACGTCTTTGGCACAAAGTTCTTCCACGAAGTCAAGATGACCAATGGCTCCGACACGCTTCGCGCCAACATCGCTTCCGAGCCCGCATACCTCGACCCGGCTCTGAGCTCCTCCGTTGACGGTGCTTGCCTGGCTGCTGCGTCCTTCTCCGGACTTTACACCTACAACGCAGAAGGTCATCCCGTACCTGCCTGCGCCACGGGCTACACCGTTTCCGACGACGGTCTGACCTATACGGTCACGCTGAAGGACGGTCTGAAGTGGTCCGACGGCAGCGACCTTACCGCTGCTGACTTCGAGTACTCCTGGAAGCGCGCTGCTTCTACTCTGACCGCTGCCGACTACGGCTACATGCTTGCCGGCATCGAGGGCTACCCCGATGATCTGAACGTCAAGGCTGTCGACGACACCACGTTCGAGTTCGTTCTGACGGCTCCGTGCGCATACATGGAAGACCTGATGGCGTTCCCGACCTTCTTCCCGGTCAAGCAGTCCGCAGTTGAGGCGTTTGCCGACTGGCAGACCTCTCCCGGCGGCTGGTGCCAGAACGCGGGCTTCGTTTCCAACGGTCCGTTCGTCTGCACCGCTTGGGATCATGACGTCTCCATGACCTACGAAAAGAACCCGTACTGGTACGACGCAGACTCCGTCGAGCTTGAGAAGATCGAGTTCATGCTCTCCGCTGACGACACCGCGATCTACGCAGCCTACAATGCAGGCAACGTCGATTTCATCGACACGGTTCCGAACGACGAGATCCAGACCCTGCTTGACAACCCCGAGTTCTACATTGTTGACAACCTCGGCACCTACTACGCTGCGTTCAACTGCAAGTCTCCGCTGTTTGCCGACAAGACCCCGGAGCAGGCTGCCTGCATGCGCGAGGCGTTCTCGCTGCTGATCGACCGCGACTATATCGTTGAGAACGTCGGTCAGTCCGGTCAGATTCCCGCGAACTCCTTCATTCCGCTCGGCATGGCTGACGGCAATGGCGGCGTATTCAAGTCCAGCGTGGAAGACGAAGGCTACTTCGATGTCTACGGCATCAACAACGACTACGAGGGCACTCTTGAGAAGGCCCGCACGCTTCTGAAGGCTGCCGGCTACAAGTTCGATGACGACGGTATGCTCTCCGCAGAGACCCCGATCTCGGTCGAATATCTGACCAACAACGGCACCGCTCACATTGCGGTCGCGGAAGCGATGCAGCAGGACCTCGGCGCAATCGGCATCGACATGACCATTCAGTCTCAGGACTGGAACGTCTTCCTCGAGGAGCGCAAGAACGGCAACTATGACTTCTGCCGTGAAGGCTGGCTCGCCGACTTCAACGACCCCATCAACATGCTTGAGATGTGGATCACCGACTCCGGCAACAACGACTGCCAGTATGGCCGCGTTGGCTAAAAGCTAGAAAAATCACCCGACTTCGGTCGGGTGATTTTTTTTCGGGCGAAAACAGGTTTTCGCCCGAATAGAGCTGCGCCTCGACTGCGCGCATAATTTTGTCCCGTAGG
>ENA-OROL01002243-OROL01002243.1-human-gut-metagenome-genome-assembly--contig:-NODE-2243-length-13827-cov-2.641809_pt1 | contig 13827 bp, 13 predicted proteins | sample MGYA00242128_ERZ509048 | MGnify/ENA primary metagenome ERZ509048 (study PRJEB26280, sample SAMEA2338750) | human gut metagenome | biome: human gut; feature: human-associated habitat; material: faeces...
TAAGAAGTCTCAAGTTCCGTTTTCCTGTATTTTTCAATGAGCAGGAATTATATGAACTTGATTGGGACAATGAAAGTACCGTTGAATCTGTGCTCCTTATGAGACGGGCAAAGCGGTAATTGAACAGAGTTTGGAGAAAAAACGTATGAATCAAAAGGGACATGACGCCGGTGATAAATTCATTGTGCAGGCCGCACAGACGCTGAAATCTGTGTTCGGAAAGCGTCATGTGTATCGGTTTGGCGGAGATGAGTTCATTGCGGTTCTGCCAAACATCACACATCCGGCGTTTCAGAAACTACTGGAAACGGCAAAAAGCCAACTGGGTGCTACCGCGTCCCTCGGTACGACGATAAGCGGCACAAAGGACACGGATTTTGAGTTGCTTCTGAAAGCCGCAGATGCGGAAATGTATGAAAACAAGAAGCAATACTACATCGTGACAGGAAAAGAGCGGAGAAAGCACAGCTTGTGAGAGGGAAAGACCGTGAACCTGATAATTGAATTATAAAAAAGGAAGAGATATTGACCCTGGCGCGTTGATATCTCTTTTTTTGATGATAGAAAAGACTACTCTGCAATCCTTCATAAAATGAAGAGTAGCCTAACCTAAGTCCGGATGGAAGGGGTGCATTAGGGGGTGCAATCGTTTCATTGTATCAAAATGGTTGTTACGATGAATCCTTGTTCCTGTGGATATTATCCGAATATTTCTTTTATACACTTGCACTTCTTTGATAATCTGTTTATAATAAGAAACATTGTTAACAGTCATTATAATGCATTAAAATAGTCTCACATACCCCTGAAACAGTGAGGTTATTTTTTTGCTTCAAAAAGTGAAAGGAAAATTATGAGAAAACTAGCATTACGCGATGAAATACTCCTGCAGATCGACAAAGCCGCGCGTTATATCGGCGGGGAAGTCAATGCAGTTATGAAGAACAAAGATGATGTGGATATCCGGTTTGCGATGGCGTTTCCGGATGTGTATGAGATCGGTATGTCAAATCTTGGCATGATGATCTTATACGATATGTTCAATAAAAGAGACGACGTATGGTGCGAGCGTCTTTTTTCTCCGTGGACAGATCTTGACAAAATCATGAGAGAAGAACATATTCCTCTGTTCACTCTGGAATCTCAGGACCCGGTAAAAGATTTTGATTTTCTCGGCATTACTCTCGGATATGAGATGTGTTATACAAATGTCCTTCAGCTTCTGGATCTCAGCGGAATCGCACTTTTGTCAGCTGACCGCGAAGAAAATGATCCAGTCATAATCGGTGGTGGTGCCTGTGCATACAATCCGGAACCTCTGGCAGAATTCTTTGACCTCTTTTATATTGGAGAAGGCGAAACCGTTTATGATGCACTTTTTGATGCATATAAAGCAAACAAAAAAGCCGGTGGCAGCAGATCGGATTTTCTTCTGAAAGCTGCACAGATTCCTGGAATTTACGTGCCATCACTTTATGAAGTCACCTATAAAGAAGACGGTACGATCGAATCTTTCCGTCCAAAGCATGCAGATGTGCCGGAAAAAGTAGAAAAACAGCTCATCATCGACATGGACAGAGACTACAACAAGCTGGAAGCACCGGTTGTTCCGCATATCAAGGCAACACAGGACCGTGTCGTTCTGGAGATCCAGCGCGGCTGTATCCGCGGCTGCCGTTTCTGCCAGGCGGGTATGGTGTACCGTCCGACAAGAGAGCGCGATGTGGAGAAGTTAAAAGAACTTGCGACCCATATGCTGCGCAATACCGGCCACGATGAGATTTCGTTGAGTTCTTTGAGCTCGAGTGATTACAGCCATCTTCCGGAACTTGTCAACTATCTGATCGACAGCTGCCCGGAAAAAGGTGTCAATATTTCCCTTCCGTCTCTTCGAATCGACGCATTTTCCCTTGATGTTATGAGCAAGGTACAGGATATCAAAAAGAGCAGCCTGACCTTCGCACCGGAGGCGGGAAGCCAGCGGATGCGGAATGTTATTAATAAAGGTCTGACCGAGGAAGTCATTCTCGACGGAGCCGGAAAAGCGTTTGAGGGCGGCTGGAATAAAGTAAAACTGTATTTCATGCTGGGCCTTCCGACCGAGACCGAGGATGATATCAAAGGAATTGCGCATCTGGCGGAAAAGATCGCAGAGCGTTACTATGAGATTCCGAAAGACCAGAGAAACGGAAAATGCCAGATTACGGCAAGCTCCTCGTTCTTTATTCCGAAGCCGTTCACTCCGTTCCAGTGGGCACCGATGAACACGGAGAGGGAGTTTCTTGACAAAGCGGCGATTGTAAAGGCAGAGGTCCGCGCACAGCTGAATCAGAAGAGCATCCGTTACATTTATCATGAGGCAGATATTTCCCTTCTGGAGGGATTCCTTGCACGCGGTGACCGGAAATGTGCCGAAGTTATTGAAAAAGCGTACCGAAAAGGTGCTATTTTCGATGCCTGGTCCGAGTATTTCCGGAAAGATGCCTGGGAAGAAGCGTTTGCAGAGACCGGCATTGACGTTTCGTTCTATGCCTGCCGCGAGCGCAGCACCGATGAGATCCTTCCGTGGGATTTCCTTGATATCGGCGTGACGAAAAAATTTCTGATCCGCGAATGGGAGCGGGCACAGAAAGAAACCGTTACCCCGAACTGTAAGATGCAGTGTTCCGGCTGCGGAGCAAAATCATTCGGAGGAGGTGTCTGCTATGAAAATCAGAATTAAGTTTGCCAAAACAGGTGTGATGAAATTTGTGGGTCATCTGGATGTGATGCGTTACTTCCAGAAAGCAATCCGCCGTGCAGAACTTCCGATCGCTTATTCCGAGGGCTTCAGCCCGCACATGCTGCTGTCGTTTGCTTCTCCGCTCGGTGTCGGCATCAGCAGCACCGGTGAATATTTCGATATGGTGCTCGCGGAAGATATGAAAACCGACGAGATTGTAAAACGTCTGAATGCGACGATGGTTGAGGGAATGGAAGTGCTTTCCGCCCGCCATGTGCCGGATGGAAAAGCAAGCAAGGCAATGTCTCTCGTAGCAGGAGCCGATTATCTCGTGCAGTTCCGTGAGGGAAAAATGCCGGAGATCGATCTGGAAACGAAAGTGCCGGAGTTTTTCGCACTTCCGCAGATTGAGATCATGCGAAAGACAAAACGAAGCGAAAAGCTGACCGATATCCGCCCATGGATTTACGATATGAAAGCAAAGAAAAGCGGTGTCTGGATGCAGCTCTCCACCGGAAGTGTTTCGAACCTGAAACCGGAGCTCGTGATGGAAGCGTTCTGCAAATGGTGCGGGGTTGAACTGCCGCCGTTTGCATACACGATTCTGCGCGAGGAAGTTTACGCAGACATCGGAACGGAAGAAGAGCGAAAGCTGGTTCCGCTGGAAGCATTAGGAGAAGAAGTTGAGTAAACGAGTTGTCATTGCCCATCTGCCGTGGGAGGGAAAAGATTACCTGGTACACACGCTGGTGGAAGGAGAAAGACCGGTCGAACTGACGGCCCTCTGCAGGGAGAAGGAAACGCTGCTTGGCAATATCTATGTCGGCCGGGTGGAAAAACTGGCGCCCGGGATCCGCGGGGCATTTGTCTCGTTTGCGGAGCAGCAGAGCTGTTTTCTTGATCTGTCCCGTGTAAAAGAAGGGTATCTTCTGAAAAAAGCACCGGGAACGGAACTGCATGTCGGAGATGAAATTGTCGTGCAGATCCAGCGGGAAGCGCAGAAAACGAAGCTTCCGTCGGCGACAGCAGAACTTTCTCTTTCGGGAAGTGCCCTGGCGCTCTATTATGGAAAGCCGGAAATCTCATGCTCGGGACGCCTTCTGCCGGAGCAGAAAAAACGGTTAAAAGAACTGGGAAGCCGGATGTTTCCAGAGCTTTCCGGCGGAAGCCTTCCGTTTGGCGTGATCTTCCGCACCGCATCCGCTGATGCTTCGGAAGAAGAGATCCGGCAGGAATATCTCGAGCTGTCCGAAAAACTCGCGCGGATTGTCCAGTATGGAACGATGCGGAGCCTGTACTCCTGCCTGTATCGGGCGTCAGATGCCGTGCCGGAGCTCGTCAAACGGTATGCACCGTCAGTTTCAGAACTTGTGACAGATGACAGAGAAACGTATGAGATCTGCAGAGAATATCTGGAGCGTCATGATTTTCACGACTGCCGCCTGACCTGGTATGAGGATCAGCTTACCACGCTGGCAAAGAAAGAAAATCTCGAATATCACGTAAAACAGGCACTCGACAAACGTGTGGAACTGCCCTCCGGCGGATTCCTCGTGATCGAACCGACCGAAGCGCTGACCGCGATCGATGTGAACAGCGGAAAGCAGCTCGGCGGACGGAAAAATACGTTTCTGTACAGCGTAAACCAGGAGGCAGCCCGCGAAATCGCCCGCCAGATCCGCCTGCGCGGGATTTCCGGTCTGATCCTGGTTGACTTTATCAACATGCCGGAAAAAGAGCAGGAGGAGCGCCTTCTCGGTTTCCTGCAGGGTCTTGTGCGGGAAGATCCCGTTCCGACCAAAGTTGTGGATATGACGGCGCTTCATCTCGTGGAACTGACGAGAAAGAAAATCCGCCGGCCGCTGGCAGAACAGATGAAATGACGGTAACCTTACAAAGGAGGAATGAATATGGAACAACAAAAGAAACCGATTCACCTCAATGAAAATGATACCCCATATCTTTACGAACCCTTTCGAAACCAGACGCCGGCAAAACGGCCGCATCCGGCAGAAAAAGAAAAGATACTGAAACCATGGCAGGGCCTGCTGGTGTTTGCCTTTCTGATGGTTCTTTTTAATCTCGCCGGAATCCCGCTGGTTCTTGCAGGCGGGATGTATGGAAATGCGCTGGACGAGATCATTGTATTCCTGATCGGATCCATTCTCGTCGTACGGGCACTTCATATTCCGTTAAAAGAAGTGTTCCCATTAAAAAAGCCGGATGGAGCCGGAATCCTCGGAACCATTCTGATGTGGTATGTGACGTACCGCGGTGTGCTTGCCCTTTTCCTTCTGATGGAATGGATTTTCCCGCAGGAATACGCAAGCCTCTCGGAATCCATGGACAGCAGTATGGCGGGCCTTTCCTATTTCGGCGAGCTGCTTGTCGTTGCGCTGACACCGGCCATCTGTGAAGAAGCACTGCACCGCGGTCTTCTGCAGTACAGCCTGCGCGGAATCAAAAAGAAATGGGTGATGCTGCTTCTGATGGGCGTTTATTTTGGCGCTTTCCACATGAGCATCGTCCGTTTTCTTCCGATGATGATGATGGGAATCGTTCTCTCGTATGTGCGGATGAAGACCGACAACATGTTTTACAGCTCGCTGTTTCATTTCGTCCATAACGCATCGACGATTGTGGCGAGCATTGCGGCAAGCTTCCTCTATATGTTCTCGCAGGGGAACGCAGCAGCAGGCAGCGGATACGCAACGGAAACGTACATCGGCATGTATCTGATCGAAGCGGCGCTGATGCCGATCGGTCTTTATATGGGAAGCCGTCTTCTGATGTACCAGCAGACAAAAAGCGAAGGATTTTTCCCGAAGGAGAGAAGAAAAAAGACCATTGCAAAAATCGTAATTCCGACCATTCTGCTGATCCTTGGCGGACTGTTTTTCCTTGGTATTGGTATGATGTAAAAAGAATCAAAAGCAGTTTGGGCAATTTTGCAGAAATGTCCAAGCCGGGTAGAAAACAGGTACGATTTATGATAGAATAACAGCAAATCAAGCGTTACACGATATTACAGAAAGGAAAAGCTGTTTCTCTAAAAAAGAGACAGCAGGAATAAGAACTATGGCAAGAACAGCTATTGCTACCGACAGCAACAGCGGTATTACACAGAGTCAGGCGAAAGAGCTGGGCGTTTTTGTCCTTCCGATGCCTTTCTTCATGCGCGGAAAAATCCAGTTTGAGGATATCGACCTGACACAGGAACAGTTTTACGAGATTCTGGCAGAGGATGCGGCTGTTTCCACATCTCAGCCGTCTCCGGGAGATCTGATGGATTTCTGGAACAAAATTCTCGAAGAGTACGATGACATTGTTTACATTCCGATGTCAAGCGGCCTTTCCGCCTCCTGTGATACAGCGACCGTGCTGTCCGAGGACTACGAAGGAAAAGTGCAGGTTGTCAACAACCAGAGAATCTCCGTTACGCAGCAGCAGTCCGTTCTGGATGCAAAGAAAATGGCAAACCGCGGCGTGGCAGCAAAAGACATCAAAGCAATTCTGGAAGAGGATGCGCTGGATGCAAGTATCTATATTATGGTAGATACGTTAAAATACCTGAAAAAAGGCGGCCGCGTTACGCCGGCAGCAGCCATGATCGGAACCGTTTTAAATATCAAACCGGTGCTGACGATCCAGGGAGAGAAGCTTGACGCGTTTGAAAAAGCGCGCGGTGTGAAACAGGCAAAGAAAGCCATGATCAAGGCTATGAAAAAAGATATGGACAAACGCTTCGCAAAAGAGCGTGCAGCCGGCATCATGGGACTTCACATTGCCTATACCGCAAACGACAAAGAAGTAATCGATGGATGGATTGCCGAAGTAAAAGAAGCCTTCCCGGATTTTGAAGTCGATGCGCATCCGCTGTCCTTAAGCGTTGCCTGCCACATCGGACCTGGCGCACTGGCAATTGCATGCGAAAAAAAATCTGCAATTTCCTGAAAAATACTATTGACAAACAGCAGATGTGATGATATATTGTAGAAGTATGCCGCACAGAGAGGTAAAAGAGTCGAAAGACCACCGAATCTGGCGAGTAATTGATAGGGAGGTGCCATATGTACGCAATTATTGCAACAGGTGGTAAACAGTACAAGGTAGCTGAAGGCGATGTTATCCGAGTAGAGAAACTTGGCGTTGAAGCTGGAGAAACCGTAACTTTTGATCAGGTACTTGCAGTAAGCAATGACGGACTGAAAGTTGGCGAGGACGTTAAAAATGCATCCGTAACCGCATCTGTAGTTGGAAACGGTAAAGGCAAAAAAGTTATCGTTTACAAGTATAAGAGAAAAACTGGTTATCATAAGAAAAACGGTCACAGACAGCAGTACACTGAAGTGAAGATTGAAAAAATCAACGCTTAAGTCTTATGATTTGTATAACCGTAACAGAGTCTGACGGCGAGTACATCTCCGTGGAGTCAAACGGTCATGCAGGCTATGCAGAGGAAGGGCAGGATATCATCTGTGCCGCTGTCTCCGCATTGATTGTAAACACCGTAAATTCCGTGGAAACATTGACAGAGGATCTGATTATAAGTGAGGCTGGAGATGGATACGTGTATTTTTCATTCCCGAATGGGTATTCTGAAAGTACCGCACTTCTTGTAAAATCACTTTTGCTGGGCCTCGAAAGTATCCGCCGCGATTATGGAGCACAATACTTAGAGATCGCATTCAAGGAGGTGTAATACCATGTTAAATATGAACCTTCAGATTTTCGCTCATAAAAAAGGAGTTGGTTCTACCAAGAACGGTAGAGATTCCGAGTCCAAGAGATTAGGAGCAAAAAGAGCTGACGGACAGGTTGTAAAGGCTGGAAACATTCTTTACAGACAGCGTGGAACCAAGATTCATCCAGGCGTGAACGTAGGAATCGGAAAAGACGATACCTTATTCGCTATGGTTGACGGACGCGTAGCTTTCGAAAGAAAAGGACGTGACAAAAAACAGGTTTCCGTATATCCGGTAGCAACAGAAGAGTAAGACAAAGGTGCGGCTTCAAATCTTAAGAGGTTTGAAGCCGTTTTTGTTAATAATAATTAAAGGTCCAACAGACCGATTTGGATTTAGATAAAACAAGACAGGAGAATACCATGTTTGCAGACAGAGCAAAAATTCTGATCCGCTCCGGTAAGGGCGGAGACGGACATGTCAGTTTCCGCAGAGAGCTTTTTGTACCGAACGGCGGGCCGGACGGCGGCGATGGCGGCAAAGGCGGAGACGTTATTTTTGAAGTTGACGAAGGACTGAATACACTGGTTGATTACCGCCACAGAAGAAAGTTTTCTGCTACCGACGGCGAGCCGGGCGGAAAACGCAGATGCCATGGCGGAAACGGCGCAGATATTGTCCTGAAAGTACCGGAAGGAACGGTCATTATGGACGCTGCGAGCGGAAAAGTCATCGCAGATATGTCCGGTGAAAACCGCCGTCAGGTTGTATTAAAAGGCGGAAAAGGCGGAAACGGAAATATGCATTACGCAACCGCTACCATGCAGGTTCCGAAATACGCCCAGCCAGGCCAGCCGGCACAGGAGCTGGAAGTAAGAATGGAACTGAAAGTCATCGCGGACGTCGGACTCGTCGGCTTCCCGAACGTTGGAAAATCGACCCTGCTTTCCCGCGTGACAAATGCAGAACCGAAAATTGCAAATTATCACTTTACCACGCTTTCCCCGAACCTCGGTGTCGTAGACCTTGAGGGCTGCAACGGATTTGTTATCGCAGATATCCCGGGACTGATCGAGGGTGCATCGGAAGGAGTCGGCCTCGGCCATGAATTCCTGCGCCACATCGAGAGAACCCGCGTGATGATCCATGTAGTAGACGTTGCATCGACCGAGGGAAGAGATCCGGTGGATGATATCAACAAGATCAACAAAGAGCTCGAAGCCTATAACCCGGAGATCGCAAAACGCCCGCAGATCATCGCGGCCAATAAGACCGATGCGATCTATGTAGAAGAGGGCGAAGAGGATCCGGTGGAACGTCTGAAAAAAGAGTTCGAGCCGAAAGGCATCCCGGTTTATCCGATTTCTGCCGTCAGCGGAAAAGGCTTAAAAGAGCTTTTATATGCCGTACAGAAAAAACTCGATGAGCTTCCGAAAGAGCGTATGGTCTTCGAGCAGGAATTCTTCCCGGAGGATATGCTTCTTGCCGAGAACCTGCCGTACACCGTCGAGCAGGACCCGGAGGACGAGCACCGCTTCATCATCGAGGGACCGAAGATCGAGAAAATGCTCGGCTACACTAATCTGGATTCCGAGAAAGGTTTTGCTTTCTTCCAGCGGTTCTTAAAAGATACTGGTATCTTAGACGAACTCGAGCAGGCCGGCATCCAGGAAGGCGATACCGTCAAGATGTATGGATTTGAATTTGATTATTATAAATAGAACGAATAAATAACGAAGGAGGAGACGTATGACCAGCAAGCAGAGAGCATACCTGAAAGGCCTTGCCATGACCATGGAACCGATCCTGCAGGTAGGAAAAAGCAGCATCACGCCGGAGCATACCGCTGCTGTAGCAGAGGCACTTGAGGCGAGAGAACTGATTAAAATCAATGTACTGCAGAACTGCCTCGATGATCCAAGAGAGATCGCAGAAGTTCTGGCAGAACGCACCAATTCCCAGGTCGTACAGGTGATCGGCAAAAAGATCGTGCTGTACAAAGAGGGCAAAAAAGAGAAAAAGAAAATTCAGCTTCCGAAATAATCCGCAGGAAAGAACCGCCGGGACCGGAGCATACCGCTGCAGTTCCGGCGCTTTTTGAGGAAAACGTATGGAAAAGACAAACAGAAAAATTGGCATTATGGGAGGCACATTCGATCCCATTCATATCGGTCATCTGATCCTTGGCGAGGCGGCGTACGAGCAGTTCGGGCTTGATGAAGTCTGGTTCCTTCCGGCCGGAAATCCGCCACATAAGCGGAACCGGGCGGGACGGGCAAAGGATGCACAGCGTGTCGAGATGGTGCGCCGTGCCATCGCATCCAATCCGCATTTTGTGCTCTGCACCAAAGAGATGAAAGATGAGGGCTATACCTACAGTTATCGGACGCTTGAGGCGATGCGGAAGGAACATCCGGGCACGGAGTTTTACTTTATCATTGGAGCGGATTCCCTGTTCTATTTTGATGAGTGGAAAAATCCAGAGCGGATCTGCGCCGCGGCAAAGATCCTTGTGGCGACCAGGGATCGGGCAAAAGAGAAAGAGCTTCTGGCCTGTATGGAACGAAATGCAAAAAAACTTCACGGTACCTTTCTGAAACTCGACACACCGAATCTGGATGTTTCTTCCCACGAACTGCGGGAATGGATCCGGGAAGGAAAATCCGTGAAATACTATCTGCCGGATTCTGTGATTTCCTACATTCAGGAGCAGAAAATCTATCAGGATTAGAGGAAGAGCAGGATGGAACAGTACGATTTATGGAAACTGGACAAAAAACTCCAGAAGGAAGTCGATGAAGACCGCTATCATCACACGCTCGGTGTGATGTTTACCGCAGCATCCATGGCGATGGTATGGGGCGAGGATCTCGAAAAAGCCCGTGTCGCGGGACTGCTTCACGACTGTGCAAAATGCATTCCGAATAAGAAAAAAATCACCATGTGTGAGAAAAATAAGATTGAAATCACTGAGTTTGAGCGGAACAATCCGTTTTTGATCCATGCCAAGCTCGGTGCATTTCTGGCGAAGGACAAGTATAAGGTGGAAGATCCGGAGATCTTAAGTGCCATCACCTGGCATACGACAGGAAAAGAAGATATGACATTGCTGGAGAAGATCATCTATATCGCAGATTATATCGAGCCGGCACGAAACAAGGCACCGCACCTTACCCGCCTTCGGAAGCTGGCATTCACCGATATCGACGAATGCATGTATGAAATTTTAAAAGACAGTATGGCGTATCTGTCGGAAAACCCGAAGACGATGGATCCGATGACGGAGCAGGCATATCAGTTCTATGAAGCACTGCACCGGGAACGGACGGCAAAGGAGGAAGCATAAATGAGCGAAGCAAAACAGACTGCAAAACTTGCACTGGAAGCACTGGAAGATAAAAAAGCAATGGATGTCCGCATTCTGGACATTACCCATGTTTCGACTCTGGCAGATTATTTCATGATCGCCAGCGGAAGCAACCGCAACCAGGTACAGGCGATGGCAGACAACGTAGAGGAGGTACTCGGAAAAGCCGGCGTACATCCAAAACAGATCGAAGGCTATCAGACCGCAAACTGGATTCTGATGGACTACGGCGATGTTGTCATCCACATCTTTGATGAGGAGAACCGCCTGTTCTACGATCTGGAGAGAATCTGGAGAGACGGTAAAGTCGTAGAAAAAGAAGAGATTATGTAAGTTAGGTGGAAAAAGGCGCAGAAAATCCGGAACCGTGCAGAGAAAGGCGGACGGGTTCTCTGCGCCTTTCTGGTGTTTGGAACGCATATGATAAAGAAAAAGGGGAATATCACACGATGAAAAAAATAGAAAGCGGATCGCTTGCTGTGATGCTCGATGAAGAGACGCTGGGACTTAGGATCGAAAAAGACGGCGTTGTCTGGAATACGGATCCGAAAAAGACACCGGAACTGATTTTTGCAGAGGGAACATACCGTTTCCAGGATGCAGAGGAGATTTCCCATGAGGTCTATTCCTTCGGCGTCGGATGCGGCATCCGGAGCCGTTATGCGGGATTTGCGGGAACACCGTATGCCTTCGAGACGATTATCTGGATCGAAGCTGTGGATGAAACACTCTGGATGGAGTGGATTCCGCTCTGCGAGGAGGGACTGCATCCGGTAAAGGTGCTGTGGCCGACGGCAATGGAGTTTGCAAACGGGCGCGATGACTGGTATACACTCCTTACCGAGGGACAGGGACTTCTGATTCCGAATACCTGGAAGACGGAACTTGGAAAGCTTTCGTTTGACGGCAGATTTGAGACCTCCGGCGGCTATATGCCGTGGTTCGGCCAGGTGAAGGAAAGATGCGGCTATACAGCGATCTGTACAACACCGTGGAACGTCGGTTATCAGGCAGAGCACCCGGCAGGCGGCCCGTATACCAGCGTGGGGGCATGGCTGGAGCCGAGCCTTGGAACAATGAATTACCGCCGCGTATTCCGTTATACGTTTTTAAATGACTGCGATTATAACGACCTCTGCAAAACGTACCGCCAGTATGTACGGGAACAGGGTCATCTGCGCACTTTGAAAGAAAAGGCAGTACAGAATCCGTCCATTCACGATCTTGTGGGAACGTGTTTTGTTCATACGGGAATCAAGACGGTTGTGCAGCAGGAGTCCGGCTTTTTCGATCCGCAGAATCCGGAGAAAAATAACCGCGTAGTGTCGTTTTCCGTGCGCGAGCAGCAGATCCGCGAAATTCATGATCTCGGCGTAGAGAAAGTCTATCTTCATCTGGACGGCTGGGCAGAACCGGGGTATGACAACCAGCATCCGGACTACACACCGGCATGCCAAGCGGCCGGCGGATGGGAAGGCATGAAATCGCTTGTCGATACGATGCATGATTTCGGCTACAAATTCGGTATTCACGACCAGTACCGCGATTATTACCACGCAGCGCCGAGCTACGATGAAAATTATGCCTGCCGCCTTCCGGACGGAACGATACCGGGACACAGTTACTGGGCGGGCGGACCGCAGAGCTATCTCTGTGCAACGCAGGCACCGTTCTATGTGAAACGGAATTTTGCCGAACTGAAGAAAAACGGAATCCGGCTTGACGGTGCATACCTCGATGTGTTTACGTGCAACGAGGGCGACGAGTGCGCAAATCCGGAGCATGTGATGACGAGAAGAGACTGCTATACGTACCGCGGAAACTGCTTCGCCTGGCTGCTCTCACAGGGGATTCTCTCAAGCTCCGAGGAGGTCAGCGACTGGGCCGTTCCATATCTGGTATTCTGCCATTATGCGCCGTACGACTTTATGCTGCGCCCGGCAGAGACACCGAAAAAAGGAATCCCGGTGCCGCTCTTTAATCTTGTGTATCATGACTGCGTAATTGAGCCGTGGATGATGGACCGTGTTTCAAAAGACGAGGACTATATGCTGTATGCGCTTCTTGCAGGCGGTGCACCGTATCTTGTACGGGACGGCGCATATCCGAATACAGATGGTGCATTTGACGGGGAGAAAATCAGTCTGGAAGAGATGACAAAAAGATGCCGCGTTGTAACGGAGCTGCATGAAAAAACGGCACTCCTGGAACTGGTACGTCACGAGTGTATGACGGCGGACGGAAGCGTACAGAAGAGTGAATTTTCCGATGGAACATATGTTATTTGTGACTTTGCAGAGCAGATATATGAAATCGGATACGGGGAATAAAAGAAAAGCGCCACATGTAGATTTTGTTCTTATAAAAATACAAGATTTTGTGGTTTTCCTTGTATTTTTTCAAGTGCATATCTTGCGCGGAAAGCAGAGATTTGTTATATTATGCATGCGGAGGTGTTCATGCCCGGTGCAAAGAAGATGCCGGAGCGTGACGAAACAAAATAACACCAGAAAGGAACAAATCAAATGAGAGAATTTGAACAGTGGGATGGCTTTACCGGAAGACTCTGGAAAGAAGGCATCGACGTACGTGACTTTATTCAGAACAACTATACTCCATATGACGGAGATGAGAAATTCCTGGAGGGACCAACAGAGGCTACAGACCGTCTGTGGGGCAAATTACAGGAACTCCAGAAAGAAGAGCGTGCAAAAGGCGGCGTTCTGGATATGGAGACAGACGTTGTAAGCGGAATCACAGCTTACGGCGCAGCATATATCGATGACAGCATGAAAGATCTGGAGCAGGTAGTTGGTCTTCAGACAGACAAACCGCTGAAACGTGCATTTATGCCATACGGCGGAATCAAGATGGCTGAGAAATCCTGTGAAATGTATGGATATAAACCAAATCCACAGCTTCATGAGATCTTTACCAAATACCATAAAACACATAACCAGGGTGTATTTGATATCTATACACCGGAAATGTTAAAAGCACGTCATAACAAGATCCTGACCGGTCTTCCGGATACTTACGGACGTGGACGTATC
>ENA-OROL01002244-OROL01002244.1-human-gut-metagenome-genome-assembly--contig:-NODE-2244-length-13825-cov-3.249310_pt1 | contig 13825 bp, 10 predicted proteins | sample MGYA00242128_ERZ509048 | MGnify/ENA primary metagenome ERZ509048 (study PRJEB26280, sample SAMEA2338750) | human gut metagenome | biome: human gut; feature: human-associated habitat; material: faeces...
CGCCTATCGAATTTCTTAATAATAGTGTCCAATATGATTGACAAACCTACATTGTAAACTCTCTGCGGTCTTAAAAAAAGCAGCCTCGTTTTACAGAAGCTGCCTTATGTACATTAATTTTATTCTAGATCTTTTTTCTTTACAGAAGCAACACAGAAGTCAATGCGTTCTTCATCATCTTCTTCATTTCCTGAACCTGTGAGAGGAACTCCTTTTGTTGGATCGATCCCGTCAACAGCTGTAACAAGCCCTGTGCCCTCGCCAATAGAAGCACCCGGTACTCTGAACTTTGTAATGTCGATAGGCTCGATAGAGGTCTCAACAGGCTTTTCAAGCTGTGGTATCCACTCGTATGGTACACGATAAGCTCTGTAGATCATGTTGCTTTTGAATGTTCCAGCAAAATTCTTGAAATAAGGGTTTACAAATTCCCAAACTATTTCATGGTCAGGTGTGACCTCAAGAAGATGTCCATCTGAACCTTCCGTAATAAGAGTGTTTCCGTTCGGAAGTCGCTGTGCAGAGCTGATGTATGAGCTATAGAACTTAGAAGCGTCAGTAAAAAGCAGATTTCCTGCTTCAAGGGGAGTGTACTGCCATGTTATTTCAAGTGTAACAGGATTGAATTGAAGTACTCTTGAGTAATCTCTGTGTGCATTGTTCACGCCTGTGAGGGAAGCAGGGTTAGGTGTGCCGTAGCCACCCTCACCACCGTTATCGAATACCAACAGGTCGCCCTCTCCAGGAAGTCCCTTTGGTATCATGTGCAGGTGGTGCTGACCAATTATCCAGCCAAGCTTCTTTGTGGCTTCGCTTTCGTTGAAGTTAGGACCTACACGCCATACTATCTTACCTGTTGATTTCTCGATAATTCCGAGTATGTTTGAGTTTCTTGCGTCAAATATGATATTGTCCGGGTGGAAGCGTTTGTCGCCTGCGTCATACCACTTATTTTCGCCAAGTGTAGAGAAGTTGTTTATGTGCATCCAATCTCCACCTGCCTCACCGTGAAGACCAGGGTTTCTGAACAATGCGTTCTTTGCGGCCTCGTCAAAGCCAAGCTCATCAAAGTGGTCGCTTGCACGCCAGCTCCAAATTATATTGCCTTCCCAATCCACTTCGATGATCTTATCGTCGATAAGTCTTTTATCTGAAATATCGTGGTTGTAGAGGTTCTCGTGAGTAAGGATAAGTGTATTGCCACTGTCTGTCTTTGGCTCACCATTTGGATAATAGTAACCCACAGTGCTGCCTTCACGCTGAAAATCATGGTGCTGTCTAGCCATATAGACCGGTTCTTTACCCGGGTCGGCAACAAGTTCAGTTTTGTCGAATTTCCATACGATATGACCGTCCCAGTCTACCTGAACAAGATCAAGTTGATCCTGATATGCATATTTACCTCCTCTTGCTCCTGTTGTGCCCATTACATATCCGCCTGGGAGTATTTTGTTAGGAAATCCTCCCAGTCCAGCCCAAAGCTTTACTTCATTGCCATTCATATCTATGAGCAGAGCACCTTTAGCGGACGGGAAGATCGTATAGCCGCTGTAGGCTTTTTCTTTGTTGTATATTGTAACTCCTGTTGGATAAATGCTTGGATAACCCATGTCTGATTCCTCCTTGTTTATTTGTCTGCTTTTGTCAGGTCTGCCGTAACGTTATCTGGAAATGCTTTTTTTGCTGCATCTGGATAATAAAATTCCCTTATGTTGTAACTGTTTGGATATTTACCATTCTCATACGCCCACTTATTTATTTCATCAAGATGAGATGCAGCTTCCTCAGAAAGTCCCAGTTTAATACTGTACTGTTCCCAGTTTGTTTTGAAATCATCTGGTTCTATTCCATATTTCTTTGATATTTTTTCAGCCGACTCATCTAAGTTGTCATTTATGTATTTAACGCTTTCATCAAGTGCTTTAAGATAGTTCGTAAGAGTTTCAGTATTGTTCTTTGCAAAGTCGCTTGATGTTATAAGATAAGCAGATACGTTTATCCCTATATCTTTTGCAGATGCGACCTGAGTCCAGCCCTCTGCTTCATATTTTTTTATAGCTGAGCCTGTAACGATAGCGGCTGATGCCTCACCGTTATGTGCAACTGCTATTTGAGTTGATATGGAATCTGTGTTGACGTTTTTCTGCTTTGACGGGTCAAGTCCTAAATAAGTCTGAGCCTGCCAGTTGAAGTATTCTGTAACTGTTCCAATAGAAGTTATCCATCCTTCACTTTCATCTAAAGCATCAAGATCATCTTTGTATTTTGGTGCAACAAAAAGACCACCATTATATGAAACGCTAGAACTTAGATCTGAAAAAATCACAAGATTAGTGTTATCGAGAGTATTTCCAATTCTGTTTACAGCAGCAAAATCTGCAAGCAGTCCTGTATCTGCTGTGCCTGTTGCAATAGCGTCAACTGTGTTAATGCCGGCAGCGTATTCTGATGTTTCGAGAGATATACCATATTTCTCAAATATTCCTTGCTCCATACCGATATAGTCGGCATACTGATCTGGCTGACCTGTCATGTTCGCAACTCTCAAAACGCTAAGCTCTTTACCGTCTTTGGTAACCTTCTTGGCGGTTTTTCCGCTTGATGAACTACCGCAAGATGCAAGAAGAGTTGCTGTCAATGCTGTCGATGCTATTATTGCGATTATCTTTTTTATGTTCATTTTTAAATCTCTCCTGTTAAATTAATTATTTTACGTCAAAGTGTTTAAGTTTTTTCTTGCCAATAAACTGTAGGATCCTGTCAGCAGCAAAGCCGATCACAGCAAGTGTGACGATTCCTGCAAAAGCCCAGCTTGTTTTGTAATAAAGCTTCGAGCTGTTTATAAGATAACCAAGGCCATCACTGCCGACCAGCATTTCAGCTGCCACAACACAGATGATAGCTGAGCTAAGTCCTAGTCTTATTCCAGTGTAGATATTAGATACCGCTGATGGTACAACTACTGTGAAAAAAACTCTTGCTTTTTTTGCCCCCATGCAGGAAGCTGCTTCCACGAGCTGCTTATCAGTTGAAGCCACACCCGCTATGGTGTTTACGAACATAGGGAAGAATGATGCGTAGAAAATAAGTGCTACTTTTGATTCTTCGCCTACTCCGAACCACATTAGAAAGAGTGTCGTCAATGCAATAGCAGGCACAAATCTGAAAAAGCTAAGTATAGGTTCAACGAGCCAGCGTACAGGTCTGAAATTTCCTACAATAAGACCCATAGGAACAGCAAAAATTATTGAAAGTAGCCAGCCTTTTATTACTCTTCCGACGCTTGCAACAATGTCACTCCAAAGAGTTCCGTCTTTGATAAGTTCCTTCATGCTGTCGATCGTTTCCTTTGGGCTTGGAAGAAAATATTCATCATATTTCAAAGATCCTATTCCCCAAAGGGCAATTATTGCTACCCATGATATGATGCCACATTTTAGTATCTTCTGTATAGCAGAGGACTTTGTTTTATTATTTTCCATCTTTAATGTCCTCCTTATTAAATGTAGTATAGCTCTGAGTCATCAAGAGCTTTGTTTACGAGAATATTTGTAGTGTTTTCATCAATAGTGTAAAGCTTCTTGATAAGTACTTTTACCTTATCACCTTTTTTCAGACGGGAAGCGTTCAGCGGATATCTGCCTGTTACTGAGATACCTTCTATGGAAGCTTTAACCTCAAAGGCGTTTCCTCTGAATGAAACTTCTTCCACAACGGCATCCTCCATTGAGCTTTCAAACTGGTGATACTCGCTGTCTTCAAATTTGTTTATCTCGATAAACTCAGGTCTGATTATAGCTGAAGTCTTGCCCTCTGCTGTTTCAAAGCCTTTGAGTTTGCTGTAATCCTCGATAATAGCTGACTGACCGATAAACTGAGCAACAAAAGGAGTTTTAGGTTCAAGGTATATCTCAACTGGATTGCCTATCTGCTCAACTCTGCCTTTGTTTGTGATAACAATTTCGTCTGCGACCTCTATTGCTTCGTCCTGATCGTGTGTAACGAAAATGCTAGTTATGCCTATTTTATCAATTGTATCACGAAGCCATGTTCTCAGTTCTTTTCTTACCTTTGCGTCGATAGCTGCAAAAGGTTCGTCAAGTAGAAGGAGTTCGGGCTGAGGTGCTAGTGCTCTTGCAAGAGCGATACGCTGCCTTTGACCTCCGCTAAGCTGGTCAGGATAACGCTTGCCAACGTCAGGCAAGCCAACAAGTTCAAGAAGCTCAGCCACACGTTGTTTGATAAACTTCTTATCTTTTTTCTGAACCTTCAGACCATAAGCTATATTATCGTAAACTGTCATAAAAGGGAAGAGCGCATAGCTTTGAAAAACAAATCCGATACCTCTTTCATTTGATGGAAGTTTGTTGACATTTTTACCATCTATAATAATATCGCCGCTATCCTGTTTTTCCAAACCTGCAAGCATACGCAGGATAGTTGTTTTACCGCTGCCGCTCGGTCCAAGCAGACCGATAAGCTTTCCCTTTTCAATACCAAAACTTACGTTATCCGAAGCTTTAAAATCGCCAAAGCTTTTATTAATGTTTTTTAATTCTATATACATAGCTGACAACTCCAATTAAGATATATTGCTGTGATAGTTCCAGTGTCAACATCGCTGCATTCGCTTATTGATCTTTGACAATTTAAGCTCCTCACTTTCAATTCATATCAAGGCGATATGAATAGTATGTTTTTATTATACATGATTTTATGGAAATGTCAATAGTTATAAATGATTTTTGTGAAATCATACATATATGATAGGAATACTTTATTATTGTTGTACATTTTATTCATAACTAACATATGTGAGAAATATGATATACAGAAATGTTTGATAATACTCTTGACAAAGTGCGTAAATAGTGATATAATCACTGTATTCATAGTAAAACTATATGAATAATATAATATATATTGGAGGAAATAAAAAAATGCTTACTGAACTGACAAACCAGAATTACAACGAGCTGATATCAGCAGACAAACCGCTTGTTATAGAATTTTACTCACCTACCTGTGTTCACTGTAAAAGAACAGAGGCAGGGCTTAACGAAGCTGCAGAAGAGCTTGGAGAGACCGCTATCATAGCTAAGTGTGATATCACATCTCAGCCAGATCTTGCGAAGAGATATGACGTTACAGCACTGCCAACACTCCTTTTTATAAAGAACGGTGATATCAAAAACAAGCTTGAGGGTTTTACACACAAGCTGATAATTCTTGACAATATTAAGAGATTATAAAAAAATCAGTCCGATGTTTTGAGCATCGGGCATTTTTTTTGTAAATTCGGAACAAAACAATAACGCCATGAAAAAGATATGGGCCTATATTCTCCCGACAGCGCTGTGTTTCGTTCTCGGGGGACTTGCCGGATGGTTGCAGCAAGACGCGATCGAGGAATGGTATCCGCTGCTCGACAAACCGACGCTGACACCGCCCAATGCGGTTTTTCCGATCGCATGGAGCATCATCTATCTCTGCATGGGTATCTCGGGCGGGCTGGTACTGACCTCCGAAGCCCCCGCCCGTAAAAGTGCGGTGAGGCTATGGTTCCTCCAGTTAGGGTGCAATTTCCTGTGGAGCATACTCTTCTTCGTCTGCCGCAGCCCCCTGCTGGGCATGGCGGACATCGTGGTGCTCGACGTCCTGGTGATTCTCTATCTCGTCCGCAGTGCAAACGTACGCGCCGCTGCCGCATGGCTCTTCGTCCCTTACCTCTGCTGGATCCTTTTCGCCACCTACCTCAACGCCTATATTCTCGTTGCGAACGGGACGGGGCTGTAAACCGGGGAAAGGCGCGATGTGCAGCAGGACGAAGATTTGAAAAATCCCCGGGAAGGAAACTCCCGGGGATTCGACGGCGTATCACATAAGGCGGCTATTCCAGCAACGGCAACCTGCCCAGCATATCCCTGAGCCGGATCGCCGTACGGGGCATCGGCTCGGCGACCGTAAGGCCCACCAGCTCCTTTTCAGCCGCAATATCGTTTATCACGCGGATGACCGCCTCTATTTTCATCCCGTCGGGATCGGTGCCGACCGCCGCAACGATCTCCGCCGGGTCGAGCACGTCCATATCGAAATGAACCACCACCTTCGACGCCCCGCACGATTTCAGCCAGGCCCGGAGCGCATCGCTGTCCGCAGCCACCTCTTCGGGGGTGAGATGCTTTATCCCGTACTGATGCTGGCGGGCCTTGATCTCGCCCCGCTCCCAGTTGCGCAACCCTACGAACAGGATTTTCGACGGGTCGAATGCGGCGGGCAGTTCCGCCACGATCTTCGCATCGCCGTGCCCCATGCAGGCCGTCACGGCCATGGCATGGTAGCCGGGATAGGGATCGCCCGGAAGCGTGATGTCGGGATGGGCGTCGATCCATACCATCGCCACGTCGCCGCCGTATTTCGCGGCAAGGTAGGTGAACGGCACCACGCTCACGGAGCAATCCCCGCCCAGGGTCACGATCCTGCCGGGATCGCTCGCCCGCAGCATCTCCAGCGCGGCTTTCGTCTGCCGGAGAATGACGTTGCGGTCGAGTACACCGTCCGTCACCCTGCGTTCCCCGATCTGGGTGGAGACGGGAACGGTGAGCGTTTCCTGCCCGCCGCAGGGAGCCAGGAAGTCGAGCAGCTGCGCCCCGAGGTAATATCCCCGTGCGGCATCGTCGGGATCCTTTACCTCGGGCACCATCGCCGCGACATTGCCACCCTGCCATTGCGGGTAGATCAGGCGGATCGTAGATGTATTTGTTTTCATAACTTCGCTGTTTGTCGATACTTTTTGCTGCACTCCGCCAGAAACCACTCCGCCGGCCAGCACGCCGGGCAACAAAAATCCTTTCATAGCGGGTTCGTCCCTTTTGCAGGACATGCAAAAATACGAAATGCCTCCGGGAGATGCAAGTACGTGCAAATTATTCGTATATCGATAAATTTACGGGATAGACAAATTGCGGAAATACGGCTGGCAGTTATTCGGGAAGCGTTATTTTTGCACAAAACCGATCTCTGCTGGAAGCCGCGCACAGGAGTAACGCATTTTACCCGGGCAGATCCCTACCGATACGGAAATTCTACGCCCTCCCGATTGCGAGGCCGGGCGATTTTTTTTTGTGATTTGTATAACAATCAAAAAAAATAATTACCTTTACGCCGTTATGGTTCCTGCCCGGTATGCCGGACAGGATGAAAAGGGAATCCGGTGAAAATCCGGAACAGTACTCGCTGCTGTAAGTCCCCTCCTTCGGGAGAAGTTGTTTATCGTACTCTTTGCCACTGGTTTAGACTGGGAAGGCGCGATAAACGGGACGAGTCAGAAGACCTGCCTTAACGATTGATTTGCACCCGCGGGTTTCGGGTTGGAATCGAATGGTACGGTCGTCGTTATCGCAACGCACTCCCTCCCCGATTTGATTTTCAGCAGTTTCCTGTCGTGCAATCACCCGCGTGATTCGAATGACAATGGGAATAATTCATAACAGACAGGGTTATACAACGGGAGAGGCTAATCCGCGCCCCGTCCGGATCTCCTGTTCATCCTCTACGCTTGCCGCAGGCCGTCGCCTGTCGGCAGGCGTTTTTTATCCCCCGGAAATCAAACCGATTAATAATTAAAATCTGAAAAGCATGAAACAACTATTTACCCTTTTGGCAATAACCCTGTTCGGTGCTGCGACATGGAGCTGCTCGTACGACGACGACGATCTGTGGAAGGAGATCGACGGGATCAAGACCCAACTCGCGGAACTCAACAAAGAGGTTTCGGCGCTGCAAACGCTTGTGGATGCCCTGCGCCAAAGCAAGACGATCTCCGATGTGACCCAGACGGACACCGGATACACCATCACGTTCAACGACAACACCTCCGTTTCGATTGCCGACGGCAAGAACGGTACGAATGCCCCGGAGGTCGGTATCGACCTCTTCGAGGGAGGCTACTACTGGACGATCGGCGGCAAGGGCAACTGGCTGACCGATGCGGACGGCCACAAAATCCCGGTAGCTGGCAAAGATGGTTCGAAACCCGAAATGGCCGTCGATGCCGACGGTTACTGGATTGTGGACGGAGCGCGCATCAAAGATGCGGCCGGCAACGACGTAAAAGCGACGGGAAGCAACGGAAAAGACGGGGATTCGTTCTTCAAATCGGTCAGCGACGGCGACGATGCCGTAACGTTCACTCTGACCGACGGCACGGAAATCGTCATTCCAAAAACTTCGGTGTCCTCATTCTGTTTTGTACAGCCCGACGACGGCCGTTCGTACTTCGTATTCGACTTCGGCAAGAAAAAGACGCTGACGCTGAATACGACGGATGTGGAAACCGCCGACTTCATGAATATTCCCGAAGGGTGGAAGGCGTCGCTGAACCTTGCGAAAAATAGCGTAACCGTGCAGGCTCCGGCGGCTTCGGATGCAGCTTACTCAGGTGGCATCATCACGCTGATCGGGATCGATAAAAAAGGGAATACGGTCTTTGCCTCGGCCGACGTGTGCGCTTCGGTGGACTACACGGACAAGGACGGTACGTTCGTGGTCTGCGAAGGCAATATGACTTCAGTAAACGGTATGCTGGTCTACTACGACAAGGCCGGCAAGGAGTATCGGGAGGTATTCGAGCAGGCCAACGGCGGATTGGAGATCGGCAACGTCGTACAGGATATGTTCATGGCCAACGGAAAAATCTACCTGTTAACCCAGAACGGCGATCGCATGGGCGGCGCAGGCCGTTTCGTTGTGTGCGATGCCCGGACGATGCGCATGGAATTCGCCGACCCGCTGGTATTTAAAACCCCCGAAGACAAAGACACATGGCCTCAGCATCTGGTCGTTGTAAGTGCAACGAAAGCCTATATTCAATATTCCGATTCAAGTATGGAAAGCACTTCGGGCATAGTCGCCCTGACCCTCGGTGAAAATTCGGTGCAAATCGGCGCGACCCTCGAAGGCACGTTCGGAGCCTTTACTTCGGTGGGCGCGATCAAAACCCGCATGGTCTATTCACGGGGTAAGATTTATGCGGGATGCGGACACAGCGTCGTTATCATCAATGCCGAAAGCGGAACGGTGGAAAAGCGGCTGACCTATGAGGGCCGGCAAGTAAAAGGCATCGTCAAAGGTGTCGACGGCAATATCTATTTCGCCCTTGCCGGAACCTATTCCGGCACGAGCCCGAATATGGGAACCCTGACCTCCGATCCGATGATCGTTGGCATCGATCACTCTGGCACGGTCGTTTCGGAAAAAGAACTTTCCGGAGGTGTTCGATTCCCGATCGCAACATGGTCTCCGGCTATCGGCATGTGCGCCAGTTTCACCGATCCTTATCTCTATTTTGTGGATACCGATGCTTTCAACGCCACGAGCGCAACGCGGTACAATTACCAGACGCAGACCGTCGATTACAAATATCTATCTGGAAATGAAACGATTTACGGCATTATGGGGCAGCATCCGACAACCAATGTGTTGTGGGTCGGCAAGTCGAGCTACGTCGATTCGAATATCTACACCTATGACGTGAGCGGAACTTCCGCCTCGGAAATCAACCATTTTTACTATCCCACGCAGAAAGGTGCCAGCCCGGCCGGGATCGATTTCGTCTACCGTTTCTCCGAAGCGTATATTAACAAATAAAGCATAAAGAGATGAAAAAACTGTTATCCTGTTTATTTGCTGCGTTGTTCGTGTTGTCGTCCTGCAACAAAGACGATGTGATCGAGGTCGATTCGCAGACGGCCCCCCGTATCACGCTCGACAGCGAGAATGCGGTTTACACCATCAAATCAGGCCGGGAACTGACGATCAGCCCCACTTATGAAAACGCGGACAAGGCACTCTATGTGTGGAAAATCGACGGAAAAGTCGTCGGCACGCAACCCGCCCTTACGGTGTGCGAACAAACCGTAGGCGAGTTGTTCGTGCTCCTCCAAGTGTCGAATCGCTACGGCACGGCCTCCGAGGAGCTGCGTGTGGATGTGGTAGAACTGGAAATCCCGACAATCAGCCTGCCGGTTCCCGAAAAAGGGTATACGATTCTGGTCGGCAGTCCTCTGACGCTGAAACCCTCCGTAATCGACACCTCGATCCCCACGACCTGCACATGGAGCGTGAACGGCAAAGAAGTTTCCTCCGAAAAGGAATTTACATTCGACACGTCCGAAGCCGGAGATTATACGCTCGAATTCGCCACCCGCAATGAGGACGGCGAGGACAGCAAGGAATTCGGGGTAAAAGTCTGCACGATCGACGAAATGCCGTTCGGCTGGACATTCGATCAGACGGTCTTCAACCTATCCGCCGGCCGCCGCATCCGTCTGATGCCTTTCGACATTACCAATGCGTTCGATGCCAGTTATACCTGGTCGGTAAACGGCAAACAGGTGCAACAGTCCTCCGATCCGGTATATATTTTCTCCGAATCGGCCGAAGGAACGTACACGGTCAAAGTCGAAATGAAAAACTCATATCTGACGGTTCCTCAGGAATTGACCGTCAATGTCTGCCCCGCAGAAGGCCGATACTACCGTGCCGGATCTCCGGCAAGCAGCAAGGATTGGAACAAGGTCTACGAGTTCCTTGCCGCTCCCGGACAATTCGTCAACGAACGTTATGACGTGACGACGATGGACGCAGCGTGCGCCTATGCCGAGTCCCAGATGAAACTCAACACCTATGTGTCGCTGGGAGCTTTCGGCGGCTATCTGGTAGTCGGCTTCGACCACAGCATTGAAAATGACGGCGGCTACAACATCGGCGTTTCGGGCAACTCGTTCGACGGTTCATCCGAACCGGGCATCGTATGGGTCATGCAGGACGAAAACGGCGACGGACTGCCGAACGACACATGGTACGAACTGAAAGGCTCCGAATACGGTAAGCCTGAAACGACACAGGATTATGCCGTGACCTATTACCGTCCACGCGCTGCCGGCATGGAGGTGCAGTGGACGGACAACAAGGGTGCGAGCGGTTCCGTCGATTACCTTTCGCAATTCCATACGCAGGACTACTATTATCCGGCATGGGTCGAGGCTGACAGCTACACGCTGCGCGGCACTTGCCTCAAGGCCAACAATTACGACCAGTCGGGCAACGGTTCCTACTGGGTCAATCCGGCTTACGACTGGGGCTACGCGGACAACTTCAGCCCGATCGACCGTCTGACCGACGATCCGAACTCCGGAGCGGGCGTCAACGCCAACCATTTCCGGATTTCCGACGCCGTCACTTTCGACGGCAAGCCCGCCGGCCTCAAATACATCGACTTTGTCAAGGTACAGACCGGCATTCAGGCAAAAAGCGGCTGGCTGGGCGAAATTTCGACCGAAGTGTTCGGCGTATTCGATTACAACATGACCAAAAAGAAATAATACGATGAGAAAAATACTGATTCTGGCCGCAGCGGTTTTCGCGTTCTGCGGCTGCAACGACAAAGAGGAGAACCAGCCCTTTGCCGGCATCGACAACCACATCACTTCGTTCGCGCTCACCGCCAAGGACGGAACGGTATACCGCGCCGCACTCGTCGGCGACGAAATCGTGGTTTCCATTCCCCGCAATGTGTCGCTCGAAGGTGCTACTGCTGACTACGAACTTTGCGAGCAGGCGATCCTGTACCCCGATCCGGCGAGGATCACCGACTGGGACAACGAACACCGTTTCCGCGTCATGGCCTATAACCAGACCCTGCGCGACTACGCCTACTCGGTCAAGCGTAACGACGTTACGGCCGGCAGCGTCGCACTGCCGACACAGGCCGATGTCGAAGCGTTCGCCGCAACGGGTGCGACGGTGATCGAGGGAAACCTCACGATCGGCGATTTTTCGGCCTGCGACGATCCCGTGACCGACCTTGCGCCGTTAGCCGGACTGACCGACGTGCGCTACAACATCGTCGTAGGCAACTCATTCGCCGGGGAAAAACTCTCCGGGCTCGAAAACCTGCGTTCGGCAGGCGGTCTGGTGTTGGGAACGGCCACCACGCCGCTTACGACCGCCCAGGATTTCGACGTGGTACTGCCCGCCCTCGAATCGCTCGGACAGCTCTCGGTAAACGGCAATACGGTCGCCAAACTCGACCTGCCGAAACTCGTATCGACGGGGACGGTCTATATCAATGCAGCCAAACTCTCCGTTTTCAATGTTCCGGCGCTGAAGGAGTGTACGGGCGATCTGACGATCCTCTCCGGCACAAATGCCTCGACCGGCAACAAGGCCCTGGCCGCACTCGGACTCTCGTCGCTCGAAAAAGTAACGGGTTCGCTGTCGCTCCAGTATCTCAGCGAATTGCAGTTATTGGAACTCCCGAAGATCGCCTCCATCGGCGGCAACTGCACGCTGACTTACCTGACACAGCTCAAAGTACTCAATATGCCGGAACTGGTGCATCTGGGCGGTGCATTTACCTGGAACTACCTGACGGCAGCGACCACATTCGCAATGCCGAAAGTTCCTTCGCTGGCCTCGTTCTCGCTCTCGGACAGTAGCTCTGCAGCCATGCTTTCCAGCATCGACCTCTCGTCGCTCGAAAAGGTACGTGCGGATTTTAAGATCGACACGAAATTTTCAAGCGACCGGCTCGAACTGCCCGCGCTCGAAACCATCGGAGGACAGTTCTGCCTGCGCTACCTTTCTCTGATCGAAACACTCTCCATCCCCCGGCTCACGGCCTGCGAAAACATCTATTTTTACCAGTTGAACCTGCTGCCGTCGCTCGACCTGTCGGGCGTGGAGTCGCTCCCGAAGGTCGAACTGATCGCCTGTTACAAACTGGCGAAGGTCAGGGTTCGGAAAAATGCGCTGGGCGATCTGTCGCTGAACGGCGGTTCGAGAGCGTGCGACTTCACCGCACTCGAAGGCGCTGAAACCATCTCGGGAAAACTCAGCGTTTCCAATTATACGCAGAACGACCTGATTACCTTCCCCGGCATTAAATCCATCGGTACCTATTCGCAGTCGGGCGGCAAAGCCAACGGCCAGACAACTGTTTCATTTCCCGATCTGGAGCAAGTCGGAACTTTCCAGATGAGCAGTTGTTCGTACCTCAAAAAACTCAGCGCCCCGAAACTTACCGAGGTGACGGACAAGTGGGACACGAGCTATATGCAGTATGTGGATGAAGGCGATCTCGAATTACCCTTGCTGCGCAAGATCGGGGTATTCAAATTCTGGGGCGGAACCTACTCCGGTGCGGCCAGCCAAATGAAGCTGACAGGCATGGCCGATTTCGCGGGCGTCACTGAAATCGGTTCGGTAGATATCAAATACTGGGGCAAGATGACCGATTTCTCCGGGCTGAAAAATGCGCTGCCGTCACTTTCGGCCGACAAGTGGAATGTCTCGGGCAACGGTTATAATCCGACCTGGGAGCAAATAACCGCCGGGGAGTATGTCAAGCCGTAGGATGAACCGCTTTATATTCATCGTCGCAGGCTGTTGTTCGGTTCTCACCGGCTGTATGAAGTGGGACTACGATCTCGGTCGGGAGATCGCAGTCCGCCCCGAGGTGGGACACGGGCTGTTCATCACCAACGAGGGGAATTTCCAATACGGCAATGCCACGCTCTCGTTCTACGACACGCAAACCCGTAAGATCGACAACGAGGTGTTCTTCCGCGCCAACGATCAGAAGCTGGGCGACGTGGCACAGTCGATGACGATGTACGGCGGCTTGGGCTGGATCGTCGTGAATAATTCGCATGTGATCTTTGCCATCGACCCCGTGACCTTCAAAGAAGTCGGGCGCATCACGAACCTCACCTCCCCGCGCTATATCCATTTTTTGTCGGACGAAAAAGCCTATGTCACACAG
>ENA-OROL01002255-OROL01002255.1-human-gut-metagenome-genome-assembly--contig:-NODE-2255-length-13730-cov-4.271883_pt1 | contig 13730 bp, 13 predicted proteins | sample MGYA00242128_ERZ509048 | MGnify/ENA primary metagenome ERZ509048 (study PRJEB26280, sample SAMEA2338750) | human gut metagenome | biome: human gut; feature: human-associated habitat; material: faeces...
TTTCAGCTCAACGAAATGTTGCTTCAGCTCTCAGAAGAAAGATTTTCAGACAAAAAAATCGGTAAAATAGAAGTATACAGGATAGAAGACGGAAGCACAGTCACCTTTGACAATGTTTTCAGTGAAAATGGCGTGAAAAAAAGCATACGTTGTTCCAATATCCTGATTCGAATCATGAGAAACGAGGAATAACAGATATGGCATACGAAGCAGAGGAAATCCGCACCAGCCAGGAGATTTTTTATTATCTTCTGGAGCATCATGAGCTGCGGGAAGAGGACGATCAGCTTTTATATAAAGCATATACAGAGGAAGAATCCATCCGGAATCTGGTGAAATCCCAGGGAGAGATTGCGGGAAGTAATGTGGAACGTTACGGAAATGTAATCTATCTGATCCCTAAGGAGGAGAACAATTTTCTTGGCTTTTCCAAGCAGCAGCTTAAAGGTACACTGTGTAAATCCGGGGCAACGGACAAGGATTATTATCTGTCACAGTTTGTAATCCTTACGCTGCTGGTAGAATTCTTTGACGGACAGGGAAGCAGCAGTAAATCCAGAGAATATATGCGCGTGGGAGAGCTTATGAACTGTCTTTCCGCCCGTCTGAAGGAAGGGGCAGCAGAAGAGACTGCCTCTGAAGAGGAGGAAGATGGAAAGAACCCCAAAGATACTGCAGGGATTTCTTTCAAAATCCTTTATGAAACCTATGAGGCACTGAAGTCTGATGACAGAGGTTCCAGGATGAAGACAACCAAGGAAGGCTTTATCTACAACATTCTGATGTTCCTTCAGAAACAGGGACTGATCGAGTATGTGGTGCAGGATGAGATGATAAAAACAACCAGAAAGCTGGATAATTTTATGGACTGGAATCTTCTGAACCAGAATAATTACCAGCGGGTTCTGAGAGTACTGGGGGTGGCAAAAGATGAGTAAGATTAATGCAGTGCGTCTGATCAACGTGAATTATAATAACAATGCATACCGTATCAGCGATGAAACTCTGCACTTTAATGGAAAAAGCACACTGATCTCTCTGCAGAACGGCGGTGGGAAATCTGTTCTTGTCCAGATGCTGACTGCGCCCTTTGTGCATCCAAGATACCGCAATACCAAAGACCGATTATTTGAAAGCTATTTTACTACCAATAAGCCATCCTTTATCCTGGTGGAATGGGCGCTGGATCAGGGAGCTGGCTATGTTCTTACAGGTCTTATGGTCAGAAAATCCCAGGATATGGAAGAGGACAGAAAAGAGAATCTGGATATTATTGGAATTGTCAGTGAATATCAGAGCCCCTGTATTCAGGATATCCACCACCTTCCTGTAGTGGAAAAGGGTAAAAAAGAGATGATCCTGAAGAATTTCAACTCCTGCAGACAGCTTTTTGAAACCTACAAAAAAGACAGGGATATGAAGTTCTTTTATTATGATCTGACAAACTATGCTCAGTCCCGCCAGTACTTCGATAAACTGATGGAATATCAGATCAATTATAAAGAATGGGAAACCATTATTAAAAAAATCAACCTGAAGGAATCCGGTCTGTCAGATCTTTTTGCAGACTGCAGAGATGAAAAAGGACTGACAGAAAAATGGTTTCTTGAGGCTATTGAGAGCAAACTGAATAAGGACAAGAACCGTATTAAAGAGTTCCAGTCTATTCTGGAAAAATATGCGGGACAGTATAAGGATAACCGTTCCAAAATCAAACGGCGAGACACGATCCGTCAGTTTAAGGAAGAGGCAAATGCGATTCAGATCCAGGCAGAAGAGTATCAGAATGCGGAGACAGAGGAAGGAAAACAGCAGAATAAAATTGCCTGGTTTATCCATGATGTAAATGGACTCTTAAGCCAGACTGAGAAAGCTCATGATCATGCAAAAGAAGTGCTGGAAGGTCTGGATCAAAAGCTTTCCAGAGTAGAATACGAGGAGCTTTCCAGCCAGGTCTATGACTATGAGGAAGAGAAGAATCTTCATATCGGAAACCGTGATATGATCGATATGGAGCGTGAAAATCTTCTGGTGCAGGCAGAACAGACAGAGAAGAAACTTCATATCCTCCAATGTGCCAGACAGCAGGATTCTGTGTCAGAAGAAAAAGGGGAACTGGATCTTCTCAGGGAGAAAATCGCAGTTGCCAGACAGCAGGGAGCTGATCTGGAACCGGAGAGAAAAGCACTTGGCCTGACCTTGAAAAACATTTTTGAAGAACGTATTCAGGATAACAGACAACAGCAGGAAAACCTGTCTGAAAATATACAGAAAAAGGGAAAAGAAGCACAGGATGAGGCGAATAGAGTCGAAGAACTGGAAGAGAAGATCCGCGACTGCTTTGGAAAAAAAGGAAAACTGGAAAGCCGGATTGAATCCTATACCCGTCTGGAAAACCAGTATAATGCCAAGTATCAGGAAGAATTAGTACGAAATATTCTGGGAACCTATGAAGCAGGAACACTGGAAATCCGTCGTCAGATGTACGAACAGGAACTGCAAAAAACAGTGAGGGAACGTACAGAAAATCAGAAGAAATGGGAAGATGACAAAGAGTTGACCCGCCGTCAGGAGCGCAGTCTGGAGGATAAGAAAGAGGCTCTGATACATAAAAAAACAGAGACAGAGAACCAGGAACATACCTATCAGCTCTATCAGAATGAACTGGAAATAAGGAAGAATATCCTGAAATATCTGGACATGGAGGAACGCCATCTTCTGGATACTGACAGGATACTGGAGAATTCTGCACGAAAGCTGCGTGAGCTGGAGGAGCTGCGGCGAAATCTGGAAAAGGAAGAGGATTCCCTGGAAAAAGAATATTTAAGCCTTACCAGCGGAAAGATTCTGGAGCTTCCTGAGGAGCTGGAGAAAGAAATGGATGATTTGGGAATTCACACAGTTTATGGTATGGAATGGCTGAAAAAGAACGGATACTCCCAGAAGAAAAACCAGATGCTGGTCCGTAAGAATCCATTTCTGCCATATGCCCTGATCCTTACCCGACAGGAAATTGAGAAGCTGGGACGAAACGACAGAAACGTCTGCACATCCTTCCCTGTGCCTATTGTAGAGCGTGAGAAAATAGAAGAATTTCAGGAAAAGTACACAGACAAAATCGTAAATTTCCCTGGAATTAGCTTTTATATTCTGTTTAATGAAAACCTCCTGGATGAAGAAAAGCTTCAGGCAATGATCTGGGAGAAAAAGAAAGAATTGGAGAAACTAAATCAGGCTGTAGATCAGCGCAAAAAGGAATACGCAGAGTATTTTCAGCGTCAGGAAACACTGAAAAACCAGTCTGTAACAAAAGAAAAATGGGAAGAAATCCAGGAGCTTCTGAAAACTCTTGAGGAAGAGAAAAAATCTCTGGAAAAGGATATCCGGGATGCAGCGCAGGAGCTTGACAGTCTGAAGACAGCACATGAAAAGCTGCAGAATCTGCTCATAAAATCTGCTGCGGAAATTGACCGTCAGAAACAGCGTCTGGAAGATTTTTCCCAGTTGGAAAAAGATTATGCTTTCTATGAAAATAATCGAAATGAGCTTGAAAAATGTAAAAAGGATGAAACTCGTTTCCGGGAAAACCAGAAGCTTGCAAAGGACAGACAGGAAAAGCTTCTGGAGGAGAAAATGACTCTGGAGCATAATCTGAATATGCTGGAGAGAGAAAAAGACAAACTGGATGAAAAATATACCAGATATGCGTCATATGAGGCAGGCAGCAGAGAGTCAGATGAGGTCAGGAAACAGCAGAGCCAGCGATTTGGATTTGCCAGCATGTCAACGGAGCAGATGGAAGCACGTTATGAAGCAATCACCTCTGTTCTTTCACAGGAACTGAAGAATCTGGAAGAGCAGGAGAGAAGGTCTGCCGCACGTTATCAGAGGGAAAAGGAAGATCTGGATTATCTTCAGAAAAAATATCACTTAAAGCCTGAACAGTGGTCCGGCGTGATCTATGACAGAAAAGAAGAGTCACATCAGGAGGGAGTATTGGAAGATTTCCGCAGAAAGATCCAGACAAAGGATATGCAGTGGAATGATGCAGACAAAAAGGCAGCAGTGGCTCAGAGTAAGATCAGCGAACTGACAAAAAGAATCCACTCTGTCTGCGGTATGGAGAAACCTCTGCCAAAGGATGAGATTCAGGGACAGGATTTTCAGGCAAGGAAAAATCAGCTTCTTTATGAGAAGGAAGAAGAGAAGAAGCAGGAGGAGTTTTTGAGCGGAAAGCTTCGCAGCTATGAAGAGAATCTGACTGCTTTATCAGAGTATAATGAACTGATTCCTGTGGCTGCAGAAGACCATGAGCCGGTTTCGGAGAATCTGTCTGCGGAAGAATTAAGAAATTGCAAGGGAATCCTGATCAGGGATTATAATCAGAAAATGCGGGATACCGGACAGAAGAAGGAAGAACTGGTGCGCACGCTGAATAAGATTGTCCGTATGGAAAGCTTTCAGGATGATTTTTACAGGAAACCGCTGGAACAGATGCTGGAGCTTTCCGATGATGCAGTGCGTGTTCTGACTCAGTTAAAAACTACAGTGCAGTCCTATGACAGCCTTATGGAGAAGCTGGAGGTTGATATTTCTGTAGTAGAGAGGGAGAAGGAACGTATCACAGAACTTCTGGAGGATTATGTCCGGGAAATCCACAGTAACCTTGGAAAAATCGACCATAATTCAACCATCACCATAAGGGAAAGAAATATCAAAATGTTAAAGATCCAGCTTCCGGACTGGGAAGAAAATGCAGGGCTTTACCGTCTGCGTCTGGAAGACTTTATTGATAAGATCACTATGGAAGGCGTGGAACTTTTCGAGAAAAATGAGAACGCACAGGAGTTTTTCGGCTCCGGTATTACTACCAGAAATCTCTATGATCAGGTGGTAGGAATCGGAAATGTACAGATCCATCTTTATAAGATCGAAGCTCAGAGGGAATATCCGATTACATGGAAAGAGGTTTCCAGAAACTCAGGCGGAGAAGGATTTCTGTCTGCATTTGTAATCCTGTCCAGCCTTCTGTATTATATGAGACGGGATGATACGGACATTTTTGCAGATAAAAATGAGGGAAAGGTTCTGATCATGGACAACCCGTTCGCACAGACCAATGCCTCCCATCTGCTGATCCCGCTGATGGATATGGCAAAAAAGAGCAACACACAGCTTATCTGCCTTACCGGTCTGGGCGGAGAGTCCATCTATAATCGTTTTGACAATATATATGTGCTGAATCTGATCGCTGCAAGTCTGAGAGGCGGTACCCAGTACCTGAAAGCCGAACACAAAAGAGGGAAAGAACCGGATGAACTTGTCACTGCGAGAATTGAAGTGGGGGATCAGATGGAGCTGTTGTTTTAACTAAATCAGGTAAGTCCCTTGCAGAGACTGCGAAAAGCAAACTGCAGGGGATTCTTTTTTATTTTTTGTAACGTTTCTTCTGTCTGTGACTTAATTATATAGAAAGACATCAGATAAAATAATGATACAGCAGACAGGAGGATCATCATGAAACGATATTTTGGAATATTCAATGCAGATGAAACAAAATCAGGATCATGTTCAGACATTCAATGGAAGAAGACCGGGCCATTAAAAATCCCGAAAGATGCAGTTGGATAATAAAAAACACAAGGAGCAGGAATGGAGAAATCAGAAATCGAAACAATCTACCGGAAGTATTTCCATGATGTCTTTCTCTATATCCGGGCACTTTCCGAAAATGAAAGTCTGGCAGAGGAAATCACCCAGGAAACATTCCTGAAGGCAATGAATAATATTGAGAAATTTGATGGCCGGAAGGATATCCGCGCATGGCTATTTGTAATTGCGAAGAATACATATTTCCGCTATTGCAGACGAAATAAAATCTATGTGGGTGAAGAATTTTCAGAAATAATGCAGGATTCCATGCAGGATACATCACCGGCAGTACTGGATCAGATCGTGCAGGATGAGACAGTTCGGAATCTCAAACGCTATGCAGAACTGATACCGGAACCCTACAGGGAAGTATTTCACCTGCGGATATACGGTGAGCTCTCCTTTGAGCAGATCGGAAAATGCTATCAGAAAAGTGCAGGGTGGGCAAGAGTAACCTGCCATCGTGCACGACAGATGATAAGAGCACAGATAAGTCAGGAGGAAAAGTAACATGGAAAAAATAAACTGTAATGTGATCCAGGATATTCTGCCATTATACATTGATGATGTGGTAAGTGATGACACAAAAGAACTTGTAGAAGAACACCTGCAAAACTGCGAAATCTGCCAGCGGGTATACCATGAGACAAAGACAGACCTTGAAAATGATATGAAGATCTCTGCGCAGACAAAAGAAAGCAGCAATGAAGCAAATGACTTGAAAAGCTTCAGGAAATTTTTAAAGAAAAGAAAGATAAAAACAATCCTGCTTTCCATAGCAGCAACCGTAATTTGCTTTGTGGCAGTGTTCACGTTCATGAATAAACATGTCACATATATCAGCTACAAAGATGCAGGGATAACTATTGTTGAGGATAATAAAGATGAAGTAAAATATAAAACGAATATAAAAGGAAATTATCGCTGGAGCACATCTTTGGACAGGAAAACAGGTGTAATGACTATCCATTTTGAACAGAGTTTGTGGGAAAAATATGTAAGCTGTATTTTTTATCCATATGATAATCTTCATGAGATTCTGAAAAAAGATGAGATAAAAGAAGTGTATGTAGATAAGGATGGAACTACAACAACAATCTGGGAAGCTCCGGAGGAAGAACAGAAGGCTTATTTATCTGAAGAACATACAGAGCCGTTAGGATAAAATCTTAGAGTGTTTTTCAAACACACTCTAAAATATGAAAGCGAATTTTAAAGATTCTTATAGGTGGATTATAAAAATGTACAAAGAGGTTGTCACGTAAGGCAGCCTCTTTTTGTAATTGCTGATGGACATTCTCTTCCCATATGTTACAATAGAACAAGAATATGGAAAGAAAGACAGGAAACCTAACTATGAAAAAACAACTAAATTATGCAGATATCATAAAGGAAGCGCTGATCCTGACAGGTGCGGTAGCAATCATTGCGGCAGCAGTTTATTTCTTCCTGGTGCCGAGCCATACCTCTGTAAGCAGTATCTCCGGTCTTGGTATCGTGTTATCAAACTTTGTACCTTTATCATTGTCTGCAATCACCATGATTTTGAATGTGGTACTTCTGATCATTGGCTTCATCACCTGCGGACGCGAATTTGGCGTAAAAACGGTTTACACCAGCATCGTTTTGCCTTTATTTCTCGGATTATTTGAGAAAGTATTTCCGGATTTTGGCTCTATGACCAACAGTCAGGAGCTGGATGTGCTGTGCTATATCCTGGTGGTCAGCGTAGGACTGAGCATTCTTTTTAACAGAAATGCATCCTCCGGCGGACTGGATATTGTGGCAAAGATCATGAACAAATATCTCCACATGGAACTGGGAAAAGCAATGTCTCTTTCCGGTATGTGTGTGGCTCTTTCCGCAGCACTTGTATACGATAAGAAAACAGTGGTGCTGAGTATTCTCGGAACATACTTTAATGGAATAGTTCTGGATCACTTTATCTTTGACCATAATATTAAACGTCGTGTCTGCGTCATCACTCAGAAAGAGGAAGAACTGCGTAAATTCATTATCGAAGATCTGCACAGCGGAGCGACGATCTATGAAGCGACAGGTGCCTATAATATGAAGAAACGCAATGAGATCATCACGATAGTAGACAAAACAGAATATCAGAAGCTGATGGCTTACATTAATCATGAAGATCCAAAGGCCTTTGTGACAGTTTACAATGTATCGGATATGCGTTATCAGCCCAAGCTGTGAGAAATATTATGGCAGGAAAGCTGTGGGTATGCTAAAATAGCAGAGTGATTATATAACCATAAAGAGATTATGGTAGAAAGAGGATGAAAGATGAAAAAAGGAAAAGGAATTGCCCTGCTTCCCATTGGTGTATTTCTTGTATTATACCTTGGACTGGGCATTTTGTTTGAGTATGTGATGGAAATCCCCATGGGATTTTATAATGTGCCGATCGTAGTAGCATTTCTTGCTGCAATCCTGGTTGCCTGTCTGCAGAACAGAGCACTGGATTTTGATAAGAAACTGGAGATCATGGCACAGGGAGTTGGGGACAAAAATATCATCACCATGCTTCTGATCTTCCTTGCAGCTGGATCTTTTGTAGGAGTTGTGGGAAGAAGCAGTGCTGAGAGTGTTGCATATTGTATGCTGAGTCTGATACCTGCCAGATTTTCAGTATCTGTGCTGTTTATAGTTGCCTGTTTTGTGTCTGTGGCTATGGGAACCTCTGTGGGAACCATTACCCTTCTGACACCGATTGCAGCAGCAGTTTCCACAGCATCAGGATTTGATCTGGCATTTTGTGTGGCTTCTGTTATGGGTGGAGCCATGTTTGGAGACAATCTTTCTTTTATTTCAGATACGACGATTGCTGCATGTAATGGTCAGGGATGTGAGATGAAAGACAAATTCAGGGAAAACTTCTGGATCGCTCTTCCGGCAGCCGTTGCCACACTGATTTTAATCCTGATCCTGTCATTTCAGACAGAGATTCAGGGACATATCAGCCAGTCCTATCATCTGCTTCAGATTCTTCCATATGTACTGGTGCTGATCGGAGGAATCATTGGGATTAATGTGTTTATAGTACTGCTCACAGGAATCGTGTCCGGTGCAGTGATCATGCTGATCGGCGGATATACCACACCGGTAGATCTTCTGATAAACATGGGGTCCGGTGTGTCAGGAATGTTTGAAACCTGTATGGTGGCAATTCTGGTAGCAGCCATGTGTGCACTGATCCGTGAGTACGGAGGTTTCGATGCACTCTTAAGCTGGATTCACAAAATTTTCCGTGGAAACAAGGGCGGCCAGCTTGGAATGGGACTGCTGGTAGGGACGATGGATATTGCCACTGCAAACAATACAGTGGCAATTGTCATGGCAAATCCAATTGCAAAAGAGATGGCACAGGAGTATGGGATCACACCAAGAAAAGCGGCATCACTTCTGGATACTTTTTCCTGTATTTTCCAGGGGATCATTCCATATGGTGCACAGATGCTGGTGGCGATTTCCGCAGTGAATGAACTGGGTGGTGAAATCTCCGCATTCCAGATCATGCCGAAACTGTTTTACCCGATGTTCCTTTTGCTCAGTTCACTGATAACGATCATGAAAAGCGGAAAAACTTCTGAAGAGCAATGCGATCAGAGTGAAACTGAGTTTTAGTCTGAATATATAGAAAAACACTAAGGTTACACTCACTGGAAGCTGTAAATTTATTATTTTTTTTCAAAAAATAACTTCCTTAGGGTTCAAAAAAATTTTCCCGGCTTATCGGCTGTTCTAGTCTGTGGCTAACCCGGTAAAATTTTTTTACAGGGTATATATTCCCGTACAAAAACCTGCAGGGGCTTGTTGGTTGTCCTCTGCTCTATCTCTGCCGGACGCTGACAAGCAGACCCCACAAAGACCCGCCCATGGGTTCCCGGTCTGCTTGTCTTAACGCTGTTGACTGATAGCCTGCGGCAGTAGTCAAGGAAAAGGGGGGGCTCTTTTTCACTCCTTTAAGATATTCAATATCCGGGACAGCTTGCCCCTCTTCTTAGTTGGTTCTGCCTGCTCGGTTGGTTTCCATTTCCGGGCGGTTGGTCTGCTGATGTCAAGGTCTCTTGCACACGCTGACACACTTCCGCCGGGGTGTTCTTTATACCATTTCTTCACCTCTGCTTCCTTAGTTGGCCCTCCTGCGTAGTTGATTCGAGGGTCTCCTGCTCTGAATCTTGAATCTGCCATTTTCTCACCTCCTTGTGTTCTCTGTTTTCTCTAGTATAACACAGCCCGGGAAAAATGTCCAGTCTTTTTCCAGTCTTTTGACATGGTAACGAACTGGAAAAAGATTTTTGTAAAATGTCTGGTAAATTACTGGAAAATAACTGGAAAAAGACTGGACATGGAACAAAACGGACTTATCAACTTTGACCACTCCGGGGCATATTTCTACCCCGGAGACTTGGAAACGCTCTCTGAGCGCAAATCTGCCGATTTTTGCCAAAAAATGACATCTTGCCGGGATTCTCCTTGACTACTGCCGCAGGCTCTCACAGACAGCAAAAGGGACGCCAGCCGGGAACCCATGGGCGGTTTTTTGTGGGGGTGGCGTCCTGCGTCCGTTGTCAGTAAATAGCCCTTTTTGCTCTATACTGTAAAAAATTAAATTTTCTGCGTGATATTCGTGATTTTGATTCGTATATATCGTATAAGGGATATTTTACGTTTATTCAATTTCCCATTCATCGTCCTCAAATTGTCTCTGTTCTCGCTCCTGTTCCTGTCGTATCTGTTCAACCTGCCGCCGCTCTGCGGCTGTAAGTATGTTCTGCAGGTCTGCCGCCCGGCGTTCTGCTCTCTTGCATCTGTTATATGCTTTTTTATAGTCTGCCCGAGCATATTCAAGTTGCTCTTGTAGGTTGTCAATTCGTTCCTGCAGTTGTTCAACCTGTTTCTGCATATCTTGTTTCTGAAGTCCTGCGTCTGCTAATTCGCCATATTCGGCATTTATTTGCTCTGCGACACGCTCAGCGTGTTCCTCATAACTGCGGGCGGTGTCTCGTGCCGATTCTGCCTGTTTTTCTGCTGATTCTGCTGCACGTTCTGAAAACTGCCGGCGGCGTTCTGCGTCTGCAGCCCGTTTTTCTGCTTCGCCTGCTTGGTAGTCCTCTAATGTTCTTCCGCTCTTGCTTTTCTCCTGCGGTATCTCCTCAATCTCGAGTCCGTGTTCTCTGCATATCTGCAGAAGATGCTCCCGGCATCTTCTGGAAAACATCTGCTTTCGGTTGTTAAACCTGCCCCGGGGTCTATCCGGGTTCGGCAGTTCAACCCCCATCTGCTCGAGACTCTTATTTTGACTTATGGCAAAATTTCCATCTTTATCCGTATAAATCCACGCCCGCCGCTCGTGTATGTGTGGCGCTCCCTGTTCGTCCATATGCAGGGCAACATCCAAAACTTTAACCCCCGGAAATTGCTGTTGTTCCCAATTGATTTGCTCTTGTATGATTCTCGCCATCATATCTGCAGGTATAGTGTCCCCTCGTTTGCCTATCTGCAGAATTACTTCTTCCGGGCAGGTCTGCGGGCTTCGCCTGTATTCGTCCATCGTTTTAGCCCTCTCTGCGTGTCTCTGTGCCCTGTATCGGGCATTTTGTGCGTCAAGGTGTTTCCGTATGTGTTTTTCATAAAAGGCTTGTTCTGCGGCTTCAAACGTTGTTGCCGGGTTTCCTGTCCAGTTCCAATATCTGTTATTCTTCACCCTCTCCGGGTCTATGTGTTCAGCGTTCTTGATGTTAAAATTCCTGTCGTTATGTTTTGGCGTGAATGCTCCAAGGTGGCTCGTTCTGCCGTTGTGAACTGTCGCTCTCATCTCTCTCACTCTCCTCTGTTAATGTTGTTGCGGCAGTAAAGTAACCCCGTACCAGTTTGCCGCAGGAGCCGCAAACGTCCGGGGGCTCTCCGAGGGGTCAGGGCTCCGCCCTAACAACCCAGAAAGCCCCCGCCGGGTTCTTTCTCTGATATATCTAATATGCAGAATCCGGGCAAAAATAAAAGCCCCGGAAAGTCCGGGGCTGATGCCTTTACATTACATATAAATTTTTATTTCGCTTATTACTCCTGTATATGCGTACACCCAATCCTCGCCGCTATCATGCACCATTGCCTCGCCGCGGCTGTCTCGTTCTATGTGTCCTGCATATGCAAGGGGCTTGTCTGGTTCGTCGATTGATGTATATTCGCAATATCTGCCGATATATGGGTCGAGGTCATAGCAAGCCGGGTTCTTTACAGTTATACATCTTTGCATGTGTTATTCTCTCCTTTCTGTGATAACGGTATTGAGAAAAAATCTTCTTCCGTTTGTGTTAATAAATTTTCTGTATTTTGCATATTACTTGTATAAAAATCTTGATTTTTTTTCGCAGGTCGGTTAGAATCGTCTTGAGGTTCAGAGCCTGCGAGTGGTTCTGATTGAGGGTCAACGAGTCCGGCGTTGGCTCTCTTTTTTTGTGCGGCACTGTCGGTCTTAATGATTTTTTGCAGGCTTCCGCATATCAGCTCTTTCTTCTGTCCGTTAACTAATAGAGTGACCTTGTGAGGATATTGTGTATATTCTCCGGAAGCGCTGGGATTTATTGCAGATACCTTAAAGCCCTTTCCAATTTTTGAAAATTGCGGATTTATCTGATATATTCCCGGCTTTTTCTTTGTCCCTTCTGGTGGCTCGTATATTGGCAGTATTGCCTTTACGTCCTTCAGTTCTTGCAGGCAATCATCTATATGTCCTGCTCTTTTACTCCCCCACCCTAAAACCTTAGCATATACGCCTTTCTTAACTTCAACCAGTCCTGTTGCTTGTTCTTGCGTTCTCAGCATAACAGATAAAATAGCCTGTGCTTCTGGTGATGTTTTATGTACCTGCGGGAAATAGTCAAAGGTTGACATCATTAAATGGTTAATGGATTTTGAAGCATATAGAATGGAGTTCCATTCCTCGTTCATTTCTTTGATTTTCCCCGGGTCTGTTTCACTTTCTTCCTCAAGTAGTTCCAAAACATCTTCAATGCGTCCGCCGTATCCTTTTTGCATTAATTGCCGCAGGGCTTGTATATGCGGTGAGTGCAGGGGGTTTGGATTCTTATTATCCATTGCTTATACCTCCTGTTGCTGTTTCTTGTCTCTTTATCTTCAACCATTTGCTGATGGTTGCTCTTGATACCTGATAATGCCTTGCCATATCTGTAGTGTTCATTTCTGCGTATATTTGCATCAGATTATCTGGTATCTTCATAGGCTTTCTGCCCGGTGTGTGAACTGTTCGTTTTGTCATATTTTCACCTCCGTTTCTAATATGCTAAATATTTTAAATTTTGTAATGTTTTGCGTCAAGTTTTTTGTAAAAAAATAATAAATACCAATATATATAAAATGTCACAAATTGTCATAATATCATATATCATAGGGGGCAGGGCTAAAACCCGCATAAATACAGGGTTTTTTGATTTTTTAATTTGCCCCCGGGGGAAAATAACAATTCACCCCCGGGGGAAAATTAAATTTTATTTTAATTTGCCCCCGTAGGAAAATTAAATTTCGTTTAATTCGTCCCCGGGGGAAAATTAAAACCCTGTAAAAATTTTTTACAGGGTTATATTTCCCTGTATGAAAGAGAAGACGGGGAAAACTCGTTGATCGATACAATGGAATCCGGACATGAGACGAATCCGGAAGAACTGCTTGTCAGTCAGGAACGTGCGAAGACGTTGGAAGAACGTCTGGAAAAAGAATTAAGTGAACTGGAGCGCAGAGTTCTGTATCTTCATCTGATGGGAACGGATTATAAGACGATCGCAGAGCTTCTGGGCAAAAGTCCGAAGTCAATTGATAATGCCCTGCAAAGGATCAAAGCAAAGGCAGAAAAGATGCTTGACAAATCAGAATAAGCTCTTTCAGAGGAGATACAAATGAATAAAGGGAAAAATTGTTTTTTTGCAATACTCGTATTTGGATTAACGATGGCAGTATTTAATGGAATGTCGGTCGTATTGGCTGTATCTGCGTCCATCGGTGGAGGAATCATTCAGGGAGCAAATGGAGTGAATATGACCTAC
>ENA-OROL01002258-OROL01002258.1-human-gut-metagenome-genome-assembly--contig:-NODE-2258-length-13714-cov-7.223296_pt1 | contig 13714 bp, 9 predicted proteins | sample MGYA00242128_ERZ509048 | MGnify/ENA primary metagenome ERZ509048 (study PRJEB26280, sample SAMEA2338750) | human gut metagenome | biome: human gut; feature: human-associated habitat; material: faeces...
CATTACCGACTTAAACACATTTTTATCGGAGCACCTCTCCGGCATGAAGCTCATCCAGATTTTTGCGAGGGAAGAAGAAAAATATGCACAGTTTGAAAAGAAATCCGAAGATTTATACAAGGCAAACTGGCGTGAGGTTATGACATTTGCGATTTTCCGTCCGTCCATTTATCTGGTGTCCGTGTTTGCCATGATGCTTGTGATCGGAACCGGAAGTGCCGGAGTGTTAAACCAGACGCTCTCGCTCGGAACACTGTTTATTTTTATCACCTATATTTCCTCATTTTTTGATCCGATCCAGGAGCTTGCAGAACAGTTTGGTACCTTGCAGTCCTCTCTCGCCTCCGCCGGAAAAATTTTCTCCATTTTAGACGAGAAACCGGATATTGTAAAACCAGCGCACCCGGTGGAAGTCAACATCAAAGGGCGCATCGAATTCCGTCATGTATGGTTCGCCTACGAGAAGGACGATTATATTTTAAAAGACATCAGTTTCGTCATCGAACCGGGCGAAAAAGTTGCATTTGTCGGTGCTACCGGAGCCGGAAAATCTTCCATCTTAAATCTGATTGGACGATACTTTGACATCCAGAAAGGTGAGATCTTAATCGATGGCGTAAACATCAAAGACATTGATACTGACGTGCTGCGCGCTGCGATCGGGCAGGTTCAGCAGGATGTATTTATTTTTACCGGGGATATTAAGAGCAATATTTCACTGGACAATGAGAATATTTCCATTGAGGACGTGAAACGTGCCGCAGAGATCGTGCACGCAGATTCCTTTATCGAAAAAATGCCGGGCGGCTATGATGCCCCTATCACAGAGCGCGGAAGCACCTTATCCGCCGGACAAAGACAGTTACTCTCCTTTGCAAGAACCTTAGCTTATGATCCGACCATCCTTGTCTTAGACGAGGCAACTGCCAACATTGACACGGAGACCGAGGCACTTATCACAAGTGCTCTGGCAAAACTCATGGAGGGCAGAACTACGATTATGGTTGCACACAGACTTTCCACGATCCAGCATGCCGACAAGATCATTGTCATGCATCAGGGACAGATCAAGGAAGCCGGCACCCATCAGGAACTTCTCGCCCAGAACGGACTGTACCGGAAATTGTACGATCTGCAGCTTGTGGAAGCGTAGCAGTTCAATTTTTGTAACGACAGTTTATATGTCCGCCCCGGGAGCATGAACATCCGAGCCAGCATAAAAAACGTTGTGAAAATTGCGTAAATTTGTAAATGCTGCTTTTAAGCTTAAAGTTTGTGTACATTCCCAAATGGACTGTCGCGAAAGATTGTACGTCTATGAAATTCTTTCTGCTCATGAATCTAGCGTAAGTAAATACAGCCTCCCAGCATTGGTTATTCAGTGCAAAAATCAAATGTAAACGAATGATTTTTGCACTGCCTTCTGCTGGGAGGCTGTATTAACTTACACACGATTCAATCGCGAAGAAAGAATTTCATAGACGCACAATCTTTTGTGACTGTCCATTTGTTGAATGAACACAGACAATCAAAGAAGCTTAAAAGCAGCATTGACAAATTAGCAATTTGATACCGTTTTTTATGCCGGCTTGGATGTTCATGCTCCCGGGGCGGACATATTTAAATTTCCTCAAAAATTGAGCTGCTATCATTTCCATAGCTGAATCCACTCCATCTCAAGCTTCGGTTTCACAACCTCTGTTTTGATCTCGTAGTATCCCTGTTTTAATTCCACACGGCAAATCTTCTGCGTGTTCGGTCTGCCTTCCGTGCCGCTCGTCTGCAACGTGAAGAATAATTCATCGTTGAGATAGAGGTTTGCGGCTGCCTGTGCCAGATTTGACTGCGGAGAAATAAATTTTACAACAACATTGTATACACCAGACTGGTTTACATAAATTTTCTGTGACACTTTATCTTCCGGAACAATGCTTATATCGCTTTCCCCATTTGCCCCTTCTGATCCAGCCCCCTGCAACGGCTCATATGCCTTCACTTCCTCCAACGGTCTTAACGGACGTTTCATAACCGGAGCATTTAAAATAAACCGACAGATATTTTTTGCAGAGCGCTGCAACTCCCCAATGGTCAGCTTTCCATTGTCCAGTGCCTCCAAAATATCATCGCCCATGGCATTGATCTCCGCGCCGTTATTGTTGACGACCATGTAAAGGTCGTTCTGGGAGCGCACCATTGAAGAAAGTGCATGATGATCCTGCTTACCACCTTTTACAACATCATTGACACTTGCCCACCAGTCGGTCATGACAATGCCTTCATACCCCCACTCTCCTCTTAAGATCGTGGTATTTAAATCATAATTGGACGATGTCCAGTGTCCATTGATCGGATTATAAGATGTCATAATGGAAGATGCTTCCCCTTCTTTGACTGCAATCTCAAATCCTTTCAGATAAATCTCACGCAGTGCACGCTCTGACACAACAGAATCTACTGTATGTCTTGCCGTCTCCTGGTTGTTCGCCGCAAAATGCTTCACCGTTGCAAAAGAGCCGCCTTTTTTGATTCCCCTTGTCACTGCTGCCGCAAAACATCCGGTCACATAAGGATCTTCACTGAAATACTCAAAATTGCGTCCGTTCAACGGATAGCGGTGGATATTAATTCCAGGTCCGAGCAGAGTGTCCACTTCGTTTGCAACCAGCTCTTTTCCTTCCATCACATAAAGTTCTTCCATCATTGGAATGTTAAACGAACATGCAAGCAGTGTTCCGATTGGAAGCTGTGTTGCCTTCAATCCGCTCTCCATACGGATACCGGAAGGTCCGTCTGCACAGCAGGCAGCCGGGATTCCATATTCATACAGGCGGTCGCTGACACCTCCAAATGTGGATGCCGTACCCGGTGTTACTTTCGGGCTGCTCATTCCTTCCCCGCGCACGATCGTGGCAAGTTCCTCTTTGGTCAATTGCGCGATAAATGTATCCAAATCTGCTTTTCCCTCTGCAACATCCGAAAAACGGATTCCTTTGTCTCCGGTGATTGCAAGCTGCTCCGGTAAATGCTCCTCAATCCGTTCCTGTAACCGGATCGTCTGCTGTGGCACTGCGTCCTTTTCCTGTTCATAACTTCCATCATCCCGTTTCTCTCCCGGACGGATGCGTTCAAATGCTTCCGTCGGTGCGAGTGCTTCCTGCAGGGCTTCCGTCACGCAAAGTTCTTTTACGATGTATGCTCCTTTTCCATCCACATCTGCGATTTTCGTATTCCGCACACTATTACCCACATGGAATACGTAAGCACCTGCCTCTGATACATAGCAGGACTTGTGGCCTGTCACACCGGAATCATCATATGAAGCAAGATTTTTTACCGGAATGTGCAGTGTCATTTCCTGTTTTTCTCCCGGAGCCAGCTCCTTTGTCTTTGCAAATGCTTTTAATTCTCTCGCCGGTTTTCCAAGTTTTCCCTGCGGTGCCTGCACATAGACCTGTACAACCTCTTTTCCCCTGCAGTCTCCTGTATTTTTCACACAGATGGTAATCTGCACTTCTTTTCCTGCACATGTTCCATTATCAATCGATACTCCGTGACTGCCCCAGGCACCTCCGACTTCGGATTCTTCTGTAACCGTCTCTGCTTTTAAAATTTCAATGTCAAACTTCGAATAGGAAAGTCCAAAACCGAACTCATACATGACTTTTTCCGGGCAGAATGTCTCAAAATAGCGGTATCCCACATAGATATCTTCGGTGTAAAAATTGCGCACAGTGTCTCCGAAATCGTTCGCCGCCGGATAATCTGCCAGTGAACATGCGATCGTGTCCGTCAGTTTTCCACTTGGAGACACTTTTCCACTCAAAACATCCGCAACTGCATTTCCACTCTCCATGCCGCCCTGCCAGATATAGAGCACGGAACGGATATGATCCTTGTATACAGGATTCTTAAGCCAGCTCATATCTATGATATTCGACACGTTCAAAAGCACTGCGACCTGTTCAAAATGCGCTGTCAGAACCTTCAGATTTTCAAGTTCTTCCGGCGTCAGAAGGTAACTGCCCGCCTCATTTGCATAATCCTTATCTTCGCCTGCAGTACGTCCGATAATAAAAATCGCTTTCTCTGATTTTTCTGCTGCGGCTGCCGCAATCTCCTCTGTGATCACCATCTCTTTCTGGTGCCACGGCTCTGCTGCCCAGCCGCCACCGCCGTTGTCAAATGGGTGGTCTTTTAACCACGCTCTGTAAATGTCTGCCAGCTCCTCATTCAAAGTAAAGCTGCCGCTCTCTCTCGTTCCATCATAAATATTCACCGCATAAGGCACGTTGACAGCTCCGCCGGAACCAGTCCCGCTGCGGTAAGTCTCAAACTGGCACCTGCCAAACACAGACACCATCTCTTCTTTTTTCAACGGGAACATGTGACCTTCATTTTTCAATAAAACGGCTCCATCTGCGGCTGCCGCCCTGCAATATGCTCCAAATCCTTCCAATGGTACTCCGATTGTACTCATACTCATCTGCTTCCTCCAAATACGTTTCTATTTTTATTTTAAAATGTTTTCTTTCACATCACATATTCTAGTAAAATCTTCTCTTCCATGCTATAATTTTTCTATTCAAAAATATAACAATTTTGTCATTGGAGGTTTTCTATGGATTATCCGGAGGAAAGAAAACAATATATTGACGGCATCGCCTGCCAGTATCTCTGTCATATTGAAAAAGCAGAGAAACCGGGCAATGTATTTTTCGCTCATTTTCATTATTATATTGAAATGCTCTATGCACTTTCCGGTCATTTCCGTATTTATTTAAACGGAATTTACCACGAATTTGCGGCAGGGGATTTTGTACTGATCAATTCCAGGGAAGTGCACCAGATCGACGCGCTCTCATCAGAGGGCGGCTCTTATATCGTGGTTCGTTTTCTCCCGGAACTCATTTACGACGGCATGACGCAGAGCCACTTTGAGTTAAAATATCTGCTTCCATTTATCACCGAAAACAGCATTTACGAAAAAGTAATTTCTTCTTCCATATTAAATGCAAAACACTCTGCCATCCCCGGACTTATGAACGAGATTATCCGGGAATCTGAGGAAAAACAATACGGCTACGAGCTTGCGATCAAAAATCACATTGGCGGTATTTTTCTTTGGCTGCTGCGCTACTGGCATGCAAATGGCGAAGAACCGCTTCTCGAAGATTTTGAAAACCAGCAGTTAAAACAGCAGCTCTCCCCAGCCCTGACCTACATGATCACCAACTATGAAAAATCTATCAGTGCAGCGGACATGGCAAAACTCTGTAATTTGAGCTACAGCTATTTTTCCAGAAGTTTCAACCGGCTTTTGCATATGAATTTCAGTGATTACCTGAATGAGATCCGCATCCGGGAAGCGGAAAAGCTGTTAGTCTCCACTACCCAGAACGTGACGGAGATTGCATCTGCGGTCGGTTTCTGTACCACAAGTTACTTTATCAAACAGTTTACCAAATACCTGCATGTTTCTCCCAAACAATACCAGAAACAAATGCGCCAGGGACAGAAAGATTTCATTGCATAACCACGCAACACAAGCTATAATAGTTGGCAGTGTCCAGTGGTTCCTTAACGGTGATTGGCGGTGCCGGACTTGTCATCGGCTCTTTTGTATCCGGTGGTACTGCAACTCCAAACTTTACCCGATTCGCAAAGTCTGAATATCTGGACTACAAACGACAATGCCTTATATACCGCCGGACTCGGACTTGCTAATATCTTCCATCAGAAGAAAAAACCTATGGTACTGATCTCCGGTATCATTGGAACGATTTTATCCGTCTGGTTATACTATAACTTCTGTAACTGGTTAAATGTATTAAACTGGGGGATTTCCTCCATCAATGGCATGGTGGTTGCTGTCGTCTGCTACCTGATTGGATATTTTGTGAAGAAAAATCAGAGATAAATAATACGTCCTAATTCTGCTGAAGTTCTGTGTGAGATGGAAATGACAGTGCGGTCTTTCGCTACACGCTTTAACGCCAGTAACACTGCCTTTTCCGTCTCTGCATCCAGATTCGCCGTGATCTCATCAAACAGCAGCATTTGTGGTTCCGCCACTGCGGCTCTTGCAATGGATAAGAGCTGCCATTGTCCCTGCGAGAATAACTCCGGCGTGCATTTCGTGTCATATCCGTTTTCAGAGCTTTCTATCACATCGTCTAACCCGGTCAGCTCTGCCACTGCTTTTACGCGGTCTGCCGGAATGGTTTCATCATACAGCGTGATCTGATCGCGCACCGTTCCCGGAACCATGTGGAAGATCTGTTCTACATAGCCGAACAGTTTCCGTTTCTCTTCCTCCCGGACTGTCACTGCCGGTCTTCCGTGGATCAAAACCTCTCCGCCCTGCGGTTCGTAAAGTCCTAAGAGAAGTTTTAAAATCGTACTTTTTCCTGCCCCGGTTCGTCCTGCGAGTGTTACCTGCTCCGCGTCCATGACCTTTAAATTCAAATGGTCTAAAACGACATGTTCATCATAACCGAAGGTCACATCCCGAAACTCGACAAACGGAACATCTGCTGTTTTATTTTCTGAGTGTCCCCCAGCCATCTGTTCCACGCATTCTTCTGCTACTGTCTCGCTGTCTTTTTCCACTATCTGCTTCTCCTCAAGTGCAAAAAATTCATTGATCCTGTGGATTCCGGCAATCGCAGACTGAATCGTCTGAATCTCCATTCCGAGGCTCTCCACCGGGGAGAATATCTGTGAGATATAGTTGATGACCGCAACCGCAGTTCCGGCAGACATTCCAAAGAAGGTCAGTACCGTGTGGTTTCCGGACGCGGAAAGCAGCATGACAACTGCGACAACCACCGCATTCAATATCAGTATCACCGGGGAGTAAACCGCATCATAAAAATTGGTGCGCTCCATCGCTGCATAACTCTCCCCGATATAAGTGTCGTAACGCTCTTCCATGTATGCTTCCTTTGCAAGACAATGGATTGTGCGGATATTGTGAAGCGTCTCCGGCACATGACCGGATGCCCGTCCGACAGCCTTTCGGTTTTCAATCTGCGCCGCCAGCATATTTTTCTGGACATGTCTGGTAAACCAGAATAAAAACGGCAGCAACACCAGCAATACCAGCGTCAGTCCACGGTTTTGAAACCAGATCACGACAAGGATACTGATAATCTTACATACATCCGCAAACATACTGATAATCCCGGAGGTAAACAGATTTTCCACCGTGTCAACATCCCCGACAAACCGTGACACCAGTGTTCCCGGCTCCTGCTTATTCACGCTGTCTGCCGTCAGACTTACAAATTTATCCATCAGGCTGCTTCTTAGTGCATGTGTGATTTTCTGACCAAACACCGTCAGGAGTCCTTCCCTCGCAGCTTCCAATATTCCGGTAAGTGCGAGCAGGACAAAATAGAGAAGGATCACAGAAAACGCCGCCTCATTACCGGCTGTCACTGTATCGATGATTTTGGCAAGTATCAGCGGAGGAATCAGCGCTGCCACAACTGCTCCGATCACTGCGGTCAGGATTCCGGCAGACAGCATTTTCTGTTTTTTGATTGTTTCCAGGATCACACTTTTTACCTGTCTTTTCTGTTTCATCTGCCACTCTTCCTTTCCTCTGTATGTTCAGAAACTGTTTTTCTATTTTCCGTTTCCACTTTCGCATTCTCTCTTTCATCGCTCTGTGTCTCATACAGACTGCGGTACTCCGGTATCTTTTCCAGAATTTCTTCATGTGTACCGGCCACCGCCTTTCCATCTTCCATCCAGATGACCTGATTCATCTGAGGAAACAGATATAAACGGTGAGAAATTAAGAAAACAATATTGTCTTTCGTCTGCTGTTTCAAATTGGCAAAAATCTGTTTTTCCGTGTTTTTGTCCAATGCCGAAAAAGGATCATCCAGAATCAGAACAGGCTTTTTGTGGCAGAGTGTCCTTGCAAGTGCGAGACGCTTTGCCTGACCGCCGGAGAGACGCACTCCGCCATTTCCAACCGCGGTCTGTTTTCCATCCTCCATCTCTGCAACTTCCTGTTCCATGCACACTGCCTTTAAGTAATCGTCTGCCTCTTTTTTCTCACCGAGCAAAATATTATTTTCCACACTGTCAAAAAACAACTCCGGATCATGTCCAAGATAACCGATCCTCTTCGTGCGGTCTGCCTCGTCCATAGCCTGCAAATCTGTGCCGTCCACAAGAATCTGTCCCTCATAAGGATATTCACACAAAAATACTTTTCCAAGCGTTGACTTGCCACATGCGACCGCCCCGGTAATACCGATGATCTGTCCTTTCTCTGCGGAAAGACAAATGTCGTCTAAAATTTTCTTTCCATCCGGATAAGCAAAATTCAGATGACTGATCTGTATTTTTTGCACTGTTGTCTCTGTTTTGCCTGCTGGGACTGTGTCGTTTTTTTCCCTACACTCCCTGGCATGATTTTCTGCTGTCTGATCTTCGATCACAGTTCTCTCATCTTTTCGTGTCAGAAGTGGTTTGATACGGTTCCATGAAACCTGTGCTTTATGTACCGCATTGAACAGCTTCGCAGCGCTTGACGACTTCACGGAAAGTTTCACAAAGCACGACAAAAATGTGGTAAACGCCGCAATGCCCCATGCACGCCAGCCGGTTCCCAATATATTTTTCTGTCCGAAATACAAAATGAACAGCACACCTGCCATGGAGATGACGCGATACACCGGTGGCATTGCCGTGTTCCAGATGTTTGCTCTCACGGCTGATTTTTCATACGCAGACAAATTTTCTTCATATGCATTCTGTCTTTCTTTTTCACGCCCGAAAACACGGTATGTGATTGCATTTTCTGCCCGGTCTAACGTCGCTGCGCTCAGCGCGCCGGACTGTTCCTTGTAGGCAGCCCCGGTTCTCTGGATCATTTTTTTCATTTTTTCTGCGGTCATGTAAGAGATTGGCGGAAACAGCATACATAAGAGCGCTAGCCGCCAGTCATACCACAAAAGCATTCCGGCATAGGCTGCCAGTGCCACACCTGTATCAAAAATTTCCGTCGTAAATTTCCGCATTCCCTCCACACAGTCATCAACGTCGAGGATCGCTTTCGTTATGACATTGCCTTCGCCCTCTTCCTTAAGGCTCGCCCTGCTTTTTCTGACAAGGCTTCCATAGAGGATTTCCTTCATCCTGCGGTTTACATTATTGGCAAAACGGCGGACATAAAAACGCTTGATATATCTCGAACTCTGCACGATCACGATCACTGACACATAGCTTAACACAAGAATCAGCATATCGCCAAACTGTCCGGCACCTCTTAAAATGTCCACAAGACAGCCGGTCATTTTTCCTTCGAACCACGGTCCTGCAAGCAGTCCTACATTATAGATCAGACCGGATATTGTCACCGCCAGAAGTACTTGCCATTCTGCTTTAAAATAGGACAAAATCCTGTCCGGCTGAAATGATGCTGGCTGTTTCTGTTTTTCTCTCATTTTGTCCTCCTTTTCCCTGCAAAACAAGAAAGGCATCACACCAAAGTGCGATGCCTTCCATTCATTTCTGACTGTTTATTCATAAATATGTTTTTTCTTATCTTTTGCTTTTACCTGTTTTTTCTTTAACATATGTTTTGGATTTTTGTCTGCCATAATGTATCCTTCCTTTCCAATGCCTATAGGCTTTTCGGTCTGTAGGTTACTTTCTGTACAAAATAATTATCCTTCAATTGCGATGAATTTACGTTCCGGTACTGCTGCCTTTGCTTCTTTCTTTGGAACAAACAGTTTCAAGATACCATGTTTGAACTCGCCCTTGATATCTTCCTCTGTTATATCTTCACCAACATAGAAACTACGCTCGCAGGAACCTGCATAACGTTCTCTTCGGATGTACTTGCCGGTATCTTTCTCCTGCTCATCCTGATCAAGACCTTTTGCAGCGGCGATAGACAAATATCCATTGTCTAACGATACCTTAATCTCATCTTTCTTGAATCCAGGCAGATCGATAATCAGCTCATAGCCGTTGTCCATTTCCTTGATATCTGTTTTCATAAGGTTCTTTGCATGTCTGCCATACAATTTCTTCTCAACCTTACTGTCATCATAGAATGGTAAATCAAACAAATCTTCAAATAAATCTTCTCCAAAAATACTAGGCATCAACATAAGTCATCTCTCCTTTTTCTACGGTATCCGCTTTCTTGTGGATACCTCATGCTTTATTACCTTGTTTCTTTGGAACTGGGATGTTCGGAGAACTCACAGAACTTTTACTTCTGAAATCTTTTCTGATCTCTTGGTTCTTCTTTTGTTCTCTTCCTTTGTTCTGACTATGTTATACACCCGTTTGTTAGCACTGTCAAGAGTAGAGTGCTAATTTTTTGTGAAGATTTTGTGAAAGTGGACTACATTCACATAAATATGTATCTCCCGAAGCTGATTTTTTGTTTTCTGCTGATATTGTTCCTGCTCACACAAGCTTCTTTGTTCTCCACTTCCCTGTTTTCCAGCGCCATACCATGCCGACAGCCCGCACACACTCATCACTTGCAAGACCGATATACGCTCCCACAGCCATAAGCCCCATGGAAATTCCAAACAGCCATGTGCCTCCCACCGCAAAGACAAACATGAAAACGGCTGCGATCACTGCCGGGAACACTGCATCTCCGCTTGTTTTTAAGGCTTGTCCAAACACAAGATTCGTCACGCGTCCAATCTCAAGTACAATGTCGATTGCCAGCAGCTTGCGGACCAGCGCAGTCATTTCCGGGTTGTCTGTAAAGAGCGGCATAATAAAACCGGAACCAAGCACAATTGCTGTCTCCATGCAGACTGCCACACATACTCCGACAAATGCTGCCCTCTTTGTCCCTCTGTCACACTCTTCGAGTTCCCCAGCACCGATGTGCCAGCCTGTCATGATCGCATTTGCCTGTGCCAGTGCTGCACCGACACAATAGGAAAAATTACTGATCGTTGCCGTATAAGATCTGGCTGTCACATTCAGCCCTTCTGCATCCATCTGGTTCAGGAAACGGATGACAAGCATCATTGCAACATTATAGAGTGCCGTCTCACATGCAGATGGAAGTCCGACTTTCACGATCTGCCCTAAGACTGTCTTATTTGCGATCCTCTCTGTACTGTTTTTTGCAGAGATCAGCTTATGTGAAAAATACAGTACAATACACAGGTTCAGGATCTTGGAGATCACAGTTGCTGTGGCGACACCTGCAACACCTTTGTGCAATACAAAAAGAAATACTGCATTCATCACAAAATTTGCGATATTTCCAACGATCGTGGCATATAATGGCTGCTTTGTATATCCGAATGCGCGCAGATAGCTTGAAAAAATAGGAATGACCGCATTTAATATACACCCACCCCCGACAATTTTAAGATAAATCAACGCCGGTTCATACAGTGCATCCGCAATTCCTACCATACGAAGGATCGCTCCTGCTCCCGAAAATAAAAATACTGCCATAAGCACGCCTGCAACAGCATTAAATAATAACCCAAGCTGCCTTGCCTGATAGGCAACTCCCGGTCTGCCTGCGCCAATATTCTGCGTCATGACCGAAACCATGCCGGAAGATATGATAGAAAACATTATGATAAAAATTCCAATATAACTGTTTGCCGTTCCCACCGCCCCGACTGCATAGTCTCCAACTGCGGATAACATCAGAGTGTCAACCATACCGGACAGCATATAAAATAGTGTTTCCAGACAGATTGGGATAAAAAGTCTTGTGAGCTGTTTCATCTTAAGTCTCCTTTTTCCGTTCATACTTATCCAATCTATTTTATATTATTTTCCCCTGAAAAACTTGCACTATTTTAACCAGAAAAAGTACAATTCTGCTCATTTTATAAAATATTTCTGCGTTATAAAAGAATGGAAGCCTGATAAAAATGAAATTCGTCATATTTCATCAGGCAATTCCACTGCTTTTCTTACTTCTTCCACCCACTCTGCACTATGACAGCAAAACAGTTCTTCATGCTGCATATTGTGCTTCCGGATATCCGGATTTTTGAAATACGTACAATATCTCTTTTCGTATTTTTCACCCATCTTGGTTGCGTAAAACACATGGATCGTTGTTCCAGGCACATCAATTCCATGTTGGACTTTCGTAACCAGATCAGAATAGAACTGATTATAAATACTCTGTTTCGTAATCCATGGACTTCCTCCCTTACCGATTCCAAACATATTAAAAAATCCATTATATAATTCTTTTTTGCCACCGTCTGTCTTATCCAGCTTTTTCTGCATAAATTTTGGAAGAGTACCTGTATGTACCATTTTATACATAAAAGGCACTACCATGGATGACTGGATTTTAGCCACAAGATATATTCTCCCACCATACTTTTTCCTGATTTCCTGCTCAATTTTTTCACATTCATCTTCCATCGAATAAAATTCCGTTTTCTCGTTTGGATCAAATCCATCATAAGAAACTGTTACCGTGTAAAAATAAGAATGTAACCCATCCAGTACATGATCAAAGCTACTATACAGGCAACAGGTACCGGGAAATAAAAATATCACAGGTTTACGATTGTCTCCACTTTCATAAAATTTCATAGCTGGTCTCCTTTAGGCTTTTCTCACAACGCAATGCATCCTCATACCTTTACGGATTTCAAATTTTTCCACTTTTAGTCCTGCTTTTCTGCTGCATTCCATGACCACATCTCTTGTTGGAACCCGGACATCTCCGTGCCCACATATATTTGCCAGAGGCATTTCCAGTGTATTCATCAGCCATATCAATATTTTATTATCACTTGTCACATCCCTCAGTATCAATCTTCCATTTGGACGAAGACATCTCTTCACACTGTCAAAAAACGCCTGTGGATTCGGATAATGATGGAAACTCATAGAACAAATAATTGCGTCAAATGAATCGTTTTCAAAAGGAAAGTTTTCACAGTCTCCCACAACAAATGTTGCATTTGGAATATTTTTCTTTTTTGCCTGTTCGATCATGGCCGGAGTCAGATCCAGCCCTGTATAATGCCGGTCCGGATATTTTTCTGATAATAAAGAAATCATTGGAGCAGGTCCGCATCCTGCATCCAATAAATCATTAAATGGCTCTTTTTCTAATTCTTCCAGAATATCCGGATAATCCTTCTTACACATTTCGTAAATACCAGCATGGTTACTTTCATATCTTCCTGCTACTTTTGTAAATTCAGCAATCGACAACTTTTTGTATTCTTCATTTTTCATGCTTTACCCTCCAATCACTGCACTGTTCTCTCTTTACATCCACATATCTTCAGTTTTTTCACATAATCATACATATCATCGTTTGGCACTTTTCCGAGTATCTTAATTTCCGCCTTTATTATGCTCTGATCTTTCTTATAAAGTAATCCATTATTTTTTAGAACTTCAAGTCTTTTACCTCTGGCATAAATACTTATATCATAACCTGCTTTTGCCAATAACGCCGCATACAAGGATCCAAGCACACCTGCACCATAAATCAATATTCTCATGGCAATCAGTCCTCTTTTAAATTGTTCTGTAAATCACATATGTGTTAGTTACATCTAACCGCATATTTCTAAAAAACCGTGCGCAATGCAAGACTGTAATATCGCACGGTTCTTTTTCATGTGTTCAGTATATCACTTGAAAATTTATATAACAAGATGCTGCGTTCTTTTCTCTATAATTCCTCCATAATTTCGATTCTCTATACACT
>ENA-OROL01002269-OROL01002269.1-human-gut-metagenome-genome-assembly--contig:-NODE-2269-length-13646-cov-5.724744_pt1 | contig 13646 bp, 18 predicted proteins | sample MGYA00242128_ERZ509048 | MGnify/ENA primary metagenome ERZ509048 (study PRJEB26280, sample SAMEA2338750) | human gut metagenome | biome: human gut; feature: human-associated habitat; material: faeces...
AAAATTCTAATAGTGATATTAGAAGCATGCGATTTCAAATCGTGTGAGGTTCACAGATTAAAATATAATGAAACATACCAGGAAAGAATAGAATGGTCAGTAAGAAGAAGTTTATCAAAAACAAATTATAGAATACATACTGATAGTATAAAAGAAAATATAGTACCAACACTTACAGATAAACAAAAATTATTTATATATGCAAATGAAGCCGATGTAATAATGTAGCACTATTTGGAATGACCGCTAAAGAGTGGAGAGAAAATAATCCTGATAAAGAAGGTAATATTAGAGATTATACTGATATTTTACATTTAGTTGTTTTATCTAATTTAGAAGTATTAAATGCTAGTATGATAGAAAATAATATTAGTCAAAAAGATAGACTTGAAAAGTTAAATAAAACTGCCAGAAGGCAAATAAACATTTTAGCAAATGATGGTAATATTGTAGGAATAACTAAATTAGATGATACTAAAATGATTGAATAAAAATAAGTAAGGAAGTGAAAATAATGGGAAGAGAATTAAAAAGAAAACAAGCAAAAAGAGAAGGAAAGAATGTAAAAGAATTACAAGTAAAGAAGCAAGATTTTAATACTATGAAACCTAAAACATTAGTAATAATAGTAGCAGTAATACTAGTATTATTTATAGTATTATATCTACTAACAAGTATCTTTGTAACTAAAGATTTTGGAACAAATAAGAAAAATAATAGTAGTGATAATAAAGAGACTACTATTACAAATAAAATATTAGCGAGTGATTCATTAAGACAAGTAGAAGAATTATATTATGTATATTATTATGATAGTACTAATGAAGATAGCGAAGTATCAAGTATTGTATCAAGTTTAAATGATAAAGTATATCGTGTTGATTTACATGATGATTTCAATAGTAACTTTGTAGGAGAACCATCAGGAGCAGTTTCTGATATAAGTAGTTTAAAAGTATCTGATCCAACAGTTATCAAAGTAGAAAGTGAAAAAATCACTAACTTCTATAATGGTAAAGAAGAAATACAAATAGGATTAAAATAGAAGGAGAAAACCATGACTAAGTTATATTTAGATTGTGATGGTGTAATACTAGATACAATTAATATGTCTTATAAGATGCTTAAAGAAAAAGGAATTGAAAGAGAAGAAGAAAAGAAAGATTTTTATCGTAATTTATCTTGGGAAGAACTCATAATTGAAGCCGGTGAAATAAATAATTCCATCGAAAAAATAAAAGAGTTAACTAAAGTATATGATGTAGAAATACTAACTCATGTTAATTCAGATGGAGAAATAATAGCTAAATTAAATTATTTTAAAGAAGTATTACCTGAAGTAAAAGTAGTAGCAGTACCAAAAGAAATAAAAAAAGCTGATGCTGTAGATCCAAAAGGTAACATTTTAGTAGATGACTTTTTAGGAAACTTAGATTATTGGCATGAAAAAGGTGGTATATCTATTAAGTTTTCTGACTCAGGAAAAGAATGCATATATCAAACAATAACCGATTTAAGTGAGTTATTAAAATTAAAATCATAGAAAGAGGTGAAACAATGAAAATAATGAATGTAAAAGGAACAGTAGATAGTCTTCCAAGTAAAGAGATAATAAGAAGAAAAGTAGTAAATACTCTTACAGATACCTTTGAAAAGTATGGCTATTTACCACTAGATACTAGTATTTTATGTTATTATGATTTATTAGCATCAAAGTATTCAGGTGGTAGTGAAATATTAAAAGAAGTATATACTTTAAAAGATCAAGGTGATAGAACACTTGGATTAAGATATGACTTAACAGTACCCTTTTCTAAAGTAATAAGTATGAATGCTGGTAAGACTATAAACTTACCATTTAAAAGATATGAAATAGGTAAAGTATTTAGAGATGGTCCAGTAAAAACAGGTAGAGCAAGAGAATTCTATCAATGTGATGTCGATGTATGCGGTATAGAAGGATCATTTATTGAAACTGAAATGTTAATGATGACTATCGAGTGTTATAAAAAACTAGGTATAGAAGTTTATGTAGAAATAAATAATCGTAAGTTACTTGAAGGTTTTATTATATCGTCAGGTATTGATAAAGAGTTAACATCTAAAGTAATCTTATCCGTAGATAAACTTGCTAAAATAGGAGAAGATGGTGTTCGTGAAGAACTAAAAGAATACAATATATCAAGTGAAAAATTAGATAATTTATTTAGTTTATTCAAGTGTAATATTAATGAATTAGATAATATGAATATTGATAATGAAGAATTTATTGAAGGTAAGAGTGAGATAAAAGAATTATTCTCATATATAGATTATTTAAATTTAAATGAATATGCTAGATTTACACCATATTTAGCTAGAGGACTTGAAATATATACTGGAACAGTATGGGAAGTATTTGACAAAAAGCAAAGATTAACTTGTGCCATTGGTGGTGGTGGAAGATATGATAAAATAATTACCAACTTTATCGACGATGGTAACAAATATCCTGCTGTTGGTATATCGTTTGGTTTAGTACCAATATGTGAATTACTTGAAGAATCTACTAGTGATAGTTTATATGATTTACTAATTATTCCAATGGATACTAATAAAGAAAGTTTATTACTTGCTTCTAAGCTTAGAAATAATGGTATAAAAGTAATTATAGAAATGAATAAAAGAAAAGTAAAGAAAGCATTAGAGTCTGCTAATAAAAATAGTATACCATATGTTATTATATTAGGACAAAATGAAATAGATACAAATACTATAGAATTAAAAGATATGAATAATAGTAAAAGTATTAAAATAAATTTAGATAATACTAATGAAATAGTAGATATTATTAAGAATAAGCATTAATTATGCTTTTTCTTTTTTCCCCTTCATCCTGTAGTATTCCGGGGTATGCTAGAGCCTAAGGTCTCTAGCATAAAAAATATAAGTAAGTATTTACTCACTTATATTCGTACATCTATTAATTTTTTCATCCCAATAAGCACGATGAAAATCATAGACAAGATTAGATATTTGATTAAAATAACTTGTATATTCAGTATAACCTCTACTACTTAAAATAATCAAAACATAAGGATTATCATCAAATACAATAGCAGCATCATGAAGTGAATTATCAGACCAACCAGATTTATTAGCAATAGTTATACCATTAGGAGCACTAATTACCTTCCATGCAGATTTAAAATAATTAATAAGTTCATTACTATTACTAGTATTAGTAAGATAATAATTATATAATTCCTCCATATATATAGCAGCATCATTAGCACTTAAATCACCCCACGGAGAATTAGTTTTATAAATAGAAGTAGTTCCCTTATTTTGCCAATACTCTCTAATATTTTGCACTTGATATCTATTATTTAACATAAGATGAGCAGCATTATCACTATGAATAACAGAATATCCCACTAATTGTCTTATCGTATAATTCTTATTAAATGCTGTATTTTTAAGAACTCCTGTTCCTTCACTATAATAACTAGAAGTATAAGTTAGTACTTCATCTAAATTAATATTACCTTTTTCAGCTTCTTCATATATGTATATAGCCTCAGGTGCTTTAATAGTAGAAGCTGCAAAAATAGGTTGATTAGCATTATATGATAAAGAAAAACCAGTATATAAATCTTTATATTTAAAAGCAAAGTTAAGATTAGAAGCATTCATAGCATCTTCAATCTGTTTACCAATATTTAATAAATTATCACTTAATTCTTCTTTAGGAATACTTTTTTTAAACAATTAGTTATCTTAGTTACCCCATGAACCTCACTATCACTAGAAGAATTTTCTTCAATTACCAATTTAGTTTCCATTTTCTCGATTATTTGACTCTTTAAATCTTCATATTTATTAAGTTCTTTTTTATTATTTACAGCTTTATATACTACCCCTGATATTAAAAATAAATTCATTATGGACAAACTTATTATAAGTATTTTATTAGAAAAAATCTCTTTAAATCCTATAATAAAATATTTAACCAAACTCTTCATATTGTCACCACTATTATAATATTAGCATAAAAGGATTATATAGTCAATGAAACCATTATCACAAAACTAAAATTTATAAAAATTAAAAAGTACTTGAAAAAAGATAAATAATTTGATATCATTATAATAGCAAGGAATGGTAAATATGAAAGAAAAAAATAGTAATAAAATAAATAAATTTTTACTTGTAACAACTATCCTTAGTATGACAATACTTTTAATAGGAGGAACATTTTCTTATTTTACATTGTCAACAATGAGTAAAATGAATGCATTAGCAGTATCAGCAGGCAAAGTAAGATTAGGTTTAGGAGTTTCACCAGTATATACAGGTTATCCAATAATACCTTTAAAAGATGAGTATATAAGTGTAGCATATAAGCAAAAATGTAAAGATGATTTAGATCGCGGAGCCTGTCTAGCTTATGGATTAGAAGTATTCAATTTTGAAGAAAAATCAGAAATAGAAGGAATAATAGATTTTCATCTAAATGGATTAGAGAACCTAAGCTATATGGTATTAGATGAAAATGATAATGTTTATTTAGATATAACACACATTAATAAAGATAATCCCACTAATCTTTCTTTAGGAAAAGCATTTACATTAGCAAAGGCAGTAGATGGAATAACACCTTCTAAAAAGTTTACATTACTAATATGGTTAACAGATAATAATGATGTCCAAGATGAAACAGATGCCGGCAAATCATTTTCTGCTGATATAACATATAGAACATCAGAAGGAGGAAGGCTAACTGCTAGTGTAGATGGAAAGCAAGCTGAAAACAGTGATCCATCTAATAATACCTAAGAAAATTAGAAACAAAAACATAATATCATCATAAAAATATAAAACAAACATATACTGTAACAAAAAACAGTTGACAGTATATGTTTTTTATGATAAAATACATAAAGAAAGCGAGGGATAAACATGGCAGTTAAAATTAGACTAAAAAGAATGGGAGCAAAAAAAGCACCTTTTTATCGTGTTATAGTAGCAGACTCTAGAAGTCCAAGAGATGGAAGATTTATCGATACAATCGGTACTTATAATCCATTAACAACACCAGCAGAAATCAAATTAAATGAAGAATCTGCAATTAAATGGCTTAACAATGGTGCAATACCTACTGATACAGTTAAAAATTTATTTAGTAAAGCAGGAATTATGGAAAAATACCATAATTTAAAGCAAGGTAAATAATGAATAATTTAGTAGAACTTACAGAGTTAATAATAAAAAAACTAGTAAAAGATTCCGAATCAGTATCAGTAAAAGAATTTGAGTCCGATGAAGATAACACCATTCTAATTGAAGTAATGGTATCATCAGAAGATATGCCAAAAGTAATAGGTCATGGTGGCAAGACAATAAATTCCATCAGAACTATAGTACAAGCAGCTTCATTCAATATGGACAATAAATTAGTTAAAATAAATGTTGACTCATACTAATAGAACCAAAGTGTTCTATTTTTTCTTTTACCTTGATTTTTTCTTTATAATATTTTATAATTAATATGGAGGCTAAATATGAGTAAAATAAAAAATATATATGCAAGAGAAATATTAGATTCCAGAGGTAATCCTACCGTAGAAGTAGAATTAACCCTAGAATCAGGAATAAAAGCAGTAGCATCAGTACCAAGTGGAGCATCTACTGGTAAAAATGAAGCATTAGAACTAAGGGATAATGATAAAAATAGATATCATGGTAAAGGTGTATTAAAAGCCATAAACAATGTTAATAATATTATAAAACCATTATTAATAGGAAAAGATTCATTAAATCAAGAAGAAATAGATAGAAGCATGTTAGAAAAAGATGGAACTGAAAATAAAGAAGTACTAGGAGCTAATGCCATATTAGGAGTTTCACTAGCTAATCTAAAAGCTGCTGCTAAATATAAAGGTTTAGAATTATATGAATACTTAGGAAAAGAATACAGTATGCCAAGATGTATGATGAATATCTTAAATGGCGGAGTTCATGCTAGTAATAATCTAGACTTCCAAGAATTTATGATAGTACCAAATAAAGAAGAATACCATGAAAACCTAAGAATGGGTTCGGAAGTATTTAATACTTTAAAAAATGTTCTAAAAGAAAGAAATTTATTATGTGGAGTAGGAGACGAAGGTGGTTTTGCCCCTCAAATAAATGATGCCAAAGAAGCCTTAGAGTTAATAAAAGAAGCCATAACAAAAAGCGGTTATGAATTAGGGAAAGATATAAATATTGCTCTCGATGTAGCAGCATCAGAATTCTATAATGAAGAAGAAGATATCTATTTACTAGAAGGAGTAAAATATACCAAAGAAGAATTAGTATCCTACTATCAGTCACTAGTAGATAAATATCATATCATCTCTATTGAAGATGGAATGGCTGAAGAAGATTATGAAGGATGGAAACTATTAACAAGTAAATTATCTAATATCCAATTAGTCGGAGATGATTTATTTGTAACCAATAAAAAACTACTTCAAAAAGGAATAGACATGCATATCGCTAATGCCATCTTAATAAAATTAAATCAAATAGGAACTGTAACAGAAACCCTAGAAACCATAAAACTCGCTAGAGATAACAATTATAAAACAATAATATCTCATCGTAGCGGTGAAACAGAAGATAATTATATATCTGATTTTGCTGTAGGCCTAAACTTAGGTCAAATAAAAACAGGTTCAATGTCCCGTGGTGAAAGATTATCCAAATATAATAGATTACTTAGAATAGAGGAGCAAATCAAATGAAAAAATTAGTAGTATTAATAATACCAATCTTATTATTAACAGCTTGTACAAGTAATGAAGAAGATAAAATAGCCTATCTAGAATATAAAAATGAATTAGAAAAACAAGAAACATTTAGTCCAGAAGATGAATTAGATTTTAATGTCTATTTCAATATCTCTAAAGAAGGAGAAGAAATAACTAACTATAGTATATTAATAAATAATCCCAAAGTAAATATGCATAAAGTAAAAGCATTATTAATACATAATTATATCATAGATGAAGCCTATCCATCTATAGGTATAATGGATAAACCAGTAGAATTACTAAAAGATAACAATAATAAAATAGAATTAAAAGGAAAAATTCAAACAAGTGAAGATATAAGTAATGTAAAATATAAATTATATATCGAATATACTACTGATGATGGAAAAGAAAATAAAATCTATTATGATGTAAAAAGAGGATAAATTATGACAAAAAGTATATAAAGAATATTATATACTTTTTTTGGTGATTAAAATGAAAGTTAAAGTAATAGATGAAGAACATGAAAAAGATCTAGAAAACAGTATAAACACCTTTATCAAAGAAAATACTATTGATATCATTGATATCAAACTATCAAGTTCATGTAGTATCTATGGTGAAGAACAAATATATTGCTTTACAGCCCTAATAATGTATACTGAAATAAAAGAAGAATAACTTCTATATAATAAATATGGTTGATATCTTAACTTAAGACTATAGGCTTAAGTTAACACTCTATAGACCTAAGGCTTAGAGTGACCCAAAAGAAATGTCAAATATTAAATATTTTACTTTATATAAAATAATATTTGTGATATTATATATATAGGGTGTAAATATGAGAACAAAAAAAATATTTTTAAACATGATATGTGATATATTACCATATCTCTTAATCGGAGTAGTAGGAATTGTCAAAATGGATGTATTAATAAAATACATCGGAGATGTCGGTAATGGCTACTATCAAACAATAAATCAAATAATATCTTATGTCTTTTTAGCACAAGCAGGCTTTTCTGATGCCGTAATATATAGTTTATATAAACCATTTGCTGAAAAAAATAAAGATGACATAAATGCCATTTATGGCGGAGCCAGAAAAGTATTTAAAATAATAGGCTTTATCATACTAGGAATAATCTTCTTAGTAACATTAGGACTACACTTATTCTATAACTTTGAAGAAGGTTATAAAGTATCAGCTTTAATATGTTTCTTTATCATATCAACATCATATCTAATATCATACTTTGGTAAAGGACAAACATATATGGCCGTATTAAGTGCAGCTCAAGAAAAATATGTATATTCTCTAATATTTAATGGAGTAAAATTACTTTGTGATATCCTAATAGTAGTAGTAACTATCAAATTTAAAACACTAGAATCAATAGCAATAGTAATATTAGCTATGAAAATACTAGAAGAAATAATAAATAGAATAGTAGTCAAAAAGAAATATCCAGAACTACATGAAATAGCACGAAAAGATACCTCAATGGTAAAAATGACCAAAGACTTAGCATGGACCCAATTAGGATATCTAATACTAAATAATGTTGACGCCTTATTACTAATGGGCTTCAATGGCCCTGTAATGGTTAGTATCTATACAACCTATAATTATATATTAAGATTCCTAACCGAAATAGCATCTCGTGTCGAACTATCTAGCGTCTATTCCTTTGGTAATGTCTTTGCCAAAAAAGAAGAAAAAAGAGTATACCATCTATTTAAAGAATATATGATGATGTTTATACTAATAGCCTTTAGTATGTGCTTAACATTCATGATTGGAATAAGAGGCTTCGTATCCGTATGGGTAGGTAAAGAAAACTATATTTTAGACTATATAACTATAGTATTATTTACTAGTACATCATTTTTAAATATCTTATATTTCCCATTAGTAGCTCTAATAAATGCTGATGGCTTATTCAAAGATAACAAAAAACATATCTTTATCTGCGCCTCAGTAAATCTAATATTATCCATAATATTAATAAATTACTTAGGCATAAATGGAATATTACTAGGTACAGGAGTAGCCTTCTTAGTAAATATAGCCTTAAAATCAAATCTAATATCTAAGAAGATAACTAAAGAAATAAAACTATCAAATATCTTAAAATATTATATAATAACAATCATACTATTCATAGTACTATCAGTAGCCTTAAAACCAATAGAAAATTACTTCCTACTAACAGCAGGTAGTTTCATAACAACAATACTAAAACTAGGAATAATATTTATCATCATAACATTATTAACATCCCTTATCTTATATGTGGTTAGTAACGATGCCAAAAATCTATTCAGAAGATTACTAAATCTAATAAAAAGAAAACTAAAAAAATAGAGAATTACTTTTTCTCTATTTTTTCTTTTCTATATTCTTCTAGTCTCTTAATAATATTAATCTTATATTTAGGATATGCTTTAAATATTCTTCTATTAAGAAATTTACTCTCAATCTTTTCTTTAATTTTTTCTTTAATCTCTTCCGTACTATCCTTATCAATCTTTGATAAACTATTCTTAAGTTTAAATGAAGCATACATTGAAATAATAAAGTCAATAGTAAAGATAATCAACAAAATCAAACTAATAATATTCAAAGTATTAGTATTAATCTTAAGTAATAAACCTTCAAAGAAAGGATTAGCAAAATAAACTAAGAAAGTACCAAGTACTCCAAAGAAGAAAGCATTATTAAGACAAACTCTTCCATTAATATTAAACTTTCTATTAGAATAATCCCACCATCTAGCCTTAAATATCTTTTCCATGAAATAACTAACCATATATTCAATAAAAGAACATACTACTACTGCTAGTAAAAAGACTGTCAAAGGATTATCTTTATAATGATTTAAATAAAGAATCATTATAATACTAGAATATCCATATATAGGACAATAAGGCCCTAACATAAATCCTCTATTAACAAATTTCTTATACTTAGGAAAAGTAACACATACCTCCATAGCCCATCCAATAAAAGAATATATTAAAAATAATATAAAATAAAAATAAAACTTATCCATATCTACCTCACTTAACAAGTATATCAAAAAAAGAACTTTATGTAAATACCTTGAAAAAAATATCATATTATTATATAATGAATGAGAAGAAGGTGTAATAATGAAAAGAATATTAACAGGTTTGCAACCAAGTGGCGAATTAACATTAGGTAGTTTAATAGGTAGTATATCACAAATGGTAAAATACCAAGATGAATACGAATCATTTATGTTTGTTCCTGATATGCATGCCATAACAGTAAAACAAGATCCTAAATTATTAAAAGAAAGAATAATAAAAAATGTAGCGTTATATATAGCTTGTGGTCTAGATCCTAAAAAGAATACCATTTATATACAATCAGAAAATCTATATCACACTAATTTATCATGGGTATTAGAATGCCATACTTATATAGGAGAAGCATCTCGTATGACCCAGTTCAAAGACAAATCAAAAAAACAAGAAAACGTAACTGTAGGTTTATTTACATATCCCATTCTAATGGCTTCAGATATCTTATTATATGACGCTGATTATGTACCGGTAGGTATTGATCAAAAACAACATGTAGAACTTGCCCGTAACATAGCTGAAAGATTCAATAAAACATATGGAGATACTTTCAAAATACCATCACCATTAATACCAGAAGTAGGAGCCAAAATAATGGACTTATCTGATCCTACTAAAAAAATGAGTAAGAGTGATATCTCCGGAAAAGGAGTAATCTATTTATTAGATGATGAAAAAGTATTACGTAAAAAAATAATGTCCGCTGTTACAGATAGTGAAAACAAAGTATACTACGATCCAGAAAACAAACCTGGAATATCTAACTTACTTACTATCTATTCTTCATTAAAGAAAATATCAATCGAAGAAACATCTGAACACTTCAAAGACTATAACTATGGTAATCTAAAAAAAGAAGTCGCCGATGTAGTTGTAGAATCATTAACAGAAATTCAAAATAAATATCATGAAATAATGAATAGTAATCAAATAAATGAAATATTAGATAGTGGTAGAGATAAAACAATGCAAATAGCCAAAGAAAAAACATACGAAGTATTTAAAAAAGTAGGCTTTGGAAGATACTAAAAGAATAGGAAATCCTATTCTTTTTCAATATATATATCTTTATTAATCTTAATATTATAATTACCCAATTTATCAAGAACATCACTAGTAACAAGAACATTATAAATAATATTATCTTCAAAAACTTTACTAATAATATGACTATCTCTAAGTATATAATCAATATCCTTAATATCACTATAACCAAAAGTAATCATAATATCATACCCCTTAACCAAAGTAATAATATTATTATCTCTAATAACTTCTCTAGCAACTTTACCATAAGCCCTAGTAAGAGGACCAACACCTAACTTAACACCACCAAAATACCTAACTACAATAATTAAAGTATAATTTAAATTATTCCCAGTAATCTGATTAAGAATAGGAGCTCCTGCTGTTCTAGAAGGTTCTCCATCATCCGAAGACTTAATATCATTATCAATAACATATCCATAACAATAATGAGTAGCGTTAGGATACTCTTTTTTAATTTTATCTATATAATCATTAACTTCATTCTTAGAATAAACTCTAAAAATAAAAGATATAAATTTAGAATACTTAATAATCTCTTCATATTTATCATTATCTTTAATACTAAGCATAACATCACCATCATCATTGTATCAAACTTTCATCATAAAATCTAGTAGTATTTCTTAATTTTATTCTTCTCCTATTGACTAAGTAAAAAATAATGACTATAATAAATAATTAACAAAATGAAGAAGGAAAGGAGTATTTTGAAAAAGTTAATATTAATATTATTAGGTATATCTCTCTTACTAGGAGGAACTATTTTTATCATATATAAAAATAATAAAAATACCAAAGAAGAAGTAGTAGATATATTTAAAGAAGAAAAAGAAGAAGTAAAAGAAGATAAAAAAGAAGACAAAGCAACTAAAGTAATCGTTGACATAAAAGGAATGGTAGTAAATCCTGGTGTCTATGAAGTAGATAGTACTTCAAGAGTAAATGATGTCATATCACTAGCTGGAGGTCTTCTAGAAGGCGCAGACACTTCAAAAATAAATCTAGCCAAAGTAGTTGAAGATGAAATGACTATCATAATTTATTCAACTGAAGAAGTGCTAGAAAAATTTAGAGAAGAAAACTGTGTCTGTGAAAAATGTGATATTACTAATGATGCCTGTATTAGTAGTACCACTACTGATAATCAGTTAATAAACATTAATACTGCTGATGAAAAAGAATTACAAAACATAAATGGAGTAGGAGAAGCAAAAGCAAAATCAATAATCGAATATCGTAAAGAGAATGGTTTATTTACCACTATTGAAGATATAAAGAATGTTCCCGGAATAGGAGACTCTCTTTTTGAAAAGATTAAGGCATATATTACAGTCTAAACATCTAATAAAAATAATAACCATTATAATCTTTATAATAACATTATTATATACAAACTACTATCCCTTTAAATCAAAGTATACAAAAGATGATAAAGAATTTATTGGTATAGTAACCAAATACGAAGTCAAAGAAGATAAAATAACTATAGAAATAAAAGCTAAAGAAAAACTATTAATAACATATAAATACCAAGATAAAGAATTTAATAATCTACTAGTAAAATATGAAGATTACACAAAAAACGTACTAAACATAGAAAGAGAACAGAAAAAGCCTAGAAAAGACTATTCCTGCTATAGTGATATAAAAAATCAAATATTCTATATGTATGACGAATTATACAATCCAACCTCATATGAATGGGGAAAAATTGATGATAAAAATGAAATCATTAAGATACTAAAAACATATATGGAAAAATATTTCAATGTTACCGATAAAGAAGCATGGTTTAACAATATCAAAGACATGACAGATGAACTTGGCTATTGCAGTAATATGAAAGAATACAAAGAAAATCCAGATAAGTATAAAGGAAGCGTAGCAGACATATCAACAGTAATAAGAGTAGCACTTACCAGTAGAAGTATGACTCCTGACTTATATGAAATAATGAGATTACTAGGCAAAGATAGAATAAAAGAAAGAATAACAAAAATAGAACAGCTTTAACAAAAGCCCCTCTTTTTTTATAACAATTATCTAATTTTTATGGTACAATATAATATATAAATAGAAAGAAAGATATAATGAAAAAAACAAAAGTATATTTTACAAAAGAAATAACTAGCAAAGCACTAGTAAAATTATATAAGAAATTAAATATAGAATTACCCAAACCAACCGCTGTTAAATTACATTCCGGAGAAGAAGGAAATCAAAACTATCTAAAACCAGAATTCATGAAAGACATAATAGAAGAAGTGGATGGTGTAGTAGTAGAATGCAATACAGCATATGAAGGAGCCATAAATACTACCGCCAAACATCAAAAATTAATGCAGAAACATGGTTGGAATAAATATTATCAAGTAGATATAATGGATAGCGAAGACGACATCACATTAGAAATACCAACTGGCAAAATAATAAAAAAAGATTATGTCGGTACCAACTTAAATAACTATAAAAGCATGTTAGTATTATCACATTTTAAAGGTCACCCAATGGGAGGCTTTGGTGGAGCTCTAAAACAATTATCCATAGGAGTAGCATCCAGTATTGACAAAGGCAAAGACCACCTAATAGAACGCATAGAATCAAGAAATGGCAATCACATCATCGATGCAGCGGCAAATTTAAAATTCGGCACCAAAGACTATGAATTAATAAACATCGATAACATTTAGTATGACTAAC
>ENA-OROL01002270-OROL01002270.1-human-gut-metagenome-genome-assembly--contig:-NODE-2270-length-13645-cov-5.850920_pt1 | contig 13645 bp, 7 predicted proteins | sample MGYA00242128_ERZ509048 | MGnify/ENA primary metagenome ERZ509048 (study PRJEB26280, sample SAMEA2338750) | human gut metagenome | biome: human gut; feature: human-associated habitat; material: faeces...
ATGGTCTGGCGGCGCGACTCCTCGGTTCCGCTCCCCGAACAGCTCACCGCCTCCTGGCATTCATAGCCTCCGGAACTCACCTCCGCGAGCGTCTTTTCGGCCTGCGCCGGCATCCGTCCGCCACACTGCCGCTCCCGGCGCAGGCGACAGCCCGCCCCGAGCGGCCGGGACCGGTTCCGACAACACCTCCGGTTCCGCCCGCCACTCTTCTCCGCCATGCCGTTTTCCGAACTGCCGTCGCCGAAAAACAGACGCCCGACAGTCTCGCTTCACAACCATTCCACAAATCAAGGGCAACGAAAAAGAAATGAAAGGGAAATGGCAAATCTACCAAACGAAACACGACTAAAAATTAAAATTTTTTATTTGCAAAAAAAATCATCCGATTTTGTTTTTTAATAAAATAAGTTTAATTTTGAAATGTATTCGAAACACAATCGAAACACAAACAAGTTATATTTGAAAAGTTTTTCAGACAGAAGCGACACGGTAAACAGATGGTTACCATATATATAACGGAAGATGCGAAGGCCGGCAGGGCCGCAAACGGAGACTTCGGGACGGAGTCCCCGACCGGGTCTTTCCGGGCCTTCGAGGTGTCCAAACAACCGGATTTACAAAACGCGGACAAATAAAAAAATTATAATCGAAGAACTTAAAATGAAAAACGTATTAAAGTATCTGTTACTGGCACTCATCGCCGTCTCGCAACTCTTCGCCTGCGGCGGCAGCGATGACGAAAAGGCCCCCGCGGATAATTTCGACGTGCAATTCACGGTTCCGGGGTCGGTAGACGTCACCGAAGGCGGCGAGTGCACTTTCGCCGTAAGTGGGGGGGGGAAATCGCCCCTGACCACAGACACATTCATTCTTGAGTCGGACGCAGGCATCTCCTACGTCTGCCCCATCGTCAACACCTCTTCCGACAGTTTCACCGTACGCCTGGCCGACGGGTGTGAAACGGGTTACTACAAAGTCTTCGTCAAAAGAGACGCGCGCAAAAAATCGTTCGGAAGAATCTACATCAACATCGTCGAAGACATAGATTTCAAACCGGATGCAGGCACCACGGTCTACGGGATCGTGTCGTCGGCCGGCGTCGGCGTGGAGAACGTCGTGGTCTCCGACGGCGCGGAGGTGACCGTCACGAACGAGAAGGGCATCTACCAGCTCAAATCGGCCAAAAAGTGGGGATATGTCTTCATCTCCGTCCCGAGCGGCTACGAAGTTCCGTCCGTCGGGGTGCTCCCGCAGTTCCACCGCGCGCTCAAAAACAGCGCCGACGTCGTCGAACGGGCCGACTTCAAGCTCGAAAAGGTCGACGGACAGGACTCCTACAAGATCTTCATGCTGGGCGACATGCACCTCGCCAACCGAACGGGCGACCTGGGACAGTTCGCCCAGTTCACCTCCGACCTTACGGACTACATGACCCGCCACAAGGGCGAGAAGATGTATGCGCTCACCCTCGGGGACATGACCTGGGACCTCTACTGGTATTCGAACAGCTACTATTTCCCCCAGTACCTGAACACCGTCAACAGCCAGATCAAGAATCTGCAGATCTTCCACACCATGGGCAACCATGACAACGACTTCCAGACCAGGTCGGACTACGATGCGGCGGTCAAATATGTGGATCAGATCTGCCCGACCTACTATTCATTCAACATCGGCAAGGTCCATTACGTCGTCATGGACGACATTGATTGCAGCAGCTACGACGGGAGCACTTCCCGCAACTATGTCAAGAGCCTCTCCGCCGAGCAGCTGGACTGGCTGGCGAAAGACCTGTCGTACGTGGCCAAGACGACCCCCGTCGTCGTTGCCATGCATGCGCAGGTGTTCTATCCGACCACATCGGGATTCAAGATCGACCATGATCCGGTCAACACCCTGCGGCTTTTCGACATCCTCGACGGATATACCGTCCGCTTCGTGACGGGGCATACCCACAAACTTTTCAACGTGACGCCCGACGCTCCGATCGTGGACGGGCATAACTTCCGGGAGTATAACTCCGGCTCGGTATGCGCTTCGTGGTGGAGGTCCGGCAACCTCACACCCGGAATCCACATCGGAACCGACGGAACTCCGGGCGGCTACGGCATCTGGGATGTCACGGGAACCGATTTCCAATGTCTCTACAAATCGACCGGATGGCCCGAAGAGTACCAGTTCCGCAGCTACGACCTGAACAACGTGCATTTTTCGATGGCCGACGTTCCGCTGATGCCTTCCGACATCTCCGCTTCGGTCAAGAACGCCTATATGCAATATGTCAACGCCTATCCGCAGAACAACGACAACGAGGTGCTGATCAACATCTGGAACTGGAATTCGGACTGGACGTTGAGCGTCGTCGACGAAAACCGCAAGACGCTGCCCTACACCGAAGTCTGGGCCTACGACCCGCTCCATATCGCGGCGCTCTCGGTCAAGCGGTTCAACAATGCGAAACTCACGCAAACCCCGTCGTTCATCACCGACAAGTTCACGCACTTCTTCAAGGTGAAGGCGGACGATGCGGACACCGACCTTGTGATCACCGTCAAGGACGAATTCGGAAACGAGTGGACCGAAAACATGCAGCGGCCGAAAGCATTCTCCACGGATGCCTACCGACGCAAGTGATTTTCGCTACATACCCAACCACAATCATCATTTACTAACCAACAAACACAGATCTTATGAGAGTATTAAGACCACTGGTTCTATCTCTTCTTCTGGTATTGGGAGGGGGAATAACAGCCCTTTCGGCCCAGAACAGGGAGGTGTCGGGAAAAGTCCTCGACGCCAATCAACAGCCGCTCGTGGGTGTAGCCGTTCTGGTCGATGGTACGACCAAAGGCGTCACAACCTCCGAAAACGGCACCTTCAAAATCCAAGTTCCGTCGGGAGAAGCCGTTCTCCAGGTCACCTGCCTGGGTTACCTGCCCCAGAAAGTGACAGTTCCCTCAAGCCGGAACAGCATCACGATCTACCTGCAGGAGGACGCCATCATGCTCGATGCAACCGTCGTAATCGGCTACGGTACGCAGAAAAAAGTCAACCTGACCGGCGCCGTTGCGACCGTAGGGAGCAAGGAGCTCGAAAACCGCGTCACCCATTCGCTGGGCAGCATGTTGCAGGGTTCCGTAGCGGGTCTCAACATCACCACCTCCTCGGGTAAACCCGGCAGCACGCCGGCGATCAACATCCGCGGCGTCAACTCGATCAACTCGGCCGACCCGCTCGTGCTGATCGACGGCGTGGTGGGCGACCTGAACCGCGTCAACCCCAACGACGTGGAGTCGATCTCGGTCATCAAGGACGCTTCGGCGGCAGCCGTCTACGGCGCCCGCGCAGCCTTCGGCGTCATCCTGGTCACCACCAAGAACGGCTCGGCCCAGGACGGCAAGGCGACGGTGCGTTACAGCGGCCGTTTCGGCTGGGAGGAGGCCACGACCTCGACCGACTACGAGAACCGCGGTTACTGGTCGGTCTATACGGTCAACAAGTTCTGGCAGGCCGACTCCGGAACGAACTATGTCAAATACAACGATCACGACATGCAGCAGCTGCTGGCGCGCGTGAACGACAGGACCGAGCATCCCGACCGTCCGTGGGTCGTCGAAGAGATCCGCAACGGCCGCAAACAGTGGGTCTACTACGGCAACTACGACTGGTGGGACATGCTCTTCCAGCAGCGTCGGCCCGTGCAGCAGCACAACATCTCGCTCAGCGGCGGCACGAAGGACATCAAATACCTCGTCTCGGGCGCCTATGACCGCCAGGAAGGTATTCAGCGCGCACATCCCGACGTGTATAACAAGTACAACCTACGTGCGAAACTCGATTTTCGGATCAACCGGTGGGCAACGCTCTCGAACAACACGTCGTTCTTCTCGTCGAATTACAAGTCTCTGGGAGACGGCAGCGTAGACAACACCATCGCTTACAGCGCCCGCCACGCACTGGCCAACTTCCCCATGAAGAACCCCGACGGATCGTGGCTTTACAGCACGCCGTATCTCGATTACAAGATCGCCAACGGACGCCACATCCTGCTCAACGAGGGCACGCACCGCAACGTCGACCGCTCGAACGACTTCTCGAACACGACACGCCTGGTCATCACGCCGTTCAAGACGTTGAGCATCACGGGTGACTTCACCTACCGCCTCTACCAGAACCGCAATACGAGCCGCAGTTCCGCAATGAACTACCGCGAATACCCCGACGGGCCGCTGCTCGCCTACGACACGGGCGCCGGCATGAACCAGCTCGACGAAGTGGTTCAGACGCGCAACTACTATTCGGCCAACGTCTACGCCAACTACGACGAAACGTTCGGCGAGGCGCACCACGTGTCGGCAACCGCCGGATTCAACTACGAAACGTGGTCCAGCAAGAACGTCTCGGTGGCAGGCATCAACCTCTCCTCCATAAACCTCGACGACCTGAATCTGGCAACGGGCTCTCCCACGGAGGGCGCTTACGGCGGCGGCCAGAACGAATACGCCCTGGCAGGCTTCTTCGCCCGTATCAACTACGACTACAAAGGGCGCTACCTCTTCGAGGTGAGCGGACGCTACGACGGATCGTCGCGTTTCGCACCGGGCAACCGCTGGGGCCTGTTCCCCTCGGCATCGGCCGGATGGCGCATCTCCGAGGAGCCGTTCTTCGGCAACGCCAAAGACCTGGTGGACAACCTCAAGCTGCGCGCTTCGTTCGGCAGCCTGGGCAACCAGAACGTGTCGTCCTACTACACCTACATGCGCCTGATCACGAACAAGGATTTCAGCAACTACACCTTCGACGGCAGCATAAAGGGCAAATACTCCTCGCTGGGCGCCCCCGTAGCCTCCGACCTGACCTGGGAAACCGCCCAGCAGTGGGACCTGGGTCTGGATCTCACCATGCTGAACAACCGGCTCAACTTCACCGGCGACGTCTACATCCGCGACACGAAGGACATGCTGACCGACGGAATGGCGCTGCCCGGCGTATACGGGGCCGATTCGCCCAGCATGAACTCCGCCGAACTGCGCACGAAGGGTTATGAACTCTCCGTCAGCTGGCGCGACCAGTTCAAACTCGCCGGCAAACCGTTCGAATACAGCGTCGGTTTCAACCTCAGCGACTACAAGAGCGTCATCACCAAATACGACAACAACCCGAACAAGTCATTGACCAACCTGACAAAGGGAGATTATTACGTCGGCATGGAGATCGGCGAAATCTGGGGCTTCAAGACCGACGGGTTCTTCAAGACCACCGAAGAGGCGCAGGCCTATGCCAAAGAGGTCGACCTGAGTTACAGCACGGGCCGTCTGACCGGCGGCTGGCAGGCCGGCGACCTGAAGTTCGTCGACCTCGACGGCAACGGCGTCTGGGGAGTCGGCAACGACACCGTCGACAAGCCGGGCGACCGGACGATCCTGGGCAACTCGCTCCCGACGCTCTCCTACGGCATCAACGCCTCGATCCGCTGGATGGGCTTCGACGCTTCGGTCTTCTTCCAGGGAACCGGCAACCACTACTGGTATCCCCACGGAGAAATGATGCCTTTCTGGGGCTGCTATTCCTATCCCTACCTCTCCTACCTCCCGACGGATTTCCTCGGCAAGGTATGGGCTGAGGACAATCCCAACTCCTATTTCCCGCGCGCAAGAGCCTATTCTTCATCGGGAGGTTATCTGAGCAAGGTCAACGACCGTTACCTGCAGAATATCCGCTACCTGCGCCTGAAAAACCTGACCGTCGGCTACACGATCCCCGCGACCCTCACCAAGAAGGCCGGCATCGACCAGATCCGCATCTATTTCTCGGGCGAGAACCTTTGCTACTGGTCGCCGCTCAAAAAGAACTCCAAGTACGTCGATCCCGAAGCGGCTATCAACCGTTCCGGCGTGAACAACAACGCCTACTATCCGTGGGCCAAGACGTTCATGTTCGGCATCGACATCACCTTCTAATAATTTCAAAATCCGAATACCATGAAGCGATTAATCATACTGGCAGCAACGCTGATTGCAGGATTATCGGCCTGCGACTCCCTGCTGGACAAAGAACCGTTGGATCGGGTGACGCAGTTCGACTATTTCAAGACGAGAAGCGACCTGGAACTCTTCTCCAATCCCTTTTACGACAACCTGCTGGACAAGACGCCCTACGATGAGCAGAACGACCTGCTCGTTCAGATGACCCTCTCCGATGTTCTCTACGGAGGCGACAAGCGCACCGTTCCGAACACCGGCGGCGGCTGGTCGTGGGGCAACCTGCGCCGCATAAACACCCTGCTGGAATATGTCGATCAATGCGAAGACAAGAAGGCTGTGACCGAGTATACGGCCCTGGCCAAATTCTTCCGCGCCGCCTTCTATTTCGACAAGGTGAAACGCTTCGGCGACGTACCCTGGTACGAGGTGCAGCTCGGCTCGGCCGACGAAGCGCTCTACAAACCGCGCGATTCACGCGAACTGATCATGACCAATATGATCAAGGATATCGACGAAGCCATCAACAGCGGCGGTCTTACGGAGGATATATCGACCTACCGCGTCAACAAATGGGCGGCGCTGGCGCTGAAAGCGCGGTTCTGCCTCTTCGAGGGAACCTACCGCAAATACCACGGCATCAACCTCGAAGGACATGACTACACCTATTATCTGGAGGAAGCCGCCAAGGCCGCCAAAACGATCATCGACGAAGGTCCCTACAAGCTCTACTCCACCAAAAATCCGGACAAGGACTACATGATGCTCTTCGCACAGGAGAATGCCAGCACCGAAGAGTATATCCTCGCCATCCGGAACAGCTACGAGGCCCAGGTCTACCACAATGCGACGGCCTACACGCTGCTGCCGACACAGGGCCGCCCGGGCTACACCCGCAAATTCATCAACATGTACCTGAAGAAGGACGGCACCGCATTCACCGACCAGGAGGGGTGGCAGACGCTGCCTTTCACCGAAGAGGTGAAGGACCGCGACCCGCGCCTGGCGCAGTCGATCCGCACCCCGGGTTACAAGCGCATCGGCGCCAAGCGGGTGCAGGGACCCGATCTCGGCGTCACGATCACCGGCTACCAACCCATCAAATTCGTTCAGGACACGACGGCCTCGGGAGGACAGATCGACCGCAACGACCGTTCGACCTGCGACATGCCGGTTTTCCGCTATGCCGAAGTGCTGCTCAACTATGCCGAAGCCAAGGCCGAACTGGGATCGCTCTCGCCTGATGATCTGAATATCACCGTCAACGAAATCCGAAGCCGGGTGGGGATGCCGGCCCTCACCATGAGGGATCTCGACAAACAACCCGACTGGTATCTTTCGTCCGAGGAGTACGGCTATCCCAATGTGACCGGCTCCAACAAAATCGTAAACGCCATTCTGGAAATCCGCCGTGAACGAACCGTCGAGCTGATCCAGGAGGGTTTCCGCCTTCAGGATCTGTATCGCTGGAAAGCCGGCTATTGCATCGACCAGGCCATTTCCGGCATGTATTTCCCGGGCCCCGGCGAATACAAGCTTGCGGGCAAAGAAACGGCCGATCTGATTCTCTATAAGGCAGGAGAGACCAAACCCCAAGCCGGCGAAGGAGTTTCGGTATACGAACTCGGTTCGGACATCATTCTCTCCGAGGGGGACAAAGGCTATGTCTACTATCACAAAACCGTAGAGAATCTGCGCACTCCGTTCAACGAGGAACGCGATTACCTCTACCCGATTCCCAGCGGCGAGCGTTCGCTCAACCCGAACCTCACGCAGAATCCGGGATGGAGTGACGGACTCGATTTTTAAGTCGGAAATAACCTAAAAAACAAGATTATGAGATTTGTAAAATATATGACAGCCCCGATCCTCATGGCGGCCCTATGTTCCTTCTGGGGCTGCGACAAGGATGAGGACCACCTTTCCGAAGCTGTTCTGGCGAGCGCCAACACCTTGAATTTCGAAGCGGAAAGAGCGGCGGAAAAGATCATCACCATCTATGCCGACGCCGACTGGGTGACGGAAGTCCCCGACTGGGTGACGGTCACGCCCAACTCGGGAACCGGCGTCATGGACGTGACGGTTTCGGTGACCGACAACATGCGCGACGGCGCGGAGGACAACCCCCGCAAGGCCACCCTCGTCTTCAAGGGACGGACTCTTGCAAGCCGCGCACAGGTGCTCATCACGCAGAACGGAGACAAATACCGCGATGTGAAGGAGTACACGGCAGGTGAACTCGCCGCCCTGGCGGACGAAACGGTCATTTCCGTACCGTCGGCGATCGTCGTGGCCGTGACGACCAAAGGCTTCGTCATCAGCGACGACAAAAACACGGACAATATCTTCGTCTCGGACGCCACGACGGTTGCCGTCGGCGACAAGATTTCGCTCTTGGGCACCAAGTCGTCCGACTCGCAGAAACTCGCTACGGTAATCGACTGCGACGAGGTGACGGTTCTGTCCGGCGGAGCGGTGAACTACCCCGAACCGGAGGACATCAGCGCAAAGATCGACGACTACACCTCCTCCAAACGGGGCTACGTCACCGTCAAGGGCGTTTTCAACGGCAGCACCCTCACCGTTTCGGAGGATGCCAAGTACTCGGTCAGCGTCGTGGACGCCCCGTCGAGTCTGGGCCTTTCCGCCCTGACCGGCCATATCGTAACCGTCACCGGCTACTACGCCGGTTTGGCCGAGCCTGTACAGCGCATCATGGCCACCGATGTCGAGGACAACGGCCTGAACGAGATCGTCTATTTCATGGAGAACTTCGAATGGCTCGAACCGTGGGCTTTGGCCGGCGACAACAACGGAAAACCAGCAGGCCGAAGCGTCGAAGATAATAACCTCGATGCATATGCCCCGCAACTTCCGACGCCGATAGCCGAAGGTATTTCTGCTCTTAACGCTCTTCTCGAAAAAGGTTACGAATTCCTGCGCGTCACCACCAAAACAGAGGGAGAGTGTATCTATCTCCAGCGCAATTACCTCAAGTTCGGTAAAACGTCGTATCAAGCGGGTATCATCCTTCCATCGATTGATAACATTCCATCGGACGCCGAACCCAGAATTTCGTTCGACTGGTGTCCGATGCGCCAGGGATCTGGCAAGGTCGATCCTGTGAACCTGATTATCATCGTGGAGAACGACGGCCAGGAAACGACATTCGACGTTCCGACCCACGGTTGGGAAAACGACCATAAGCTCGAATGGATCAGGGCCGAAATTCTGCTGTCCGGGGTTACGATCACCAAGGAGACCAAGATCACGATCCGCCAGACGCAGTGGCCCGCGGCGACAGCCAACCGCTGGTTCCTCGACAATATCAAAATATCCGAACCGATCAACCTCTGATAACAGAAACCTTGTAAAACGAAATCAGCCGTTGACCCGTGAGTCAACGGCTGATTTTTTTCAGCGGAGGCGCAAAAAAACGAAGTTTTCGCTCCGTTCCTCCGGCTACCGGCCCGCTCGCCGGAGGAAACACTCGATCGTGTTCTCCATCAGGCAGCAGATCGTCATAGGCCCGACGCCGCCCGGCACGGGCGTGATCACCGAGGCCTTGGGTTCGATGGCCGCGAAATCGACATCGCCGCACAGTTTGCCCGTCTCCGGGTCGCGGTTCACCCCCACGTCGATCACCACGGCGCCCGGCGACACCATCTCCGCCGTGACGAACTTCGGCCGACCGATGGCCACCACCAGAATCTCCGCCCCGCGCGTCACTTCGGCGAGGTTGCGCGTACGACTGTGGGCCATCGTCACCGTAGCGTTCGCGTCCAAGAGCAGTTTCGACACGGGAAGTCCCACGATATTGCTGCGGCCGATCACCACGGCGCGCTTACCGGCGATCTCCACGCCTGCGGCCCGCAGCATCTTGAGAATGCCTTTCGGGGTGCAGGGGAGCGTGCAGGGCTGTTTCTGCCACAGCGCCGCAACGTTCAGGGGATGGAAGCCGTCGACATCCTTCTGTTTGTCGATGGCGGCGATCACCTTGTCCTCGTCGATATGTTTCGGAAGGGGCAGCTGGACCAGAATGCCGTCCACCTCGTCGTCGAGGTTCAGGGCCGTGATGATGTCCAGCAGTTCGGCCTCGGAAACGGACTCGGGCTTTCGGATCGTGGTATTGCGGATGCCCACCTCGGCCGAAGCCTTGGCCTTGCCCGTCACATAGCTCACGCTGCCGGGGTCCTCGCCCACGAGGATGACAACCAGATGGGGCACACGGCCGTATTTCGCGGGGAAGGTCTTCACCTCGTCCGCCATTTCAAGTTTCAGTTTCGCTGAAAGTTCTTTTCCGCTGATTATTTTTGCCATATATCGCTCGTATTATCTTTCCAAATCGTCGAAAGCCCGGTGGCCGATGTCGGTGCGGTGGAACAGATTGTCGCAGTCGATGCGGGCCACGTCGGCCAACGCATTCCTCCGCGCTTCGGCCAGGTCCCTGCCCTTGCCCACCACGAACAGCACGCGGCCTCCGTTGGTGAGAATCCGCCCGCCGTCGGCCCGGGTCCCCATGTGATAAACAGCCCCTTCGACGCGGTCCAGGCCCTTGATCTCGTGTCCTTTTTCGTAGTCGCCCGGATAGCCCTTCGAGGCCAGCACGATGCCCAGCGCGGCGAAATCGTGCCACTCCAACTGCGTATCGCGTCCCTCGGCCACGGCACAGAAGATGTCGACGATGTCGCTCTTCAGGCGCGGCAGCACCACCTCGGTCTCGGGATCGCCGAAACGGGCGTTGAACTCGATGACCTCGATACCCCGCGCAGTCTTCATCAGTCCGCCGTAGAGCACACCCTCGAAGGGACACCCCTCGGCGATCATCGCGTCGGCCACGGGCTGCATGATCTTCTCCAGCGCATAGCGTTCGTCCTCCGCCGTCACGAACGGCAGGGGCGAATAGGCGCCCATACCGCCCGTATTGGGACCCTCATCGCCGTCGTAGGCGCGCTTGTGGTCCTGCGCCAGCGCCATCGGCCACACCTTGTGTCCCGAAACGAAGCACATGAACGAAAACTCGGGACCTTCGAGGTAATCCTCGACGACCACCTTGCCCTCGCCGAACTTGTCGTCGAGCAACATATCCCGCAACGCCGCTTCGGCCTCGGCCATCGTCCGGGCGATCACCACGCCTTTTCCGGCGGCCAGTCCGTCGTATTTCAGCACTGCGGGCAGAGGACGCCCCTGCACATAGGCCAGCGCCCCGGCATAGTCGGTGAATGCGCGGAATCCGGCTGTCGGGATGGCATATTTAGCCATCAGCCGTTTGGCGAACTCCTTCGACGACTCGATGCGCGCCGCAGCCTTCGTCGGACCGAAGATGCGCAGCCCCGCGGCCCTGAAGCAGTCGACGACACCCGCCGCCAGCGCCACTTCGGGACCCACGACCGTGAGGCCGATGCCCCGCTCCGCGGCAAAGTTACGCAGGCGTTCCACCTCGGTTTCACGAATGGCCACGCACTCGGCCTGCCGGGCGATGCCCGCATTCCCGGGTGCACAGTAAATTTTTTCAACCTGCGGCGAACGCGACAGCGCGTCGACAATGGCGTGTTCGCGGCCTCCGCCGCCGATAACCAGTACCTTCATAAACAAAATTCCTTTTTATCGCAGAATAAACTCCGCAGATTCCGGCACTTTTTTCCGCAAAAAGTGCCACAAAAACTCTCCGACGATACCTCCGCCTGCCCGGAACGGTCTAACGCTGGCTCCGGGCGACTATTCGCGGGTTTGTAAACAAACCGTCCCCTCCGCTCGCGCTTTTAGCCCGTCCCTTGCCAACGGCTCCGGTATCCGGTCGGATTTCTGTACTACCCAAAAATGGTAACGCCGGTGATACTAATGCTTGAAGTGCCTCTCACCGGTGAATACCATGGCGATACCCTTCTCGTCGGCCTTCCGGATCGAATCCTCGTCGCGGACCGAACCGCCGGGCTGCACGATCGCCGTCACGCCGTACTCGGCGGCCAGCGTCACACAGTCGTCGAAGGGGAAGAAACCGTCCGACGCCAGCACGAGACCCTCGGTGACGCCTGCGGCATGCGCCTGCTTCAGGGCGATCTCCGCCGAGCCGATGCGGTTCATCTGTCCGGCGCCGACGCCCAGCGTCCGGCCGTCCTTCACCGCCACGATGGCGTTCGACTTCACGTGTTTGACGATATGCCAGCCGAAATTGAGATCCTCCATCTGCTCCGCAGCGGGCTTCGCCTTCGTGACGCACATATCAACCGTAACGGCCTTCGTCGCCACGTCGAGGTCCTGCACCAGCAGGCCGCCGTTGACGCTCACATACTGTTTCGGGTCCACGTCGCCCTTGTCCATGCTGACCTCGAGCAGGCGCAGGTTCTTCTTCGCCGAGAGCACTTCGAGCGCCCCCTCGTCGAATTTCGGGGCCATGATGATTTCGAGGAAGATCGGCTTCATCAGCTCGGCCGCTTCGCGCGTCACCGTGCAGTTCGTCGCCACGATGCCGCCAAAGATCGACACCTTGTCGGCCTCGTAGGCCTTCGTCCACGCCTCGACGACATCCTTGCCCGTCGCGGCGCCGCAGGGATTCATGTGTTTGAGGCCCACGCAGAACGGCTTGTCGAACTCGCGCACGATGCACAGCGCGGCGTTGGCGTCCTGGATATTGTTGTACGACAACTCCTTGCCGTTGAGCTGTCTGGCGAATGCCAGCGAATAGGGCACCTCCTTCCCCTCGCGGTAGAATTTGGCCGACTGGTGGGGGTTTTCGCCGTAGCGCAGCGACTGCACGAGGTCGAACTCGAGGAAAAGCTTCTCGTTCAGACCCGCCTGCGCGCGCATATAGGCGGCGATCATCGCGTCGTACTCGGCGGTATGCGTATAGGCTTTGGCCGAGAGCTTCAGGCGCGTGGCCTTTTCGGTATTGCCGCCGGCGCGAATCTCGTCCAGAATCGCGTCATAGTCCGCGGGGTCGCACACCACCGTCACGTCGGCCCAGTTCTTGGCCGCCGAGCGAAGCATCGAAGGTCCGCCGATGTCGATGTTCTCGATGGCGTCCTCCATCTTCACGCCGGGTTTCGAAATCGTCTCCCGGAACGGATAAAGGTTCACACAGACCATGTCGATGAACTCGATATGATTATCCTTCAGGGCTTTCAGGTGCTCCGGATCGTCGCGGCGGGCCAGCAGTCCGCCGTGCACGTTGGGATGCAGGGTCTTCACGCGGCCGTCGCAGATCTCGGGGAATCCCGTCACGTCGCTGATGTTGATTACCTCCACGCCGCTGTCGGCCAGGAGCTTCATCGTACCGCCCGTGGCGATCACCTCCCAGCCCAGAGTCCGCAGCCCTTTGGCAAACTCCACGACACCGGTCTTGTCACTTACACTAATTAATGCGCGCATTATTCGATCAGTTTTTTAATAGTTTCAATGTATAACGGATATTCCACGGCATGAATCATCGCTTCCAGTTCCCCGATGTCATCGCCCTCGTAGGGAAAGGCCCGCTGGGCGATGATGCGTCCGCCGTCCAGCTCGGCGTCGACGTAATGGATCGTCACGCCGAAGACCTTGACGCCGTATTCCAGCGCCTGCTCGATGGCATGCGCCCCGCGGAATGCCGGCAGCAGCGAAGGGTGGATGTTGACGATCCGTCCGCCGTAAGCCCCCAGCAGCACGTCGCCGACGATGCGCATGTA
>ENA-OROL01002280-OROL01002280.1-human-gut-metagenome-genome-assembly--contig:-NODE-2280-length-13624-cov-2.959319_pt1 | contig 13624 bp, 10 predicted proteins | sample MGYA00242128_ERZ509048 | MGnify/ENA primary metagenome ERZ509048 (study PRJEB26280, sample SAMEA2338750) | human gut metagenome | biome: human gut; feature: human-associated habitat; material: faeces...
AATATCCGGGTTCACTTATACCGTTTGTCAGATATCTCTTTGAATTTCCACTCCTGTCTTTACATATCTTTATAAAAGCATCACTTACGCCCAGCTCCTTCTGGTATTCGCTAAGAATAAAACCCATCTTCTGATATAAAAAGGCACTGTCATATCCAGCCAGATAAGCTAACATTTTAGTCTCATCAATACTGTTCACAGATACTACACATGAAATTACCTCTTCCAGTCCGGCGATGAGATTAAGATCCTTTATAGAATCTGCTATCGTTCGCTCCTTATCTGTAACCCTCACGCCACCACTAAACTCCGGACAAACTATACCTTCTTTTATCGGCTCTTTGATATAACGATATGTGTATCCATCAAATTCAAAATCATGAAAACGTGTCTCAGAGCCAACATAAACCTCATAGAAGACCTGATCGACAATTCCATAATACTCAAAGGCAGTATGGTGGGATACATAAGAAGATGGTGTGATAGCACTGGCAATCTGAAATTTGGTTGCTACCGGTCCTCCATTTTCCCCGCTGACACACGTGTATAATTTGTTTCGAATTTTTAATACCATATTCTCTTTCAAAAGTTTTTCCAATGCCGCTCGTGCTGTCCGTTCACTTGAATATAGGGCATTTACTTCTTTCATGGAAAAAACCTGGTATTGTAGCAATTCATAATACAAATTCATATTCTCACTCCATATAGTTAATATTTTGTCTGATTTTACTATTTTTTATGTCATGTTTATACACATTATTAACATATCAATATGGAGTATCTTTGTCAAGTTTAATATTTGTATCTTTTTACTTTATTGCAGAGTAGTATCGTACTTATACTAAACTAATAGTATTATTACCGTCAGACTCACACCAGTCGGTATGTCTCACAATAAAAATCATACCCTTTTGTTTTCCCTGTTTTATCCTTTTTCCATCGTTTTTTGACAATCTACACCTCCCATCCAAGGCACTTATAATGCGGAGAAAAATTTCTGTCGGTAATTGCGCAGGATCTCTGCAAAATTGACAACCGATATCAGCCTACGCTGACAATAGATTTTTATAAGAAATGTTTATGGAAGAAGTATATCCTATATCTTCTGTTTTGGCAAGAAAAAACTCACCTGCATGTTACCACACAGGTGAGTTCGATTTATTTTTACACTATTCTGTTCACAGAAGATTATCTCTGTACACGTCCGGAAGCATCGCCGCCAGCCAGGGTCTCAACTTCTTTTCTGGATACCAGGTTGAAGTCGCCGGGGATGGTGTGCTTCAGAGCGGATGCAGCTACACCGTACTCAAGAGCATCCTTGAAGTTCTTGCCATCCAGCATACCGCAGATCACGCCGCCTGCGAAGGAGTCGCCGCCGCCTACACGGTCAACGATGGGATGGATGCTGTACTCTTTGGAGTGATAGAACTCCTTGGTATCTCTGGAGTAGATGCAAGCAGACCAGCCGTTATCGGAAGCGGAATGGCTTACACGCAGAGAGGATACGCAGTACTCGAAGTTGAACTTGTCAACCATCTGCTCGAAGATGGACTTGTAACCAGCCAGCTCCAGCTCACCGCTGGTAACATCGGTATCGCCGGGCTTGAAGCCAAGTACCAGCTCAGCATCTTCTTCGTTACCGATACATACATCAACGTACTTCATCAGGTTAGTCATAACCTTCTGAGCCTTCTCGGAGCTCCACAGCTTCTTACGGAAGTTCAGGTCTACGGATACCTTTACGCCATGCTTCTTAGCAGCGATCAGAGCCTTCTCGGTCAGCTCTGCAGCAGCGTCGGATACAGCGGGGGTAATACCGGTGAAGTGGAACCAGTCAGCGCCTTCGAAGATCTCATCAAAGTTGAAATCAGCCTCGGTTGCGGTGGAGATAGAGGAATGTGCTCTATCGTATACAACCTTGGAAGGTCTCATGGAAGAACCGCTCTCCAGGTAGTAGATACCCAGTCTCTCACCGCATCTTGCGATGTGCTTGGTCTCTACGTTGTACTTTCTCAGAGCTGCTACTGCGCACTCACCAATCTCGTTGTCGGGAACTGCGGTAACGAACTCAGCATCATGACCGTAGTTAGCCAGAGATACAGCTACGTTAGCTTCACCGCCGCCGTAGTTGATATCGAACTCGTCTGCCTGGATAAATTTCTCGTTGTTGGGGGTGGACAGTCTCAGCATGATCTCACCCATGGTAATTACTTTTGCCATTTTGGTATATTCCTTTCTCACATTTAATTAACTTTGTTTTAAACATCTTCACAGTCTTAATCCCATCCAAAAACAGGATTCGCCGACTGCGTGTTTTAGCCACGGACTCTAACCGACCGTCGGTACTTAGATGCTGTATTTTAGCATCTTATGTACCGCTACGGGAGGGCCGAAGCGGAAGCGGGTCCGTGACTGAAATATGCAGTCGACGGAGCCGTCCGGGTTTCGGAATCCTATTCTTATTTCTGTACCAGATGAACTGCGAATCCGCCGATCTCTTCCTTCAGGTAGATAGCCTTCAGGTTGCCCTTGGCATCTCTCTTAGCGGACTCTTCATTGAACTCAACGCCCAGAACAGTGCTCAGGTAGTTGACAGCTCTCTCGATGTAGTTGGTCTTAACAGCGATGTGGCCGTTCTTGCCCAGGTAAGGAGTCTTCATAACTTCCAGAGCAGAACCTGCGAATACGGAGCTGTTGCCAACCTTAGCGGGCATACCGAAGATGAATGCGAAACGGTTAGCAGCCTTAACAGCCTCTTCCTCGTTCTCTGCATTAACACCAACATGAGCCAGTTCGAAGCCCAGCATGGTCTGTACTGCTTCTCTGGTCAGCTGCTCGATCTTGTCCCACTCACCGGCATTGATCAGGTCACCGGGAACCATCCAGGAACCACCGCAAGCGATGATCTTGGGGAAGTCAAGGTAAGAAGTAAGGTTCTTAGCGTTTACACCACCGGTAGGCATGAACTTCATGTTTACATAAGGAGCTGCCATAGCCTTGATCTTAGCCAGACCGCCGGACTGCTCAGCGGGGAAGAACTTAACTACATCCAGGCCAAGCTCGATAGCCTGCTCGATGTCGCTGGGGCTGGAAGTACCGGGAGTGATAGGGATGTTCTTCTCTACACAATACTTAACGGTTCTGGGATTTAAGCCGGGGCTTACGATGAACTTAGCGCCTGCTGCTACTGCTGCGTCAACCTGCTCTGCGTTCAGAACAGTACCTGCACCAACACACATGCTGGGGAAGTTGTCGGTCATGATCTTGATAGCTTCTGCTGCTGCGCTGGTACGGAAGGTAACCTCTGCACAGGGAAGTCCACCTGCGCAAAGTGCCTTTGCCAGAGGAAGTGCATCTGCTGCGTTGTCAATTTTTACAACCGGTACGATACCGATTTTGCTGATTTGCTCTAATACTGCGTTCATAAATAACACCTTTCTGTCTTATAGACTAATAGTTATGTGAAAAATCTTCGCAGGAGATCCTGCCGAAAATATTTCTGCAAAATTAAGCCAGTACTTTTATGCCAGTACTTCCTTCACTGCCTCAGCGATCTTGTCGCACTTGCAGTTTGCGAAGAAATACTCCTTAAACTTGGCACCGGATAAAGCACCCTTTACCAGTTCACGATCCAGATTCTTCAGGATAGTGACCATATCGGTATGAGTTACTTCCTTTACCTGATCCAGGATCTTCTTGTTGCGCTGCTCGGGAACCACTCTCTCAGGGGGATATCCACCACCGCCGGGAGCACAGAACAGTTTTTCAAAGGTATACTGTAAATTCAGTTCACCGCCCCAGCCGAAATTCTCAGCAAAAGGAAGTGCTACACAGTTACCGTCGTTTACCTGAGAGAACAGGTAAGCATCCAGAGGGGACTCAATATGTCCGCACAGAACCTTGGGGAAGGAATTGCATGCAAGCATGGCACCTTCGCCGGTTCCGCATCCGGTGATCACGAAATCCGCTGCACCGGAGTTCAAAAGAACTGCTGCCAGAATACCGTTCTGTACGTAGGTCAGGGAATTAGGATCCTCTGCGCCGCACATACCATAGTTGAATACTTCATGACCCATGGGCTCTACTACTTTTTTAAGAGTAGCACAGATCATTTCATTCTTGGCAGCCTGACTGTTTTCATTGATCAAAGCTATCTTCATGAGATACTCCTTTTCCAAACGCCACAACAGTCAGCCGCCGAAATTCTTCTGCGACTGACCTGGTGTGGGTAATTTATTTTGTTTTATGCCTTACGGTTTCCTTACAATCCTTCACTCGCGAATTCGCACTTCGTGCTTTTCATCCGACTGCGCAAGCGTGTCGGATATTCGCTCGTGAACCGCGCAGCGCTGTTTCTATTCAGGCTGTTTGCCGATGTAAGCAAGGATACCGCCATCTACATAGAGGATGTGTCCGTTGACTGCATTGGATGCCTCAGAAGCAAGGAATACAGCGGGACCGGTCAGTTCTTCGGGCTTTAACCATCTGTTAGCAGGGGTCTTAGCGCAGATGAACTGGTCGAAAGGATGTCTGCTGCCATCGGGCTGGATCTCACGAAGAGGAGCCGTCTGAGGAGTCTCGATGTAACCGGGTCCAAGGCCGTTACACTGAATGTTGTACTGGCCGTACTCGGAGCAGATGTTCTTGGTCAGCATCTTTAAGCCACCCTTAGCTGCTGCGTATGCAGATACGGTCTCACGACCCAGCTCGGACATCATGGAACAGATGTTGATGATCTTACCATGGCCCTTATTGATCATTGCAGGGATAACTGCTTTAGATACGATGAAAGGTGCATTCAGGTCTACATCGATTACCTGACGGAACTGATCTGCGGTCATCTCGGTCATGGGGATTCTCTTGATAATGCCTGCGTTGTTAACCAGGATATCGATGGTGCCTACTTCCTTCTCGATCTGAGCTACCATAGCATTAACTGCTTCTTCGTTGGTAACGTCACATACATAGCCGTGAGCCTTGATGCCTTTCTCAGCGTATGCAGCGATTCCCTTGTCTACCAGCTCCTGCTTGATATCGTTGAAGCAGATGGTAGCGCCGCACTCAGCGTATGCGGAAGCGATAGCGAAACCAATACCGTAAGATGCGCCGGTAACCAGTGCGACCTTACCTTCCAGTGAGAAATTAGTGAATTCAGACATTGTTTTTTCTCCTTTTCTTTATAAAAACTCTTATTTTAGTTACATTTTCAAAAAATCTTATTTCAGATCTCTGTTGTCGACACCGTCCATGTCGTCGAAGTCCTGATTCTCGCCGACCATACCCCAGATAAAGGTGTATGCTCTGGAACCGCATCCGGAATGGATGGACCAGCTGGGGGAGATCACTGCCTCTTCATTACGCATTACGATATGACGGGTCTCATCGGGCTCACCCATATAGTGCATAACAAATGCATCCTCCGGCATATCGAAATACAGATATACTTCCATACGTCTGTCATGTGTATGACAGGGCATGGTGTTCCATACACTGCCGGGCTCTAACTTTGTCATACCCATCTCCAGCTGACAGCTCTCTACCTGTCCGGGAAGGATATATTTGCAGATAACTCTGTGGTTGGCATCCTCCAGAGTACCCAGCTCTACTTTATTCTCATCCTTTACAATGACTACACCCTCTTCGGGAGTACCTTCCGGCTTGATCAGCACAGTCGGATAAATCTTATGTGCGGGAGCGGAATTCAGATAAAATTTAGCGGGCTGCTTCTCATCTTCGCTTGCAAAAATGATCTCTTTGGAGCCCATTCCAATGTACATAGCTTCCTTGTAGCCTACCTTGTACACTTTGCCATCAACGGTAATCATACCTGCTCCGCCGATATTGATCACACCCAGTTCTCTTCTCTGGCAGAAATACTCTGCACGGAGTTCATCTCCGGCGGTCAGAGTGATAGGGCTTACAGGTACTGCTGCTCCTGTAATGATTCTGTCGATGTGGCTGTATACCAGCTTGATCTCGCCGGGTACGAACAGATTCTGGATCAGAAACTCTTCTCTCAGACGCTCTGTGGTATAATGCTTCACATCTCTTGGTGATACTGCTGTTCTAAGTTCCACCTTACGCCTCTCTTTCCTCAACGGACGACCTGCGAGCCGTCATTGAATGATACCTTTTTATGAAAGCACTTACATTATAGCATATCATTGTAAGCATTTCCAACCTTTTTTTACTTTTTTCTAAAAAAAGAAGGGATCATGCAAGTGCTTTCTCTCTTTGCATGATCCCAGTATACTAGAAAAGATTCTCAAAGTCTTTTCATATTTTAAATAAAACATTGCAAATTTTGAACTTTTATCCTACCGTCAATGTGTTTTGGATATAGAGCAGTCCGCACAGCACATGAAAGCCGAATATTAAGAAGCACACATTGACTGCAACCCGCTGTCCCCTGTGCCGGTCTTCGGTCTTCTCCAGTACCAGTAGATGCAGCATTGCAGCCACCCATACTAACATCATGCCACACATCATGGGCCATAAAAAGTCCGCATGGCTTAATTTGCTTCCGCCCTCTCCGAAAAGTGCCGCTTCCAGAAAACCGATGACATATCCGGTGATTGCCAGGATTCCCAGGTCGTCCTTTACGAAAAATGCCGCGTCAAACAGGATCACCAGAAGAGGGAATGCCATACCCAGTGCCACCGACAGAATAATATTCTCGGAATACATGCTCCAGACTTCCATCCACTTCGTCACCATGAAGGAGCCGTCTGCCCCGTAGCTTCCGCCCCAGAAAAAGTAGGCTAAGAACTGCAGCAATATGTAAAACAGTGCCGGCAGCGCACACAGAAAAGTATACACGCAGTGTCTGAAATATTCCGTCTTCCGTTCATCCTTACGCACGCAGAGCTTTAACAGCCGGTACAGCATGATCACACCCACTGCCGGTACGAACATCTCCGCGAATACCGGTTTGGACATGGCCGTCAGGAACAGAACTCCTGCCAGCACGCCGTAATATTTTTTCAGACTTCTCTCCACCGGGAAAAAGACGCCCCGGTATGCCGGATCCTTCTGTGCTCCCCAGATATCATAGACCAGGCAGAAGCACAACAGTCCGAAGCCCCTGACACTCATATGGGTCGGATTATGAATCGGATTCATGGAATAGATACCTAAGAAACGTCCGCCGGCATCCAGCCAGTAAAAATACAGTCCCTGCGCCACAGACAGGCCGAAAGCGAGCATTGCGGCCTTCCAGGCTCCTGCCTTCCCACAGAACCGCTCCGTATATCTGCGGATCATCCAGTAGAGGACAAAATAAGCAAATAAGTGAAACGCACCGGTCACATATGCCGCCGATACCTCCAGCGGGATCCTCAGGATATGATTCAGTCCCAGCACACACAGATGCCACAGACAGTAAGGCACCGTCTTCCATCCCTGGAACCAGGTGCTACGGTTAAACATCGGCAGATACACATAAGTATGTCCGTTATAGTCCGACAACGTCTCCGGAAGTTCTTTTAATACGATCTGATAGATCAGCCAGGCGAGCAGGATCCCGAACAGGATCACCACCAGGTCTTCCCTGTCCGTTCCTTTTCTTTTTTCTGTCATATTTTGTTCCATTCTCTTGTCCTTCCTCATAAATACCTTGCGATTTTACTTTTTTTCCCGTATGATAAAATCATAAAAATCTTAAATAAAACCGTGCCACGCACGTAAGGAGCTTTTCATGCATCTTCCATCTAAAAAACATCTCGCAGGTGGTCTGATCCTCCTGCTTATAGCTGTAATTTTTGTCTGTTTCCCGCATCCGGCATCGGATCTGCATCTGCGGATCACCTTTGAAGAGTTTGACGGAGACGGCTGTTCCCTGTATTACACCACGGATACCGACGGTAATTTTTCACAGGAGAAATGTATCTCTTCCACGTTTGATCCCGATACCATGCAGGTGTCTTTCCTCTTAGACGCTTCCCTGGAGGGACATCTTACCGGACTTCGACTCGACTTCCCGCACAGTGAGCAGCTGATCGGGATTAAGACCGTCACCGTAAGCAGTGCCGGTATGATTCAGAAGGAATACAATCCCTGTCATTTCTTCGCACCGGAGAACATCGCCCTGAATCATAATGCGGATGTGACGCTGGTCCTTCCCAGGAACCGTGTCTATGTCTCCACAGGAGCTGACGATCCTTTTCTGATTCTGTCCGATGCACTGGTTGCCCAGATTGACGCATGTTACAGCCACCAGGTTCTGTCCAGACTATGTGTCTGCCTGTTCGCCGCCTGCTGCCTGTTCTTCGCACGCCGGAAGCTGTCTGCCTAATCAGTATAGCATGCTGCTTTGCCTGTGCCAAGGCTCTTTTTAAACGTTGTCATCATAGGAGAAAGAAAGAATGGAAGAACTTACTTCCTGTAAAACAGCCATAGAGAATTGCAAGACCTCCGGGACTTTTGCCATTGCCCATTTATACAAAGAAGAAAAAGCCATGGACATGCATATCCATGACTGCTATGAGATCTATTATTCCATCTGCGGCGGCAAGCAGTTCCTCATCGACAATTGTTTCTATACGATTGCCCCCGGGGATCTCTTTATCATCAACCAGTATGAAAGTCACAAGCTGACCCAGATCGACAATTCTGTCCATGAGAGAATCGTGTTGTCGGTGGCACCGGACTTCATGAAACAGATCTCCACAGGGAACACGGATCTGAGCTTCTGTTTCACCCACCGCAGTGCCCCTTTTTCCCATAAGCTGTCATTAAATAAGGAACAGCAAAAGCGATTCCTCTATTATATCAACAAAATCACCTCTGCGGAGGGCTTCGCCCATGACATTACGGAATATGCCGCTTTCATGGAACTGATGGTCATGCTCAACACTCTGTTCGTCAGGAACACAGAGCAGACCAGTGCCGGAGAAAATACTGCGGACGCCGCGGAATACAAGGACAGCTCCTACCGCTATAACCATCAGGTGGACGATATTTTAAACTTCATCAACCAGAATATCTCCCAGCCCATTACCGTAGAACAGTTAGCCGGGCAGTTTTATTTAAGTGAATCCTATATCTGCCGGATCTTCAAATCCGCCACCGGCACCACGATCAACAAATACATCACCGCCCGCCGCATCAGTATCGCCAAAGCTGTATTGAACGAAAACGGTAATGTCATGGAAGCCTTCGAACGCAGTGGTTTCACAGATTACAGCAATTTCTTCAAAGCCTTCACCAAAGCCGTGGGTGTCTCCCCGAAAAAATACGCAAGCCTGAGTGTCAGTTAAGCTGCTGACTCTCAGGCTCTTTTTTACAACTCTTAATCATTCGGTCTCTGATAAAATCTTCCCGCCAGGTTCTCTGTGCGGATCATATTAACAAAAGCCTGGGGATCGGTTTTACGCACTGTATTCACAACCTTATTCACTTCATCCCGTCCTACCACGGAATACAGCACATCACATTCCTGTTTGGAATAACAGCCCTCTCCCTTGATCAGCGTGGCATCGTGATTCGTGATCTCTGCAATGGCTTCGTAGACATCCTCCGGTCGTTTGGTCACGATGATCAGTGTCTGCTTCTGATACCGCTTGTACAATATATGCAGTACCTGGGTAGAGGTGTATTGGAAAATAATGGAGTACAACGCCTTGTCCCATCCGAACAGTGCTCCGGCGATCCCAAGGATCACCACATTTCCGGCGAAAATATAATTCCATGAGTCAATGCCGTATTTCTCCGACAGGAAAATTGCGATAAAATCGGTGCCTCCGCTGGTGGCATTGGCAAACAGGCACAGACTGATAGCTAATGCATTGATCAGTCCTCCGAAGATGGAGATCAGCAGAATATCCTCCGTCACGGGAAATGACGGCACAATATCTGTCAGGATACCACTCACCACGATCATCAGGCAGGAATAGCCGGTAAATTTTTTCCCGATAAATTTGAAACTGATCACAGCCGGAATGGCATTCAGAATAAAATTGATCACAGAAAACGGAGGCTCCCAATGCCACAACAGTACACTGATCTCCTGGATCAGACGGGTCAGACCGTTGAATCCACCGGGGATCAGTCCTCCGGTGCGGACAAAGCTTTTTAAGTTCACAGCCATGATAAAAGATCCCGCCAGGATCAGGCAGGTACGCCGCAGGGTATCGCTGATGCTCTTCTTCGTCATACTAACCTCCATTCCGCAGACGATTCCTTCCGTCAGAGGAATCGTCTCTTACATCTTCTCTGCGATCCGCTTTCTTGCCGCCGCGCCTCTGACACAGCACGCATCCCAACAGGATCAGTACACTTCCCGCACTCACCAGAATACCGATATTCCGTCCTTCCGGTACATAGTGCATCTGTATCGTATGCTCTCCCGCTTCCAAATCAAATGCCATGAGGGCATCGCCAAACCGCTCAGGCTCTGCATTTTCTCCGTCGATCTGCACCGTCCAGCCCTCCTCATAAGGCACGGATAGGATCAGTCTGCCGGCTTCTTCCAGGCTTAATGTTCCGGAAATATGGGTGCTGTCCATCTCTACATTTTCCAGATGTTCTTTTGACAGTATCTCCACTGCCTGTGCCAGCACTCCTTCATTCAGTACATAGGCTTCCGCAGATACCTTCTGCGTCTCATCCGCATCATCTCCATTAGTCAGGGTGACCCGCTCTCCCTTCTGCAGATATCCCAGATACAGAAGGGATCCATCCTTCAGATCCGCGTAAGTATGGGTTTCCAGCGTTCCCCCAAGCACCTGCACCTTTTTCGTCCCTGTGACATTGATCCTTGCATAATAATAGCCTGCCCGGTCCGCAGTAATACATACATTGTCCCCGCTAGCCTCACTGGTCGCCCGGTCCAGTAAGGGCTCTGCGATTTCCAGATCCTCTATCAACTGATTCTGCACTCTCACACCGGTACTGATCTCGTCCGTAACATTCCAGCCCGTGGGTGCCACATAACCAAAGGGCAGCGTATATTTACAATGATATAAATAAACATCTCCACTGTTATTCACAGTCTCATACAAACCGTTTTCGTATTTATCCGATTCGCCGAACATGTAATCCACATTCAGGAGTGCCGACACGAAAGCCGTCGCTCCGTCGAATCCATAGTAAACCTTACTATGACGCATGCCAAGCTTCTTATACAGATCCATGACCCGGGAATTCATGGTGGAGGAAAATACCGAAGCCGTAGGGTACCCGGTCAGGGTTCCGTCATTTTTTGTCTTGCGGGTAAACTTCTCGACACGGAAGAAGTCATCCCCCTCCTGTTCCTGCGCCAGAGCATACAACGCCTTATAATCCTCCTGGTCTTCCAGATAAGCGCTTCGTCCGGTAGTGCCCAGACTCGTATTAAATGTATTGATGCTCAGCTCCGCCACTACGCACGCCAGCACCAGAATCCCAAGCACCTGCCTCGTCAGTTCGCTCTTCCTCGTCCGGTACAGATACAGAATCACCCCGTAGATCGTAACGAACACCAGCGTCAGCACTTCAATACCCGTGTCGAAATCCTCGCTCTCCACGAATTTCTCACAGGCAAGTAAAAATACCACCGCCGCCAGATACCCATAGATGATCTGCCTGGGAGAAGTGCCCTCCACATTCCGGAAAGCATCATAGCACATGACAAGGATCAGAAAAATATAGAGAAAAGACTGTCTCGCCGGCAGGGAATCCGGATAATTCAGACCGTGCCACAAAAAATCCAGAACATTGGTTCCAAAGCTAAGCAGCAAAAATCCCGCCAGTGCCAGATTGCAGAACCGTTTTCTCACCGATATTTTTTCATTCAGTGCATACATGGGCACCAGTAAAAATACCGCCACACCACAGTAGATGTTCGGCCAGTGTTCCAGTCCTCTCTCCGTGGTCACGCACAGGCAGTGTCTCGCCAGCATATCAAACACGGAAAAATAGGAGTTCAACGTACTGGGAAAATCCGAATTGCCAAAATCCGTCCGTAAGATAGCGCAGACCTCCGGAATCAGCAGTGCCGCAGCCAGTCCCCCTGCCAGCAGAGATGCAAATGCAAATCTTCCGATCCTGCCGAATACCGTTTTTACTTTTTGGTTCTGTCCTTCCGTCATGATATGGTATTCCGTGATCAACAGCATTCCGAAATACAGCACCAGGAAGATGCAGATCATAATGGAAATATAGTAATTGGTCAGGATGCAAAGCCCCAGGGTCACAGTGTACATGACCCATCTGCCCTCTCTGGCCAGCCGCTCCACTCCCAAAAGGATCAGTGGTAACAGTATCAGGCAGTCCAGCCACATCACATTCCAGTTATAAGCTGCCAGATAGCCGGACAGGGCATAACAGGTGGAAAACAGGATCACCGCCGGATCTGCCTTTCCAAAAGTCTTCCTCAGATAAATACTGAACGTAAGCCCCATAAGACCGATCCGCAGGATCACGAGATAACTCATGAATTCCATGATCAGGCTCTCCGGCAGCAAAAATACCAGCCAGTTAAAAGGACTTGCTACATAATAGACATATAACGCCAGGAAATTCGATCCGATCCCTACGTTGTAAGAATAAGACAGTCCCTCTCCCGCTTTGATCTTATGTACGAATTCACTTAAAAAAGGCATATACTGATGGTACATGTCGGAGAACAGAAAACTCCGGTCACCAAAAGGATATATGCCCCGTATGATAAAAAGAACCAGCATGATAAATGCAGGCACAAAGAACGCAAGCACAGAGATTCCTCTCTGCGTCCTGCGTTCTGCACTTATTGCTGTCGTCTTGTTGCCGTTCATCTTAATCTTCATATTTTCAATAACCTGCAAACTTGAATGTTTTACCTTTCGTAATCAAACAGCAGATAATACTCCAGACTCCGGTAATCGTTCAATGCTTCCCCACATTCCTTCACAGTTGTAAGAGTGCCGTCCGCCTCTCTCACACCTGCTGCACTGATCACCGGGTATTCCTTCCGAAGCCCGGTCAGACTGCTCTGCAGGGCAGGCAGTGGCAGCTCACAGTTCTCCAGCACATCCATTGCCAGATAATTGGCACTGGTCTCTCCTCCCGTCTGCTCCTCAATGTCAAAGTTGCTCCAGATCACATAAGGTACTTTATATTTTAACAGATTTTCCTCATCTGTTAAAGTCTCCGGATTCACTTTATTATTTCTTAAGATCGGATTGCTCACATAAGTCGTAGGCTGGTGATCCCCGAAGAATACGATCATGGTATCCTCATCCGCCTGAGAGAAATAATCGATCAGACCCTGCAGGGCGTGATCCGTCTGTTTTACCAGAGACAGATACATAGACAACGCCTTGGAATCAATGCCGTCCACGGTGATATCCGGGGTAAAATTATGGAATTCCTCTTCGTAACCACTGTGATTCTGCATGGTTACGTTAAAGGCAAACAAAGGCTCTCCCTCTTTTTTATTCTCATACAGTTCGATGATCTTGGCAAAGCTGCTCTCGTCGGAGATATAGTTACGGATCCGTTTCGGATTCGTGAAATCCTCCTGGGATAAAAACTCGTCAAAACCAAGTAGCGGATAGACCCTGTCTCTGTCCCAGCCGCTGGCATAATACGGATGGATCGCCACGGTATGATAGTCCAGCTCCTTCAGATAGGATGCCAGAGACGGCATCTCCTTCTGCACATACTG
>ENA-OROL01002296-OROL01002296.1-human-gut-metagenome-genome-assembly--contig:-NODE-2296-length-13534-cov-4.014467_pt1 | contig 13534 bp, 8 predicted proteins | sample MGYA00242128_ERZ509048 | MGnify/ENA primary metagenome ERZ509048 (study PRJEB26280, sample SAMEA2338750) | human gut metagenome | biome: human gut; feature: human-associated habitat; material: faeces...
ACGCCCGCAAGCTGCTCAACATCCTCGAACTGGTGATAGATTCCGAAGCCACCGACCCTGTCCTCATCACGGATGACATGGTGACCGAACGCCTTCAACAGAACCCTCTTGCTTACGATAAGGATGGCGAGATGCACTACGACATCATCTCCGCCTTCATCAAATCCATTCGCGGCAGCGACCCGGATGGCGCCATTTACTGGCTGGCACGCATGGTAGAAGGCGGTGAAGACCCTGCCTTCATAGCTCGCCGCCTCGTCATCTCCGCTTCCGAAGACATCGGACTGGCCAACCCCAACGCGCTGCTGCTTGCCAACGCCTGCTTCGACACGTTGATGAAAGTGGGATGGCCCGAAGGACGTATCCCCCTGGCAGAAGCCACCATATACCTTGCCACCAGCCCCAAGAGTAATTCAGCCTATATGGCCATCAACAATGCCCTGGAACTGGTACGCGAAACGGGCAACCTCCCCGTCCCCCTGCACCTGCGCAATGCGCCCACCAAGCTGATGAAGCAGTTGGGCTACGGCGAGAAGTACAAGTACGCCCACGACTACCCCGGCAACTTCGTCAAGCAGCAATTCCTGCCCGACGAATTGAAAGACCGCCGTATCTGGGAGCCACAACTCAACCCTGCCGAGCAGAAGCACAAGGAACGGATGCAGCAACTCTGGGGAGAGGAAAAGAAATGGTAAACTATCAATTCAAATTAAAAATTAAAAATTAGATTCTAAATAAATATCACCTTACTGCGAACGACAACATCTGTGCCATTCTTCTTCACCTCTATATCATATTCTTTCTCCCCCACTTCCTCGCGGTAGAAACTCAATATATCACCATAATAACTTTCAGCTACATAAGCCATCTCAAAACGTTTAATCCGTTTCTCCTTAAAAAATTCCATAGGAAACAGGTCGAGAATATGTTCTATATACTTAATACTGTTCACATGACCATTGATATCAATATCGCTATATTTGGTCTGGTATTCAGAAACCGGAGTTTTCTCTGTCACCTTAATACGACCGGGCTTGCTTATAGGACATTCCTTATCGCATACATAATCAGTGATACTACCTCCATGAAGCGTAAGCAAGTCAGCAGGTTTGCGAGTTTCCATACTGATCATCGCCCATACGGAACGGGCGTATCCGACAGCTTTTCCTTCCTTATCCAAAATTGCAAAATTACGGTCTGTAAAAAGGCGATACACGTTCTCCACCCATGTCTGAATACTGAATCCCTCATATTGACAAGGCATATTCTCTAACTCTACAGCTAAACGGGAAAGTACCCATGTATAATGATTCTCATTGAGTGTAGCAATTCCAAATCCCCGGTCGGCAGCATGAAAGCCGGCACAATTCAGCAAATGGTTACCCAGCACACTCATAGTCAACTTTCCACTGAAATCACAGTGAAAGGGTTCTGCCACAAATCTGTATGTTCCTACTTTATTCTCACTCATCATTATTCCGTTTTTTGCTGGCGATACTTTTCCTCGCGTTGGGTCAGATATTCGTTCACACGCTCGAAACAGCTGGTAGTAATCGCCACACGTCCCGAACGTACAAACTGCAACACACATCCCAATCCGCGCAACTCCTCATAAAGAGCAGTAATTTCCTCACTCATTCCATTCTTTTCAACAATAGAGAAAACCGAATTTACTTCTACAATGCGGGCACTATAACGGCGGATAACTTTAGATGCCATAGGATTCTCCTGAAATTCAGGAGTAGAAACCTTGTACAAAGCAATCTCATGCTGATAAATCTCACTATCAGTAAAATAATGTGCCTGCAAAACATCTATTTTCTTCTCAATCTGCTTCACCACCTTTTCTATCACATCCTGAGTAGTCCAGACAGTAATAGTATATTTATGCACTCCCTTGATGGAAGACGCAGAAACATTAAGACTTTCGATATTGATTTGGCGACGAGTAAACACAGCCGTAATCTGGTTCAGCAAACCGGCGATATTTTCTGAATGAACGATTAATGTATATAATGTCTTATCCATAATTATTAAATTAGCATTCCAGTAACATCTGATTCACCGAGCTTCCCGGAGGTGTCATCGGCAATACATTTCCCTCTTCTATCACACAAGCCTCCAACAGGAACGGCCCGTCATTAGCCAGCATCTCATGGATAGCATCCTGCAATTCCTCGCGCTTCATGACACGACGGGCAGGAATCTCGTATGCCTCGGCAATCTTCATGTAATCCGGATTCAACATCGGAGTAAATGAATAACGATGACCGAAAAACATAGCTTGCCACTGACGAACATTACCCAAATAGTTATTGTTCAACAAAATAATCTTTACCGGCGCTTTTTGCTCCATGATAGTTCCCAATTCTTGAATATTCATCTGCAAACCGCCATCACCCATAAATACGCATACAGTACGATCCGGGCAACCGAAAGTAGCGCCTATAGCAGCGGGAAGACCGAATCCCATTGTTCCCAATCCACCCGAAGTTACAATGCTACGGTTCTTACTGTATTTAAAATAACGAGCAGCCATCATTTGGTTCTGTCCCACATCTGTCACCAGTACGGCCTCATTATTCGAAGCCTCACTCACCGCACGCACCACTTCACCCATATTCAACGCCCCGTCAACAGGATGAATTTCTTTACTGATAACATGTTCATATTCCGTCTTTTCATATTCAGCAAAGCTATCAATCCATTCGGAATGTTTATTCTCCCGGATAAGTTGCGTCAGCATAGCTAGCGTATGTTTACAATTACCTAATACGGGTACATCCACTTTTACATTCTTGTCTATTTCAGAATGGTCAATATCCAAATGAATCACCTTTGCCTGTTTAGCATATGTATCTAATTTTCCGGTTACACGGTCGTCAAAGCGCATACCTACGGCAATCAACACATCACATTCATTAGTCTTGACATTGGGTCCCAGATTTCCATGCATACCTAACATTCCTTTATTTAAAGGATGCGAAGTCGGTATAGCCGAAAGTCCCAGCAAAGTACAACCACAAGGCATATCGGCTTTTTCTATGAATGCACGTAACTCATCTTGCGCGTTACCCAACTCTACCCCCTGCCCTACCAACACTAATGGCCTTTGGGCATTGTTTATCAATTCGGCAGCCTCCTGAAGAGATTCCTTATCAGGATTAGGTTCCGGATCATAACTACGGATAAAATCAAGCTTCATCGGTTCATAATCCACCATCTCCACTTGTGCATTCTTGGCAAAGTCCAGAACAACAGGACCGGGACGTCCGCTTTTGGCTATATAGAAAGCACGGGCTACAGCCCAAGCTACATCTTCCGCACGGCGAATTTGGTAACTCCATTTGGTAATAGGCTGAGTGATGCCCACCAGATCTACTTCCTGAAAAGCATCCGTACCCAAAAAAGAAGCTCCTACCTGTCCGGCAATCACCACAATAGGCGTGCTGTCAATCATAGCATCGGCAATGCCGGTGATGGTATTTGTCGCACCGGGTCCGCTAGTCACCAAACAGACACCAACCTCCCCGGATACGCGGGCAAATCCCTGTGCTGCATGGGCAGCTCCCTGTTCATGACGGACCAATATATGGTTCAATGTATCTTTATGATGATATAAAGCATCAAAAGTAGGCATGATAGAACCTCCGGGATATCCGAAAAGAGTTTTTACTCCTTGATACTCCAAAGAACGCATCATCGCCTCTGCTCCTGTTATCTTTTCTTTTGCCATAATTGTTTAGTTGAGAATTGAGATTCAAAAAAATACGATGCCGGACAACTGGCCGATGACAACGAAACTGTTTTTTATTCTCAATTTTTAATTTCTAATTTAGTCAATGATTCTCACTCCTCCTTTATCTGCAGAACTTACCATACTAGCGTATGCCTTCAAGCTTTTAGGAACTTTACGGTCGCGGGTCACCGGTGCCATCGGTCGGGCGGCCAATTCTTCGTCGCTCAGTTTCACATTGATACTGCGGTTCGGAATATCGATTTCAATTATATCACCATCCACTATTTTTCCGATATTACCACCCGCTGCAGCTTCGGGAGAAATATGCCCGATGCTTAATCCCGAGGTTCCTCCACTAAAACGTCCGTCGGTAATCAGAGCACATTCTTTTCCTAAATGCTTGGATTTGATATAAGAAGTAGGATAAAGCATTTCCTGCATACCGGGACCACCTTTCGGACCTTCATGAGTGATAACAACAACATCTCCGCTGACTACCTTTCCTCCTAAAATACCTTCACAAGCAGCATCCTGCGAATCGAACACCTTGGCAGGTCCCGAGAATTTCCAAATACTTTCATCCACTCCGGCTGTTTTCACTACGCAACCATCCTGTGCAATGTTCCCTTTCAAAACGGCCAAACCTCCGTCCTTACTATAAGCATGTTGCAAATCACGGATACAACCATTGGCACGATCTGTATCCAGTTCTTTATAAACAGCATTCTGAGAACCCAGCTTTATATTGAATTTGTTTCCCGGAGCACTTGAATAGATACGTTTTGCTTCAGTATCCACTTCCTTCTTACATATATTATATTTTTCGACAGCTTCCGCCAATGTCAGACCGTCCACTCGTTTCACATCGGTTTTCAGCAAACCACCCTTGGATAATTCTCCCAATATATTAAGGATACCGCCGGCACGGTTCACATCCTGGATATGATATTTCTGTGTGTTCGGAGCTACTTTACACAAACAAGGCACATGGCGTGAAAGCATATCAATATCATCCATCTTGAAATCTACTTCCGCCTCGTGGGCGATAGCTAAAAGATGGAGCACAGTATTGGTGGAACCACCCATTGCAATATCCAATGTCATGGCATTCAGAAAAGCATCACGAGTAGCAATGCTGCGTGGCAACACGCTGTCATCTCCTTCCTCATAGTATTTATAAGCATTCTTCACTATCAGAGCAGCCGCATCTTTAAACAACTGAGTACGGTTGGCATGAGTTGCCAAAATAGTGCCATTACCCGGAAGTCCCAGACCAATAGCCTCATTAAGACAATTCATGGAATTAGCCGTAAACATACCTGAACAGCAGCCACAGCCGGGACACGCATTATCTTCTATTTGAGCCACATCCTCATCGCTGACCGATGCATCAGCAGATTTAATCATGGCGTCTATCAAATCAAGATGCTGGTTATTCCATTCTCCTGCCTCCATAGGACCACCCGATACAAAAACAGTCGGTATGTTCAGCCGCATGGCAGCCATCAGCATACCCGGAGTGATTTTGTCACAATTACTGATACATACCATTGCATCCGCCTTATGAGCATTCACCATATATTCCACGCTGTCGGCAATGATATCACGACTGGGCAGTGAATATAGCATACCATCGTGTCCCATAGCTATTCCGTCATCAATGGCAATTGTATTGAACTCTGCTGCAAAACATCCCAGTTTTTCGATCTCGGCTTTTACTTGCTGACCTATTTCATGCAGATGGGTATGTCCCGGAACAAACTGTGTAAACGAATTTACTATGGCTATAATGGGCTTGCCCATCATTTCTTTTTTCATGCCGTTAGCTACCCATAAAGCTCTCGCTCCTGCCATACGGCGACCCTGTGTGCTAAACGAACTGCGTAACTGATTCTTCATCTTATTCTAAATCTATAACGTCCTATACTTATTGAAAAAGCCTTCCTCACCATGTGAGAAAGGCTTTCAATTATTTCTTTATATGTACAACTACACATACACAACCTTTCTCACGCTCCCAGTGTGACCACCACGACGCGAATAATATGCAGGACTGCCAGGTTATTTAGAGTAGTAATATTCATATATCTGTTTTCTTTGTTTCTTTAACGACTGCAAAGGTAAAGCGTTTTTTGTAACAAACAAATAAAATGAAGATTTTTTTTCTTATAAATTATCATTCGTAACTAAATCGGGCTTTAAACAATCATTTTATCACAAATATACACTATATCTTCCGACGGATAAATAAAAAAGAGAATACAAACCAATGCACTCTCTTTTCTATTCATTTATTTCATTTTATAAATTTACTTATTCGCCACATCTTCCATATAGGAATCCAACCCTTTGTTTTTCAATGTAACATTCAACAACTGCACATACTTCTTGTACTGCTCATTTGTCAATGTACGTTTCATCAGTTTGAAGTTTCCATATACGGCTTCACGCAATTTTTTACCTTGTTTAGCTTCTTTTGCGTAGCTTGCGCTTTGCACTTTGTCAGCAAAATAATCAGAAATGTTAGCAACCTCCTCCATCTGACGTGCATCCAGATTCAAATATTTGCTCAACTTTGCGACGTTAACATCTACCTTCCAATCTTTACCTTCTACTTTTTCTCCTGCAAAACTTGTAGCTGACATTCCTAATGCCACTACAACCAACAATACTAAACGTTTCATAATACCTAAAATTTTAATTTGTTAAACCTAAAAACAATTTACTTAGTACCTAGTACCTAAGAACTAAATAATACCTTTTAAAAACAATCTCATTATCTCTTTCTCTTTACGTTGCAAATATAACAACATGCTTTATAACATGTTGTCATATATCTGTTAATTAAAGCAAACATCTATCAAAAAGAGCAGTTAATTGATTTACATCAAGGATTAAACGCCACCGAAAATGCATTTATAGTATCATAATAACAAATTTATGTAATATAAACGTAATAACAAAGGATTAAGGGGAATTAATTCGTATCTTTGCCAACGGAAAACTTACGTAAGTAGTTTATATTACATTATTATAATAAGAAAACATGGAAAATAAGTACATCACCGTAGCATACAAACTTTATGTAATGCAAGACGGCCAGAAAACATTGGTAGAAGAAGCAACTGTAGAACATCCTTTCCAGTTCATATCCGGCTTAGGAACCACACTGGAACGCTTTGAAACAGAAATAACAGCCTTGAAGAAGGGTGATAAATTTGAATTTGTCATTCCTACCGCAGAAGCCTACGGAGAATATATGCCCGAAGGTGTGCGCACTGTATCTAAAGATATGTTCACCATTGATGGTGTTTTTGATGAAGAACGTATCTTCCCGGGGGCTGTCATTCCCTTACAGGACAATGAAGGCCATCACTTCTACGCTACCGTAAGCGAAGTAACCAATGACACTGTTACTGTAGATTTAAACCATCCTCATGCAGGTAAAGATCTCACTTTTGAAGGTGAAGTAGTAGAATCCCGCACAGCCACTAATGAAGAAATTCAGGAAATGGTAAAAATGATGAGTGGAGAAGGATGCAGCTGTGGTTGTGGTGACTGCGGAGGTGGATGCGGTGATGGTTGTAATGATGAAAACAACTGTGGATGCGGACATTGCCACTAATCCAATTTGAAAAATAATAAAACGAGAAAAGGGCGGATTTTTTGTTCCGCCCTTTTTGTTTCTCTCTATAGGATATCCGGATATTTCTTAATCTTTTCAGAATACTCCTATCGATAATATAAATTCTATCGCAAAATTATCGCTTTATTACTTTTCCACATTCTGTGTAATCGTTCCATTTCCAGGATTAGATACGGCTTCACGCGGAAAAGGCATAATCCATAAATGCGAATCAGACTTTAGAATATACTCTTTTCCTTCAATAGTGCGTGGAAAAGTACGGGCATACTCCGGATCCTTATTCAAACGTCTATAATCACAATATATAACCTGAGTCTGGATATATTCACTCTCTTTATCTCTTATTATTTTTTCCACTGCTTCTTTCGTTGTTGCAGCAGTCCAATCTTGATAAAACTCAGGAAGAATACGTGTTTTTCTCACCTTATTCACCAGTTCCATTGCTTCTCTAATATTAGCTTCTCCCCCTTTACGAGCCAAACATTCGGCCTTTATATAATACATTTCAGGTGAACGCATACCTCCTTTATTCATTTCCAAAGCATAGATACCCGCATAATAAGGAATACCGGAAGATGACACTCTGGATTTCCAATGGGTCAGCAGACGAGTATCCCCCTTTTCAAAACGAGCCGCCCGTTCAGGAGAAATAGCGTAGCTTGTGTTGTTCAAACCAGTCCAGCCTGAAGTGGAAGATCCATAACAATAAATATAATTCTCTACATTATCTGTTTCAGGATTACCGGCTACCCCTGATGTATAATTCTTGGGATCATCATAGCGCTCCTTATCCGCCTCATAAAGATCTATCCAGTTAAAAAGCTGGTCATTTTGCTCCAATGCCAATGAAGCGTTCTTCAAAGCATTGTCATAATCCCCCATAGACAAATACACTCGAGCCAACATACCATATCCAAGTGCCCGATTAGGATGAAGAATCGACTCACTATGTACAGGCAAATCTTCAACCGCCTTATTCAAATCATCAAGCATAAACTCATAGATGGTTTGCAAAGTTACCTGCGGAGACGGAGCCTCCACAGAAGCCGAAGTTATCAAAGGAACTGACAGTTTATCCTTAGTAGCCTCATCATACTGGTCAGCATAAAAATTAGCCAAATAAAAATAATGCATGGCTCTAAGAACACGTCCCTGAGCTATTAACTGACGGCGCTGAACCTCCGTACATTCTGTCGCATCCGGTACATCCTCTACGATTAGATTCCACGCAAAAAGTCCCTCATAAGCATTAAAATAAGGGTTCTTATCATTGCCTGTCATTAAGTCTATTCGATTTACAGATTCATCTGCGTAATAATTGGCACGTGTTAACGACGGACTAGTTACGGCAGAAGGAAGTTTAAATATATCTCCTGCTAATACCGCAAGCTGGTCGGGATCAAGAAAATGGTAGGAAAAATTATTTCGGATAAAAGCATTATAGTCTTCCCATGTCTTCGGAATCTTCTGCCCTTTCGGCACATCATCCAAATAATCATCACAAGCGGAAAGCATCATAGCCACCATAACAAAAAGCAGACAGCTTATCTTTATCATTTGTTTTTTCATATTATTCATTCTTTAAAAATTCAAATACAATCCCCATACATAATTCGGTTTCACTTTACCGCCTAAATCGTAATTCGCTTTACTATCAAAAGCAAATGTTGCTACATTCTCTACATTGAACTGAAGACGAGCGCCGGAAAGAGAAATTTTCTTGCACCAATGGGCCGGAACTCTGTACGCCAATGAAATATTACTCAAACGAATATTTGATGCATCATACACAAACAAATCCGAATAACGATATAATTCCGTACGGTGTGTATTAAAATTCTCCGTATCATTAGAGAAAAGCAGACGTGGTACGTCCGTTACATCCCCAGGCTGAGTCCAACGGTCCACTATACCCTTAGCAGTAGATGTAATACGTCCGTTCGACATGTTAATGCTTGGAATATTGCTTGACCGCAACTTGTGACCTGCATCCAATATCAGCATTGCTGAAAATTCAAAACCTTTATAACGTAATACATTGGTTAACGAAGCATTATGTATAGGAACAGTCGTACCACAATAAACCAATGCATGATAATCACGTGCAGGACCTGAAGTGACATTATTTTCCGCATCATATACCTGTGGATCACCATTCTCATTCAATCCAGCCCACTTATACGCATAAATACCATATAATGGTTTTCCAACCATAGGATAACTGGTAGGCATACTTATACGGCTATCCCACAAACTTGGTTGCACACTGATGTGTTTTACTTTATTACGATTAAATGCATATAACAATGAAGCGTTCCAACTAAAGTCCTTCTGACGGATAATCTCTCCGCTCAAAGTGATTTCCACTCCCCGGTTTACCATTTTTCCATTATTCGTCATCAACGTTGTATAGCCAAACCCTTGTGTAGGACTACCATTTATAGCAGCAAGTAGATCAACACTATATTTATTATAATACTCTATTGTTCCCGACAGACGATGACGGAACAAAGCAAAATCTACACCTACATTCACAGTCGTTGTCTTTTCCCAACGGATATCCTTATTGGGAGGAGTATTCACAGACCCTGCCATACCATCCACAAGGCTGGAATCATAATAGGAAGCTATCAGATAGGGAGCTGTATTACGCCCAATATTACCACCAATACCGTATGAAGCGCGTAATTTCAACATGTCTACAAAATCCGCTTGAAAGAATTTCTCTTTATAGATATTCCAACTTCCCCCGACTGACCATAAAGGTTTATTCTGGTATTTCGAATTAGTTCCCCACAAGTTCGAACGATCCCAACGAATACTTCCAGAAAGTACATATTTATCATCATACGTATACGATGCATTCGAATAGAAGGAAACAAAACGATTAAGCAATTCACGAGACGAAGCAATACTATTCTGATCTAACTGAGCAGATCCTAACAAGCCCGAAAAATAAGCCAAATCTTTCATATTATAATTTTGCCACGTTTTGAGCTCCGGATCATATCCGTATACCGTATTTTCATCAAAATTAATCAATGAATGGCGCACTTCCTGTCCTAATATCCATACTAAATTATGCTTTTCATCAAATGTTTTATCAAGACTCAACTGTTGACGGAAGTTATAACTATGTTTGCTGTTCTTCAACGTATGAAACGAATCTCCATTCGGCAGATTATATACCAAAGAACTGCCATTCGGTGATTTGCTGGTAAAATCATTAATACGCTTACGCATAAAATTTGACTCTTTCTCACCCAATGATTCATAATCCGAATCACTTGTTTCATATTGGAACATCACATTGTAATTCAACCAAGAAGTCAAATCAAACTTCAACTTAGCATAAGCGCGGGTTTCAAAAGTTTTGGTTGTATTAAGAGCATAATTCAACTCATCCATCGGCACGAGATCTTCTGAATACAGCCCATATTGATCCACTAAATCACGACGTGACTTGTCACTTTGTGAAGGTGCCACAAAATAACTTCCATCTGCATTGACCAACGGATCATAAGGCATGACAGAAAAGCCCGGATCAAACAAATCATATGACTGGTTCTTCTCTTTGCCATATTTCAGATAAACGCCTGTATCAAAATGCAACCAATTGGTTAGCTGTAATGAATTAGTAATATTGATACCTAATTTCCAATCACTATGATTTATATCCTCATAATCATTATCCCAATAAGTAGTAGAGAAATTAAAAGAATTACGCTCTGTTGTTTTACCTACCCTCAAATTATACTGCTGGTAAAAAGGGTTACGCTTACCATATTTTTCTGCCTGATCATAATATTGATAACCGTAGGAAGCCAACTGATTCAGAATTTTATCTCCCTCAGCCATACTGATTTTCCCAGTGTACATATCTAACAAAGTATTAACTCCCAAACTAGGATATGGTCCGTTTTCACGCAAATCGGCAGCCTGCATCTCCGCAGCCTCAGGCGTACTCAATGCCATAGTCGCCCATTCACGTTCCATAGCAATAACATCAGCCGCATTAGTCCGATTTTTTTTATAATAAGAATAAGGGTGCACTGTAAAGGTAGAAGAAAAACTTACTTCCGCTTTACCTTCTTTAGCCTTTTTCGTAGTAATCACAATCACGCCATTAGCAGCTCGTGCACCGTAGATAGAAGCAGCAGCATCTTTCAGCACTGTTACGCTTTCAATATCTTCCGGATTTAAATCAGGCATATTTTCTGTTGTCTGCCCTATTCTGTCTAATGTTGTATTTTCTACAGGAAATCCATCAATCACGACCATCGGATTCGCGACAGCATTCATGGTTGTGACACCACGAATCTGTCCATTCACATATCCAGCCACTTGTCCCTCAAGCATAGAAGACAAGTTATCCATACGTTTCAACTCTAACTTTTCAGTAGAAACTTTAGAAAACGCACCCGTAGAACGTTCTTTCGACAAAGTCTGATATCCAGTAACCAACACTTCATCCAACATTTCAGTGTCCGCATCCAACCGAATAAAAAGCTCTTTCTTTCCATCCACAACCGCCACTTCTTTTGATTTCATACCAATATATGAAACCACAAGTGTTTCCCCACTGTTTACCTTCAGATGGAAACGTCCATCCACATCTGTTACGGTACCATTCTGAGTTCCTTTTACCAATACAGTCGCTCCAATCAACGGTTCATCATTAGTATCTGTAACCACTCCCGAAATAGATTTTTTTTCATTCTGCCGTATTTCTGAAACGACAGTACTTTCCTCTGCCAACGCATAAGCTACCGGTCCACACAAACAAATACAAAAAAGAATTCTTGAAAAAAACAGATTTCCCCCTTTGCACTTTCTTGAGTTTACTGATTCTTCACTCATAAAATTAAAAAGATTTATTAATATAAAAGTCAGTTAAGTAATTCATCTAATTTAGCTATTGTTTTGGGATCAGAAGGACGACTCATATCCACCGATATAATTTTTCCTTCCTTATCTAAAAGAATAAAACGGGGAATTCCCTTTATCATGTAGTCATTCATAAATGTATCTCCATTTACAAAATGCAACTGAATCCCCTTCAAACCAGCCCTCACTCTATTTTCCCATGCTTTTTTGTTCTTATCACATGAGATACTAACAAAATAAATATCTTTTCCATGGTATTTTTCTTCTAACTTTTGCAAATGTGGAATTTCACGTTGGCAAGGACCACACCAAGTAGCCCAAATATCTATATATACATACTTTCCCTTAAAATCAGAAAGAGAAACTTTTTTACCAGACAAATCCGTACAGTTAAAATTTGGAGAAAGAGCTCCTACCGACAATTTGCGCCAACGATTGCACAATGTCTCAAAATTCTTCACCAATAGCGGTGATTTTACATACCGATCGAACACAGCACAATAAGCATCAGCAGAATCAAGTCCATATCTCTCTACATAAGCATATACATTCTTATTTATTAAGAACTCTGCAATACCAGGCTCCTTCACTTCCGATTCCACATATCGGACTACCGCATCCAAAGACTTTGATTCCGGGTATTGTTTTCTTGCCACTCTGCTTACCGCCTCAACCAAAAATGAACGGAATTCGTCATATCGCAACAAAGAAGCATCCATAACCATCAACTCCTGTAACTTACTCCAATATTCTAAAGAAGCTTCATAAGTAGAATCCTTAGCTATACGCATATGGAAATAAGGATAAGAAGGCAATGTAGCACAAGTAAAATATTTCAAACGTATTTTCTCCATTTCATTAATTTCCTCTGATAATCCGGCATGATCCAACTCTTGCAGATTTACATTCAAAATACTATCCATTTTCAAAAAGAACGCTTTTTCTCCTAATGCCATATCATCAATTTCTGCTGCTTTCAAACGTCCGTTATTCAAATAGATATTTACTTGTGAACCTGTGCCTGTAATGGCTACACGTTCTCCAAATTTTTTATTTTCAAAAGAAATTTGTATATCTGTATCAGGTGTAAGCAACAAAGTACGACTTATATAATGATAACCTAATGCCACATAAACAGGCTCCGTAACATCGACTACCAATTCTCCCTTTCCTGAAGCATCTATTGAAATAGGAAGTTCTCTCCCATCAGGAAAATAAAGCATTGCTGAATGTTCTTCCATTTTACCACTTATAGACAAAGA
>ENA-OROL01002298-OROL01002298.1-human-gut-metagenome-genome-assembly--contig:-NODE-2298-length-13529-cov-4.247440_pt1 | contig 13529 bp, 12 predicted proteins | sample MGYA00242128_ERZ509048 | MGnify/ENA primary metagenome ERZ509048 (study PRJEB26280, sample SAMEA2338750) | human gut metagenome | biome: human gut; feature: human-associated habitat; material: faeces...
TTTCATTCTTCTTACAGAATATGGTTTGCAATTACTCCAAGTTTGTTTGCGCAACCGATTGTTCATATTTTTAGTATATTCCTTTATATTAATAAAGTCAATTAGCCATTATTATCTAATTTCGAATCTCTTTTTTGTCATATCACACAATTCATGACTGCTTTTTCCATTTTTCAAACACACACACGAATCCTGCTTGCAGGATTCCTCCGCCTGTGGCGAGTCGCTTCAGCGACATAATTCCTCTCTTCCACAATGCGATCCTGTCCGGGAACTTTTTATGTTACAGAAAGATTATGAAGTAATTTCCCATGAAAAAAATCCTCTGATTATTGATTCTCCAATAATTACAGAGGATTTTTCATTTTTCTACTGTGTTGACTCACGCAGCATCACCTGATAATTCAGTGTCAACGTATCCTCCAGTGGCTTCTCTCCCAGGATGTTCAGTAATTTCGCACATGCCATCTTTCCCAGTCTTACCGTATCAAAGCGTATACTGGTAATCGGTGGATTATTATATTCCAGATTCTTACTGTCATACATACTGGCTATTTTTATTTCTGCAGGAACCGATATTTTCTTTTCCCTCAGACTGCTCAGACACATGCTGCAGATCACATCATCCATACAGACAATACCATCCGCGCCTTCTTCAAGCAGTCTCTTCACAGCATCAGATACTGCTGCCTGATTATCCGTATCCATGAAGATCAGATTTTCGTTAACAGAAACTCCCATTTCCTCATGTGCTTCCAGAAAACCCTGATATCTGCTTCCGGTAACATTGTAGGACTGATTTCCACCCAGAAGTGCCAGATTCCGAAAACCTTTCATCAACATAATACTTGTCAGTTCTTTTCCGGCTTCCTGGTTCTTGTTATCTACAAACGGAACTTCCGGATCTGAAGATGGGCCGATCAATATATATGGTTCCTTACAGTTCTTCAGATATTTCTGTACCTTGGAACTTACCACTGCTCTGCTTACAATGATCCCATCGACTTTTCGATTTGCCTCCAGTCTCTGTATCTGCGATACATCTGCTCCATCAATCATAGAAATAATAATATCATACTCATAGGAGGAAGCCATCTCACAGATTCCATTCATACAGTCTTTAAAAAAAAGAAACTCTGTGGCAACATAATCCTTCGGCATCAGCAGTGCAATATTATAAGTTTTACGCTGTGCCAACCCCTTTGCCACAACATTGGGTCTGTAATCATGTTCTTTTATAAATGCCCGTACTCTGTCTCTTGTAGCCTGACTGATTCTTCCCTTTCCTGAAATAGCACGTGATACCGTAGTCTTACTTACCCCAAGCTCCCGGGCGATATCTTCTATTGTATATATCTTCTTTTCTTCTGTTTCCATAAAATACCCCACTTTTTGCGCAACCACTTGATTATATTCTATAAAATAACAAAATACTCAAGCACTTACAAGTAACTTTTAAAGAAGATATACCGGCAGTTCCTCATTAATATGAACAGAACCTTTTGCTGTTTTTTTCTTTTCTTCTGTAACAGATATTGTTTCCGGTTTCTCTGCCTCTTTTGTGGATACAACGGGCTTCTTTACGGTTTTCCCGGCACCTGCATTTGCTGCACGCCGAATACTCTCCCTGCCTACTGACATAATTCCATGACCTCCTCTGCCAATCTCGTATATTCCCTGGCACTTCTGCTTGATTTTTTATATTCCACAACCGGAATACTGTTATCCTGTGACCATTCTACAGAGCTGTCCACTCTGATGATCTGCTCAAATACATGAATATCCTCAAGTTCATGCAGTGTTTCCATTGTCTGTTTATAATAACTCTTTCTTGTATCTACCTTTGTCACTGCAATTCCGGCAACTTCCAGTTCCGGAGTAATCTGCTTTACTTCATTAAGAAATTCAAACATATTCGCAAGTCCGAACATTCCCCATGGACTTGCCTCAACAGGAATAATTACCCGGTCTGATGCACAAAGGATATTCATCACCCAACCACCCAGCGTAGGAGGTGCATCAATCAGAATATAGTCATAATTTCCTGCATCCTTTATCTTCTGAATGCATTTTCGCAGGATAAATTCTCTCTGCCATTTTGTAAAAAGTTCATATTCTATAGAACTCATCAATGTAGACGATGGTATCAGATCCAGATTTTCGTAGGGAGTATGTACCACATAACCGCTGAGCTCTTCCTGTTTTCCGATTGCGCAATACAGATTCTTCTCTCCTTTCGCCTGCTCCAGCACCCAGTTCTCCGGAAAAAAAGCAAGAGAAAGATTTAACTGCATATCTCCATCGATCAGAAGAACCTTTTTCCCTGCCTGAGCCATCGCCGCTCCAAGGTTTGAACAGGTTGTGGTTTTTCCACTTCCACCCTTATTATTTGTAAAACATATCGTTATGGTTTTTCCCATGGAACTGTCTCCTTTACCACTTACTTTACTTGTATTATAGGAGATTTATCATATAGATTCAACTGTTTTCCTCATCTTCACAACCCTGTAACTCATTTGCATTGCCGGACAAACATTTCTTTGATTCCCAAAATAAGCCCTTGATTTTTTGTTTTTTTGTGCTATAGTATTTATATACTTGATATGTAGTTTTTAAAACTATGTTATATTGTTTTCATTATATTTATCTGAATGAATGGAGGCGTTTTTATGAAATTTAAATTAAAAGATCCCGGAAGTGCGATCACTCATGGTATTGCCCTTCTTCTCGCTGCAGTCGGAGCAGTTCCTCTTATTATCAAGGCAGCGCGTTCTTATGATGTGCTCCATATTGTTGCTTTAAGTATTTTTATACTTACCATGGTTCTGCTCTATGCAGCCAGTACCATTTACCATTCTGTAGATTCTACAGAGAAGGTCAATCGACGGCTGCGAAAAATGGATCACATGATGATTTTTGTGATGATCGCCGGAAGCTATACTCCTGTATGCCTGATCGTTCTTCATAACCGCATTGGATATATTCTGTGCGCGCTGGTATGGAGTATTGCAGTCCTCGGCATTATCTTAAAGGGCTGTTGGATTACCTGTCCCAAATGGTTGTCCTCTGTACTGTATATCGCCATGGGCTGGCTGTGTGTACTGGCATTTGTTCCAATCTTCCATGCACTCCCACGTGCAGGATTTGACTGGCTTCTTGCAGGCGGAATCATTTATACCATCGGTGGTGTGATCTATGCATTAAAAGTTCCGCTTTTTAATTCCAGACATAAGAATTTTGGTTCCCATGAGATCTTTCACATCTTTGTTATGCTTGGAAGTGCCTGCCATTTCATTGTCATGTACTTTTTTGTTGCTCCACTACCTGTATAACCGTCAATTTGCCAATAAACAAAACAAGGGGTTGCAGCACCGGATTTTTTCCGGTGCTACAACCCCTTAACAATACAATTTTCTCTGCTACAGCATAATCCCTGCAGGAAAGCTTTTATATTACACAGCTACTCTTCTTTCCGGATACAATCCATAGGATCCATATCCCACGCCAAAATATCCATAATAGCTCTTCGCCTCTGCGAACAGCGGATCATATACTCTGCCTCCGATTTCAGCCCAGCAATGACCGCTTCCGTCAGTTGCCGTTGTATCTACGCAGACATAAACATTCTTATATCCAAGAGCCTTTGCAAGATAGGCAAACGAACAGGCATCTGAGAAACAGTCCCCGCCTTTTCCGCTCAGTATCAGATAATCGTTTGCATATAACGCAGGCCATGCAGTCTGATTATAAAATATTCTTCTGGTATCGTAATAATGCTGATACATTACCCATCTGAAACAGGTTTCAAATTTCTCACTTTTTGACATACTCGGTTTTGTGATCTTGCTGACAACATCCTTTGCTCTCTGCAAAGTCTCATACTCATACGCTTTGGTGGAATTCATTTTCTTTCCATTTGGATAATAAATCGTCTTTCCTTTTTTCCAGGCTTCCAGAATTCCCTTTTCTGTACAATAATAAATTGTATTTCCAACTTTAACTGTTTTCGTTCTCAGAACACCCTTGTCACTGAAATAGTAATATTTTCCGCTGATTTTCTTAACGCCACTGTAACGTATTCCATTGGAATCAAAATAATATTTCTTGTTATTGTATTTGATCCATCCGGTTTTCATAAATCCTTTTGGACTGAAATAATAAACTTCACCATGGATTTTACGCATTCCTGTAAGATACTGTCCATCTTTAAAATATTTCTTATTTTTTGTTCCATACTCATACCAGCCATTTTTCACCTCCGGTATGGGTGTTGGTGCAGGTGTCTCGATTGGTGTTACATCCGGAGCCGGTGTTTCAATCGGGATCGGTGTTACAGTAACATCCGGTACTTCTGCTGCCATGGCCGGAACACTGCCCATCACACATACTGCGCATACTGCAAGCCATTTTGTCATCTTTTTCATTTTCTCTTATCCTCCTTATCTGACGGGTTCAGAAGCTCAGCAACTCCAGTTTTTTATTTCTGGTAAATTGTTTAATCTCATATTCACGTCTCATCGCTTCTTCTTTTGTTGAAAATCCTTCATAATATACAAGTGTAACCGGTCTTTTGGTCCTTGTATATTTCGCGCCGTTCTTTCCCTCGTTGTGTGCTTTCATACGTTTTTGCAGACAGTTTGTCCACCCTGTATAAAGAGTCCCATCTGCACATTTAACAATGTAAGTATAATTCATCATAATCACCCGACAGTCATATATTATAATCAAGCAACTGTCTTATTGTCTGGAATTGCATTATTTGAAATTTTTTATAATTTATGTAAAGGACAACTGCTATCTTTTGCGGTCGTCCCTGTTTCTATAATAAACAGTCGGTTTAAAACACGTATATCATCCGGACACATATTCTTTCTGACAGCCAGATCTCTCAGCACCAGAAATACCAATATGTCAAAAAAGCAGGCAGGGAAACCGACTGCGGATTTTCTTTCCCACCTGCTTTATTATACGTTTATTTTCTTATTTTGTGAATATCATTTTTCGAAGATTCCAGAGATTTCCCCTGAATTTTCCGCCTTTTACCTTTAGCTGCAGATCTTCACGATCCGGATAATATCTGGTTGAGAATACAATCTCTCCATCATTCAGATAAAGTTCCACTGCAGAAGTATCTGCAAGAATCCGGATATTGTTCAGTTCACTGACTTTCGCTTTCCGCTTATTTCTTCCTGCACCCGCAATTTCAGAAAATCCAATCTCCGCAATTTCATTTTCATATTTAAAGAGCATCTGTCCGCCCATACTGATCTGAAAACTTCTGTCTGTCACTGCAATATCTTCAATTAACAGATCAAAACCTTCATTTACTTCTACACGAACCTCAACAATTGATTTTTCATCATCAAGAATTGTTTTCTCTTTTCGGAGTCTCTCCAGTTCTTTTGCCGGATACTGGAATATTTTTCCATCCTTTACCCTCAGTTCCCGCGGTACGGTAAGACAATGCTGCCAGCCTTCATCAATGGTTTTATTGGTATATTCCTCCTCTGCATCCGGCATTCCCATCCATCCTATCAGAAGTCGCCTTCCGCTGTTATCTGTAAAGGTCTGTGGAGCATAAAAGTCAAATCCCATATCCCACTCACGAAAGTCTCTTTCATCTACAGAGCCATCCTCTTTTACCGGAAAATAGCCTGACTGATAGATATTCTGAAAACGAAATTCTTCCCTCTTCAAGCCCTGTGGTGATACAGACAGAAATTTCTTCCCGTCCAGTTCGAAATAGTCCGGGCATTCCCACATATAGCCAAAAGCTTCCGGTGTGGTTATTATATGTTTAAATTTCCATTCTTTCAGATTTTCTGATTCATAAACCAGAACTGCACCTTTATCTCCCTTAAGACGTCCACCAAGAACCATAAAATACCTGTCGTTTTCTTTCCAGACTTTCGGGTCTCTGATATGACAGGTAAACTCTTCCGGATATTTTTCAAAAGAAATTATCTCTTCTTTATCTCCGAAATGAATTCCGTCCTCACTTTCTACATGAAGCGTACTGGTCTCACGTCCTTCATTAATATAATCATAATCACCGTCAATCTTTACATTCCCGGTGAAAAACAAATGAAGTTTTTCACTCTCTGCCAATGCAGATCCGGAATAGACACCATGACAGTCATAAGGAGAATCCGGATAAAGAGCTGTCCCTTCGTATTTCCAGTCTACCAGATCTTCGCTTGTATAATGTCCCCAGAATTTCAGTCCACCTTCCACATCAAAGGGAGCGTATTGAAAAAACACATGATATTTGCCTTTATACCAGCATAGTCCATTCGGATCATTGAGCCATCCGACCGGCGGCATCAGATGATGTCCAAGCCGGAATCTTCCTTCTGTCAGATCTGCGTTCTTTTCAATTACTTTTATATTTCTTTCAAGAACTTTAGTTAGCGTACTCATTTCACAATCTCCAATACTTTATCTGATGGTGTTACCGAATCTTCCGACAGAATTTTCACATCTTTATAATCATCCGAATTCGTTACAATAAGAGGAGTCGTCACATCGTATCCTGCTGCCTTAACTTTCTCCATATCAAAGGAAACCAGAAGCTGGCCTTTCTTTACGTGATCTCCATTCTTTACATGAGATGTAAAATATTTTCCATTCAATTCCACTGTATTGATCCCGATATGGATCAGAAGCTCCATACCACTTTCCGTACTTAAACCAACTGCATGCTTTGTATCAAAAACAGTCTCAACCACAGCATCACATGGAGCAACAACTTCACCCTTCGATGGAATTACGGCAATTCCTTTTCCAAGTACTTCCGAAGCAAATGTAGCGTCATTTACCTGGGAAAGCAAAATCGCAGTTCCTTCTGATACACTATAAAGCACAGAATCATCTGCATTGCTTTTTTCTGTTGTTGATTTATCTCCCACAGCTTCAACACTTTCTGTCTTTTCAGAAACATTAGTGTCCTTATATCCAAACAACCAGGTAAGTACAAAGGCAGCACCAAATGCAATCACAAACATAAGAATATAAGAAACCGGATTATTCAGACAAAGAAGAATTCCAAAGATACCGGTTACGCCAGTTCCCGTAGCCCCCAGTCCTGTAACAGATGCAAACAGTGCACCAAATGCACCACCAATACATCCCATCACAAATGGTTTTCCAAAGCGAAGGTTAACACCAAAGATCGCAGGTTCAGTAATTCCCATACAGGCACTTAATGCAGACGGAACTGCCATTGATTTAATCTTCTGATCCTTTGTCTTAAGTGCTACTGCAAGAGTGGCTCCACCCTGTGCAATATTCGCTGCAGAAGCAAGAGGCAGCCAGTAAGTAACTCCAAATTTAGACAACTGTCCAAGATCAATGATCGTGTACATATGGTGAACACCGGCAACCACCGTCGGTGCATAAAACGCACCCATAATAAAACTTCCGATACCAAATGGCAATGCGATCAGCCACTGAATCCCATTCAGAAGTCCGTTCTCAACAGTGACAAAGATAGGTCCGATAATGGATAATGTCAGATATCCTGTTACAAAGACACTTACAAGCGGAGTAACAAACAGATCAAACATTGCCGGCACTACTTTGTGAAGTCTCTTCTCAATCTGAGCCAGTACCCATACTGCAATGATAACCGGAATTACATGCCCCTGATATCCGACCATATCAATAGAGTAAAGTCCAAACCATACTTTCTGAGTTGCTTTAACACCTTCTGTGGCAACTGTCCATGCATTCTGGAGATTCGGATGAATCATGATCATACCGATAACTGCACCCAGATACGGGTTTGCACCAAACACTTTAGCACCGCTGTATGCGATGAGGATTGGCAGGAACGTATATGCCGTATTACTGAAAAGCTGTGCAAATGTATAAATAGAACCGCTGGTATCAATATTCAAAAATCCATTGTTTACCATGAAGTTCAGTGCTTCCATAATTCCCATCAGGAAACCGCTTGCAACAATTGCAGGAATAATCGGCACAAAAATATCTCCAAGTGTCTTGATCAGTCTCTGTGCCGGATTGGCCTTGGATGCTGCCACCTGTTTCAGTTCTTCTTTGCTGCTCTCGGAAACTCCGGCGATCTGGATGAACTCGTCATAAACCTTGTTTACAACTCCTGTTCCCAGGATGATCTGCATCTGTCCCTGTGCGAAGAATACACCCTTCACACCGTCGATGTTCTCTACATATTCCTTGTCTGCCTTGTCATTATCCGCAATGACCAGACGAAGTCTTGTTGCACAGTGTGCTGCGGAAATTATGTTTGCTTTCTTTCCTACATGATCATAGATTTCCTGTGCGGTCTTTCTGTAATCCATGTCCGTCCTCCTTTTCTTTTACTGTCCTTCCTGCGGGCAGTAGACTCTTTTTGCTTTCCCTTTTTTGTGAAACAAATTTCTGATCTTTTTTTGTTTCTTTTATGAGATTGATTCCATATTTATTTTCTTTTAAAAATGACCGTTTTTTCTTAAGTCCTTGGTTTTTATTAGTTTTTCAGGCATTTCTTTGCTTGTTTTTCATATTTGTTTATGTGTTCTTATATGGAATCGTTCTCATATTTTGATTGTATTATAACCACTACATTCTCATTTGTAAATCCGCAACATCTCACAAATTTTTCTGGCCAAAATTGTACATATTCCATAAGAACAGGCATAAAAAAGAAGCAAACCTCTTTTTCCAAAAAGATTTGCTCCTGTTCCACAATAACTTATAATTTTTCTCCCCTGTCTGCGGGGATATTCTCTGTCACCTGTGAGATTCCCGTTCCACAAGTTCACATCCCATTTTGATTTCCTTGCTGATTCCGGTATCGTTCTCAATAAGATCTGCCAGCATGGCTGCTGCCTCCATCCCACTGGTCTTATAATAAAAATGTACCGTAGTAAGCTTCGGTTCCACAATCTTGCCCGGAACACCATCACCGATCCCTGCGATCTGCACATCCTCGGGAATGCGAAGTCCGATCTCCTTCAGATAAGTCATGGCTCCAACTGCCATGGTATCCGTGGCACATACCAGCGAATCAATGGAAGGGTCCTCCTCAAAAAGTTCCTTCGCCATCTCATAACCGGAATCCATGGTAAAACTGCCTGCCTTCATCTTCTCCGGCAAGATCTCAAGCTTTCCTTTATGAAGCGCATCCACAAATCCTTTTTTACGGCGTGCACCAACTGCCTCATCTTTATCTGTAACACCGATGTAGGCGAACTTTTTCCCCTTCTTCGCAAGTTTCTCTGTCACCATAAAAGCTGCCTTATAATCATCCTGATAAATGCAGGGATATCCATCCAGATGCTGTCCCAGAAGCACGATCGGCACCTTATAATCCTTCAGCATCTGTTTATGCTTTCTGGTAAACATGGTGGCAATAAAAACCACTCCGTCCACCTGGCGTTCTTTAAACAGAGAAAGATATTTCAGCTCTTCTTCCACATCGTTGTTGGTATTGGCGAGGATCAGCTGGTAACCTCTCCGTGTGAGAATGTCACTGATCCCCGCCACCTCACGGCTTATGGTATCGGAATTGATCTTTGGAAGAATAACACCGATGAGACTCGTTTTCTTTGTCCGCAATGTCTGTGCCTGGGAGGATGGCTGATATCCGGTCTCCTGGATCACCTTGCGGATGACTTCTTTTTTTTCACTGCTTACATATCCGTTGTTCAGATATCTGGATACCGTAGCTCTGGAAACTCCGGCAAGTCTGGCTATTTCATTAATGTTCATGACCTATGTACCTCTTCTTCTGTCCTCTTATGTCTGTCATTTTCCGTTGTTTTACAGATATTTATAGATAGATTATACACGTTTTCTTTCCGTTAAAAAAGATACTTTTAACTTCTTACGACATAAAAAAAGTACGGGATGCATCTCACTCGCATCCCGTATCCTTTTCAGCGATTATCCATGATCATATCTGCTGTTCCAACTTTCTGCATCACTCCAAATACTCAAACGGGTCCACCGGCGTACCGTCTTTTCTCATTGCAAAATAAAGATTCGGACCTTCTACAGAATAGTATTTGGTCGGTGCACTGATATTTCCGATCACTTCGCCTTCTTTTACTGTGTCACCTTCTGCCACAGTAAGGTCTTTCAGCTGTCCGTACACCGCCTGATAACCATTTCCAAGCTCCATGGTCACAGTCGTTCCTGTGCAGGCATCCTGTGTAATGGAAAGCACCTGACCATCTGCCGCCGCATACACTGGTGCATCTTCCACTGCCTGCAGAGAAATAGCCGGGCTGACCCGATACTGATCCAACGTCGGATAATATACGGTTTCATTCATATTATAATCCACAAGAACCGTTCCTCTCACCGGCCACTCCATAATGGAATCCTCTGTAAAGTTCAAAGTCTGTGCTGCGATTCCGGCTGCGGAAGTTTCGGCTGTATCTGTGGAGGAAGTCTCTGCTCCGTTATTTGCTGCATTTCCGGCGTTGGCGTTATCTGCTGCATTTCCGATTCCAGCAGTACTATTGCCAGCACTTTCTGCCCCTGCTGCCGCAGATACACTCTTATTCTCTGCACCACTCCCATTATTTACATCTGCCATTGTATTACCGTCTGTTCCTGCTGTTCCCTCATTTTCAGCTGCACCGCTTCCTGCAGTCTCACGGATATTTCCGGTTACACCGTCTGCATCTGCCCCATCTTCTGAAGCTCCTGCCAGACCAGTTTCATCTCCGGCTGCTCCATCAGTCATCTCATCCTGTGCCGCATCTTCCCAGCCATTTCCGGCAACTGCCGCATCCTCTGCGTTTTCCCCGTCCGAAAGCTCTTCTTCCAGCCCGGTCTCTTCCATCTGTACAGAATTTTCCTCCTGGGGATTTTCTACAACAGGTTTCGTCCCCAGCTGATAAACGGTAATCCCAAGTGCCGCCACTGCTGCCAGAACTCCGCCGTTGATAATGCCTCTCACAATTTTACTTTTCATATTCTTTCCACCTCTGTCTGATATGTTCATTTTCAGCAACGGAAAAAGCAGTAAAGCGGATATCTTCATTTCACTCTGCTACCGTTTCCAGTCACTATTTCTGTATCTATAGAGTGTCCAGAATATGGCTGTCTATTCACTTTTTGAATATTTTTCTTTTAATTCCATCTCCGGAAAATATTTTTTCAAAATCTCCTCCGCATTGCTTCCGTTTTTCGCCATCTCATTTCCGCCGAACTGAGAAAAACCAACACCGTGGCCGATGCCACGCACCCGCAGATAATAAGTATCGTTCTTTTTCTGCAAGCTGAAATTCGCCGATTCCAGCCCCATTCCCGCCGCAAAACTTTCTCCTTCCACCAGAGTTTTCCCAACCATAAGCTCCGTCACATAACCGGCACTATCCCGCTTTTTGATCTTCAGCTCTCCGGAAAACTGACCCGCCGGAATTTCCACAACTTTCATATAATCCGGAGATTTTTTGTCCCCGCTGCTGTCTGCCGGTTTCAGATATGTATACGCCTCATCATGAAAAGCCTCCGCTCCGCTGCGTGTTTTCCCCGCGCTGATCTTATGCCAGGGTGTCAGCTTTACTTTTCCCTCATATGTCAGTACCTGCCCTCCCGTCTCTTTCGCTGACTGCTGATAGATTTGATTTTTTTCTGTAAAAAAATATCTCCAGACTTCTCCTGCATTTTCGTTTTCCCAGAGGATCTCCGCGAGATTTTCTCCCTCCCCAAGCCACCTCTGAATATTCGACCGTGCGATCACAGTCTGCGCTTTTATGGTTTCTTTTTTCATATCCGGGGAAATCTGCGAAAAAACAATGATGGGAAGATATTCTTCCATATCAGGAGCCCTCTCTGCTAGGACCATCTCCGTCCCCTGAAAAGCCGCTGCCGTAAAATAAGGAAGAACAATTGCCAGAAACACCAGACAATATCGAAGAAGCGCATATTTTTTCATAAAAACACCATAAACGGTCTTTTTCCTAATATATGTTCTTTTGCAAAAAATTATTATTTGCTGTATACTATAGCAATTCGAAGGGAATCTGATTACAATATCACCTGATTTTTAAGAATGGAGGTATCTCATATCATGCTTGCCATCTTTCTCGCACCACTATATATCCTCATCAATATTTATATCGTCCGCTGGATGATCCTGTGGATGGGTGCATGCACTCATTTTTTCCAGACCTTTGCGTTCCGGGTATGTTTTGTGGGTGTTTATATTTTTCTGTCCACTTCTCTTCTGACCTGTTTTCTTATCCGGAAGCCGCCTGAAATCCATCGTTTCCTGAAAAATACAGCCAATTATTTCCAGGGAACGTTTCTTTACATCCTGATCGTGATCGTAACTACTGATCTCTGCAGACTGATCCTGAAGCACACGCTTCACCCGGCCTGGCTGTACTCCCGGAAAGCCTTCGTGATCACGGGCGTAGTCTGTACACTTCTGATCATTGGTATCAGTCTCTATGGAATTTTAAACCAGTGGAATATTAAGACAAAAACTTATGATGTGAAAGTAGACAAGCAGGTGAAGGGAATGGATTCTCTGAAAATCGTCCTGCTTGCAGATATTCATTTCGGATACAGCATCGGGGAAAAACATGCCGAACTTCTTGTAAAAAAGATCAACGCCGAAGATCCGGATCTGATCTGCATTGCCGGTGATATTTTTGACAACGAATATGAGGGGATCAAAGATCCCCAAAAAACGGCGGCCATTCTTCGTTCGCTGAAATCCAGATACGGAGTTTATTCCTGCTGGGGCAACCATGATCTCAGCGAACCAATTCTGGCCGGTTTTACTTTCCGTAATGCGAAAGAAGATTATGACGATCCCAGAATGTGGGATTTTCTGAAATCCGCCAATATCCGGCTACTCAATGATGAAACGCTTCTCATTGATGACCGGTTCTATCTGACAGGCCGCAAAGATCCGTCCCGCTGCCGAAAAATGTCTGACACACGGAAGGAACCTGACCAGCTTACAGCCTCCCTGGACAAAACACTCCCCATTATTTTTATGGATCACCAGCCTGGTCAGCTGGATGAAGTGGCAGCCGCAGGCGCAGACCTTGATCTCTGTGGTCATACTCATGACGGCCAGCTGTTCCCTCTGAACATCATCACCGGCCTGGTCTGGGAAAATTCCCGCGGTTACCTGAAAAAAGGAAATATGCACAACATCGTTACCTCCGGCGCAGGCATATGGGGCCCGAATATGCGTACTGCCACAAATAGCGAGATCTGCTCGATCACGGTGCATTTTTTATAAAATCTCCATCTACTGTTTATTGCTTTTCGCAACCCCGATACGCATAACAGCCATTTCTTTTTTGAACCTCCGGGACTGTTGATATTTCCGGGAAGTCTATAAGCAGCCGCCTGTCCCGGTATTTATTTCCTGCAGTTCGTTTTCCGGGAGATCTAGCCTGTCTGGGGTAAAATCCTGATTCTCCGGCCCTTCTTCCCATCCCATTATTTCCGCCTGCAACTGCCGCCACTGCATGTCCGCTTCCGTTCTTATTCACGATATAACGCACTTTGTTTCTGCATATCCAGCTTCCTTT
>ENA-OROL01002300-OROL01002300.1-human-gut-metagenome-genome-assembly--contig:-NODE-2300-length-13516-cov-4.175990_pt1 | contig 13516 bp, 17 predicted proteins | sample MGYA00242128_ERZ509048 | MGnify/ENA primary metagenome ERZ509048 (study PRJEB26280, sample SAMEA2338750) | human gut metagenome | biome: human gut; feature: human-associated habitat; material: faeces...
CCGCGCAGAGCAGGGAAATGACCCCCGTGCCGCAGCCGAGTTCGCAGGCGCGCGCATTGCTTTTTCTCATATATGCCGCAAGCAGATATGAATCGGTGCCCCATCGGAGCCCGCGCGTTTTCTGAATTATGTTCAGGTGCTCCCCGACGGCGCACAGGCGTTCATCGGGCATCAGTTTTATATCCGGATGCATGAAGTAATAAGACCTTTCTTTATTGATCTTCATTGGCGGAGTAAAAACCGGGCTGACGCGCTTATGCACGACAGCCCGGTTGACGGGAATATCCCGCTTTGATGCCTTACTCGGCTTTGGGAGCCTCGACAGGACATACGCCGGCGCAGGCGCCGCATTCTATGCACTTATCGGGGTCGATTACGTATTTGCCGTCGCCCTCGCTGATAGCGCCGACGGGGCATTCAGCCGCGCAGGTGCCGCAGGCGATGCAATCATCACTGATCTTGTATGCCATAGCAGTTTACCTCCATATGAGAATGATTATATTGTAGCACAAATGCAGAGATATGCAAGTGCTTTTTGAAAAATAAATATTAAAAATCAGCTTAAATATTCCGAAAATGTCCAAACGGGCGGTTTATTCGTCGGTTACGACGTCACGGTCGTCATCTCCGTTACCCACGTCGTCATTTCGGCGGCTGCCGCGTGAGATGATCTTTACATCGTCGCGCTTGTAAACGCGCGGCGGATCGCCGGGCTTTTCGTCAAGTCGGACCTTTACGGTGCCCGCGATTGGACTGTTTTCGGTAACGGTGCCCCTGCCGTCCACTGTCTCGACAATGGAATCCACCGGCGGGGTGAGCCTGATCTCGCGCTCGTATGTCTCATGCTCAAAGCGCAGGCAGCACATGAGTCTGCCGCAGCAGCCGGAGATTTTCGATGAGCTGAGAGAGAGCCCCTGCTCCTTTGCCATGCGGATCGAGACCTGCGCAAAGTTCGGCAGGAAGCTGGCGCAGCAGAGCTTTCTGCCGCACACGCCGCAGCCGCCTATCATTTTTGCTTCGTCGCGTATGCCTATCTGCCGCAGCTCTATGCGTGTGCGGAAAACGGCTGCAAGATCCTTGACAAGTTCACGAAAATCAACGCGTCCTGCAGCGGTGAAGTAGAATATCAGCTTTGAATTATCAAAGGTATAGCTTGAGCCGACAAGCTTCATGTCGAGCCCGTGCGCAGCTATTTTTTCGGCGCAGACCTTCATAGCTTCGGCCTCACGGCGATGGTTTTCCTCGTTGCGCTTTGCGTCGTTTTCATTGGCGCGGCGTCCGACGGCACGCAGCGGCTGAACTATTTCACTGTTGGGTACAAATGTGTTACCCATACTTATCTCGCCGTATTCAACGCCGCGGGATGTTTCCACGATGGCATGCTCGCCGCGTTTGAATTTGTCGGCGCCGGGGGCGAAATAATATGTCTTTCCCGAGTTTTCAAAACGTACCCCGACCACCTCGGTCAAGTCTTGTGTCGGCGTCTGAACTTCAGCCGGAGCGGATTCATGAGGAAGCAGGCATTCCGGAAGGATCTCGGAGTCTGGTATGCGGAACGCATCGGGGGGGAGGGGAGCATCGTCTGACTCGTCGGCGATTACGCTTGAGGAGGCAAGACCGAGCCTTCCGGATCCCGAAAGCGAGATATCGGCAAAGCGATCGAGCGTATCCGTCGCCGGCTGCACGTCACCGGCAGTTCTGCGCGGGCGTTCTGCTGCATCGGTGGGAACTGCGGATGCGCCCCGGCGCTCCGGCGGCTCGTTCTGCTGCTGAGGGCGACGCTTTCCGCCACGGTCACGTTTATCGTTTTTAGGGGTGCCCTTGACCGCTTCGGGGCGTTTTTTCTGCCCGTCCGGGCTTTTCGGCTGCGCTGTTTTCTGCGGACGCGCATCTGTCTGCGGGCGTTTTGCCTGAGTCGCTTCCGCACCTTCGGCGGCGTCACGCGGTTGGCGATCGTTTTTGCGGTTGTTCGGTGGGCGCTTACCGGGGCGCCTTCCGTTATTTCTGCTGCGGCGTTCGCGGTTCTGAGCACTGCCTCCGTTGCTTGCGGCATGCGCCGGTTTTTCCTGCGGTATTTTTGCGTTGTTCTCGTCCATTTTATCTGTTTCCTTAATGATTATCCTTTGTTTTTATGTGTGCCGACGGATTCGGCAGCCTGCATGAGATTGAATATCGTGAGTCGTGTATTGGCGTTGCGCAATAAAAGATCACGGGCTTTCTCGGTAGCATCGTAGAGTGCAATCAGACGCGAGAGCGTATATTCGCCGCACAGCGCCTCGGCTTCGTCGCGGTCGGCAAAGAAGCGCAGCGGTGCAGTCTCGCTTTTTTTCTGTAGCGCAAGGTCACGCAGTGCAAGCGAAATATCGCCGAGCAGCTTTGCTGCTTCATCGCGCTTTCCCGACGAATACGGGAACAGCACCGAGAGAAGCTCGCGTCCGTGACCGCGTGAGCAAGCAATGCGGCAGAATTCCGTCGCAGCGGCGCGCCGTGCGGTTACAGCGTCCTTTTCCTTGCCTTCGAAAAGCTCTATTGCGCGTCCTGCACTGCCGTCAGCCGCCATAATGATACCGCGAAAAGCGTTCCGGTCTTCCGTTCGCATCCTTGCGGCTTCGGCGGAGCTTTCCGCTGCTATCGCGGCGACTGTTTCGGGCGGCAGGGGCTGCATTCTCAGCGACGGAGCCCGCGAGCGTATGGTTTCAAGCATATTCCGTGAGTTTTCCGCGATCAGCAGGAAAACGAGATATGCCGGCGGTTCTTCAAGTGTCAGGAGCAACGCGTTCTGTGCCTGCGCCGTCATGGTATCTGCGTCCTCAATGATGTATATCTTGCTGTCAAGCTCGTTCGGCATTACGTGAACGTCGGTACGCAGGTCTCTTATCGTGTCGATGCCTATGCTCGCTTTGCCGTCCTCACGCGTGACTGTTATAACGTCGGGGGAGATGCCGGCAAATATTTTGCGGCAGGCGGGGCATTCACCGCACGGGAGCGGCAATCCGCTTCCCGCACGCTCGCAGCAGAGTGCGGCGGCGATGTTTTTTGCCATCGTTCTCCTGCCGCTGCCCGGGCGACCTTCGATTACATAGGCGTGGGCAAGACCGGAACCGGAGATGATGTCACGCGCGAGCCGTGCACGCAGAGCATCGTTGCCTTTTATGCCCGGAAAGCACATTTCAGTGTTCATCCGCTCACCCGCCTTTCTTCAATCAAATTATTATATCATTTATATTGCGAAAAGTCAATATTCAGTGCGGCGCGGCATAAAAAATGAATAAAATTTACAGGCAATATTATCTTTGCTGCATTTTGTTGACATGAAACACCGGCGATGCTATAATTAAGGGTGAAAGGTTGGTGCTTTTTAATGAAACGAAGTTCCGGAGTGCTGCTTCACGTTTCATCGTTGCCGGGTAAATACGGCTGCGGTGATTTCGGCAGAGGTGCGACCGATTTTATAGATAAAATGGCGGCGTGCGGATTTTCATGGTGGCAGGTGCTGCCGTTCTGCGTGCCCGACAGGTTTGCGTCGCCGTACAGCTCAATGTCCACTTTTTCTGGCAATCCTTATTTTATCGACCTTGAAGAACTGCAAAAACGCGGTCTTCTTACGGCTGAGGAGCTTGCGTCGGCTGAAGAAAGAAGCCCGTATGCCTGCGAATTTGACCGCCTTGCCGCCGGGAGACTGCCGCTTTTGTTCCGTGCTGCGGAGCGTGCTTTGCGTGATGCGGATACGTCAGCAGCCGTGGATACCTTTATGGACACCGAGCCGCGCATCGCCGAGTTTTGTCTTTTCATGGCAAGACGTGCCGCCAACGGCGATAGGGCATGGCAGGAATGGACGACCGACGGGTATGATCCCGCCGTGCTTGCCGCATGGCGGTTTATCCAGTATGAATTCTTTGGCGAATGGGCAAAGGTCAAGGCATATGCGAATTCAAAGGGGATCGGTGTGATCGGTGACATTCCGTTTTATGTTGCGCCTGACAGCAGCGATGTGTGGGGAAGTCGCGGACAATTCCTGCTTGGCAGTGACGGAAGACCGGACCTTGTCGCGGGAGTTCCGCCGGATTATTTTTCGGAGGACGGACAACTGTGGGGAAACCCGCTTTACGACTGGAAGCACATGAGGGCTGACGGATATTCCTTCTGGCGCGACAGGCTTTCGTTTATGCTTTCGATGTTCGATGGGATAAGGATAGACCATTTCCGCGCGGTGGAATCCTATTTTGCCATACCCGGAGATGCCGTGACTGCTCGCGAGGGCGGCTGGCGGCGCGGACCGGGGCTCGGATTTGCAAAGATCATCAAAGATATTGCGGGAGATAAGCTCGTGATCGCCGAAGACCTCGGAGACGATACCGCTAAAGCGCGCGAGTTGATCGAAAAATGCGGGTTTTCGGGTATCCGTGTGCTTCAGTTCGGATTCACACCGGGACGTGATATGCATCACAGACCGCACAGCTACCCTCGAAAATGTGCCGCATACACCGGCACGCACGACAACAACACGCTGCTCGGCGATATTTATGAAATGCCGCCCGACTGCCGCCGCGAGCTTTTTGATTATTGCGGCTGTTCGGATAACTTCGATGCGGCGTGTGTTCAGGCTATCAGAGTGCTTATGGCATCGGCGGCGGGGACTGTTATCATACCCATGCAGGATATTCTCGGCTTCGGTGCCGATACGCGTATGAACCGCCCGGGAGTCGGTGAGGGCAACTGGACGTTCCGCATCACATACGATCAGCTCTCATCTGTCGATGTCGGTAGATTTGCCCGCATGAACGAGCTGACGGGAAGAAAATAAAACCGAGAAGGACCGCACGGTGCGGTCCTTCTCGTTTTTTGTGCATATGGGACGAGTGATTTATTCTTCGCAGTACGGATTATCCTTTGCGGCGGCACGCATTGCGAGGATCGTCTGACGCGGACGCGGCGAACCGAATATTGCAGAGCCTGCGACGATGACATTGGCTCCAGCCACGGTGACAAGCGCGGTGTTGTCGGCCGAAATGCCGCCGTCGACTTCTATGTCGGTGTCAAGTCCGAGCTCGTCTGCACGCCGACGCAGAAAACGTACCTTTTCAAGTGTCTCGGGCATCAGCTTCTGACCTCCGAATCCCGGAACTACCGTCATCACGAGCACCATATCCAGCATTGAAAGGAAGGGGAGCACTTCATCTGCCGGAGTTGCAGGGGATATCGCCATCGACGCACGAACGCCCGCATCCTTTATACGTGCTATGAGCGGTGCGGGATCGGCGACAGCCTCGCGGTGAAAGGTGATGATATCGGCTCCGGCGGAAATAAAGCGATCAAGATATTTTGCCGGATCGCTTATCATGAGATGAACGTCGAATATAAGCGACGTGCGCGGACGGAGCGCGGCAATGAGGTCGGGACCAAAGCTGATATTCGGCACAAAATGCCCGTCCATTATGTCAAGATGCAAAAAATCCGCGCCCGATTCTTCAATACGGCGCACCGAGGCACCGAGCTCGGTATAGTCTGCCGCGAGAAGCGACGGCGATATGTATATGTTTTTACTGGTGTTCATTATCGTTTTCCTTTGCTTTACTCGGATCTGCGGCGGTGACGCACGGGGACGTTTCGCCATATCCTGTATATGAGAGAGTGCGGTGAGGCGCCGGGAAGGGAAGTTTCAAAGCTTACGGTGGGACGTCGGGGAATATTATCCCGGAGCGTGCCGCTTTTCTTACGGAGCGTCGCGGATATCCCGCGGAGTCTGCGGCGCTCCGATCGGTCACAGCCTCTCTATCAGGCAAACGGCGTGGGCAGCAATGCCCTCGCCGCTGCCGGTGAAGCCGAGACCTTCTTCGGTGGTTGCTTTTACGCTGACGTCATCTATGCTCACACCCAGCGCGGCAGCAAGCCTTTCGCGCATGATCGGGATGAACGGCGCGAGCTTAGGCCGCTGCGCCAGGACCGTTGAGTCTACATTGATTATGCGATATCCGTTCGAGCGGAGCAGCGCAGAGACATTTTTTGCAAGCGCAAGGCTGTCGGCACCCGCATATGCGGGGTCGCTGTCGGGAAAATGTTTTCCGATATCTCCGAGCGCGGCGGCGCCGAGCAGAGCATCCATTATTGCGTGAGTCAGCACGTCTGCGTCGGAGTGACCGAGCAGACCGAATTCATAGTCTATTTTAACTCCGCCGATTATCAGGTCACGCCCGCGGACGAGCCTGTGCACATCGTATCCGTGTCCTATCCTCATGCTCCTGTACCTGCTTCCGCTTTATTTGCGCGGCGGAAGTTTATTATGGCTTCCGCTATCGGAATGTCGCACTCGGTGGTGATCTTGATATTTTCTCTGCCGCAGTCAACGAGTCTGACCTTGTATCCTATATGCTCGACAAGAGAATTGTCATCCGACGCGGCAAAGCCCTCGTCGCGCGCGGTGTAGGCTGCCGCTCTGTAAAGGTTGGCGCCGAACACCTGCGGCGTCTGTACCTGCCACACGGTGCTGCGTTCGACCGTTGCGGAGATAAATCCGCGTTCGTCGGCAGTTTTTATCGAATCGACTGCGGGAGTTGCGGCGGTCGCGGCGCTGTATTTGTATGCCGCAAGGCAGACCGAGCGTATGATATCGGGCGTTGTCAGCGGGCGTGCGGCATCTGCGATCGCAAAGAAAGCCACTCCGTCATCTGCTGCTTGTATGCCGTTCATTACCGATTCCTGCCTCGTCGCGCCGCCGTGCACGAGCGCACGTATTTTTGTAAACCCGAATTTTTCACGGTATTCGTCATAATAATGCTCGTCTCCCGGACGTATGACGATAATTATATCGTTTATGCAATCTGCATCCTCGTATGCGCGTATCGTCATTGCGACAACGGGCATACCGCAAAGCGGCAGAAACTGCTTCGGCGTTGTGCCGCCCATGCGCTCGGATGAGCCGGCGGCAACGATTATTGCGGCAGTGCGGCGGTTTTGCGTTTTGCCGATGACTGTGCGCAGTATGTCTGCCGCGTCATCGAATTTTTTCTTGTCACGGTGATTCATAATGTGTAGTTTTTCTCGTCAAATGTGCCGTCCTCAAGCTCGCTTATCATACGCAGGCGGCGCTTGTGGCGCTCCTCGTCAAGAGGCTCGTTGGCAAGGAACGTATCGGTGATGGCGGCGATCTTTTCGTCGTCAAGCACGCGCGCACCCATACAGAGAACATTGGCAGCATTGTGCTTGCGGGTCATTTCGGCGGAGAAGAGATCCGAGCATACAGCCGCGCGGATGCCGCGGTGCTTGTTTGCCGCAATGGAAACGCCTATACCCGTGCCGCATATGAGTATGCCGAGCGTGAATTCACCGCTCTGTATTCTTTTGCAGAGCATATGCACGGGAATGGGGTAGTCGCAGCTTTCGGTCGAGAAGCAGCCAACATCCGTTACGCTCCAGCCGTCCCTTTCAAGTTTTGCGATAAGCCTGAGCTTTGCTTCGTAGCCCGCATGGTCGCAGCCGATTATGATCTTTTTCTGTTCGTTCATTGTTTTTGTTGCCTTTCGGAATATAAATATGTGCTATGTGCGTATGTCAATTGTTCGTGCTTGCTTCGGCTTCAAGGCGCTCGGCGCGTTCACGCTCCGCCTGTGAAAGCCGCAGGTATACCGGACGAAGTGCATCGGCATCGCCGTATTCGCCGCGCCGGTATGCAAGCCATGCCGATAATGCGACAGAGTATGCCGACTGGTATCTCAGCGGTTCGGGAGTGTCATAAACCGTCCCCTCGGGCATGAGGCCTTGTACAAGCCCGTACCCGTCGCCGCAGAGCCATACTTTGCCGAGCGGCAGAGTTTCGTTTTCAAATTCGGTGTAGGATATCGCACGGTCCGGGGTAAGGCGCTCAAGCTCGGATCCGCGTCTTACAAAGCGGGCGGTGTAGAGCTGACCGCGGCGTGCATCCATCACGGGGCATATTATCTTCGATGCGTCGTCCCCGAAGTCAAGGTTCCGTGCCAGTGCTTCGAGCGTCGAAACACCGACGGCGGGACGCCCCGAGCCGAAAGCCAGTCCCTTTACGGTCGCAACGCCTATTCTCACTCCGGTGAATGATCCGGGACCCGCGGAACAGGCGAAAAGATCGACGTCATGCGGCTTCATGCCGAATGCGTTCAGCATAGATTCGATCATCGGCAGCAGCGTTTCGCTGTGCGTGTTGCCGTTATTGAGCGTGAACTCGGCAAGCATCGTCCGGTCATCGCAAAGTGCGACGGTAGCGGTCTTTGCGGTGCTGTCAACGGCTAATATTTTCATTGTTGCAGCTCCTCTCTCGTTATTCTTTCGACCGTTATGCGGCGGTCGTTTTCGGCGCCGGTCTTTGCGACCGTAACTCGGATATAGTCCGCAGGCAGCGCCCACGGTATATTTTCGCACCATTCGGCAAGGCAGAACCCGCCGCGGCTCTCATAGTCGTAAAAACCGGCTGAGTAAAGCTCGTCGTCATCGGTGATACGATACATATCAAAGTGAAAGACAGGGCGCGTCCCGTGTCTGTACTCATTCACAAGCGCAAATGTGGGCGAGCGGACTGCTGAGCCGGGGGACGTCACCGAGGCAAAGCCGCGCACAAATGCCGTTTTTCCCACGCCGAGGTCGCCGTAAAGCGCAACAAACGTCGGAAGGCTGCCCGCCTCCATCATTTTCGCAAGGCGTGCTCCGACGGCTTCGGTCTCCTCGGGCGAATGAGTCACCGTGTCAGTGAGCATGACCGATCTCATGATTTTTCCGTCCGTCTTTCGCTTACTTTTTCACGCGACCCGTCCGGTCTTACGATAACGGTGCTGTCAAGCTGTCCGCGCAGATTCGCGCGTACCTCGGCAATATATTCCGCACGCAGATCCGCCTGCTCGGCTGCCTCTGCCTCGGTGAGTCCCTCGGCACGCGATTTGCGTGCAAGCGCGTTTATTCTGTCTACCTTTGTTTTTTTCATTCCGGTCCCTCTTCCGCTATCGCAGTTTACATTGATACGCCTTTTTATTAATTATATCACTTTAGGGGGCGAAAATCAATGTTTTCACGATCATGCGCATTGATTTTATCAAATAAAACGCCGTGATTGCACCGAAAAAGTGATGCAAACGTGACGAAAACCGAAAAAAATGGCTGTATCCGTCGAATTTAAAGAAAAGTATTGATTTGAGAGAGAAATAGAGTTATAATATTATTTAACAAACTTGATTACCGAGGAGGCTGTTATGTCAAACGGAAACGGAAAAACAATGCCGAGGATGCGCAAAGCGGTCATTCCGGCAGCAGGGCTCGGAACGCGCATGCTGCCGATCGCACGTGCCGTACCTAAAGAGATGCTCCCCATCGTTGACAGACCCGCTGTTTCTTACCTTGTAGAAGAGGCAGCCAAAAGCGGCATAGAAGATATATTGATAATCACCGGGCGCGGAAAAGGTGCTATGGAGGATTATTTCGATTATTCACCCGAATACGAGGTGCATTTTGCAGCCAAGGGCAAGGACGGTGCTGTAGCCGAAATGCGCAAGACCGGCGACGCCTACGGCGCAAGAGTCTATTTTATCCGTCAGAAGGAAGCACGCGGGCTCGGACATGCGGTCGGCTGTGCGCGTTCATTTATCGGCGACGAGCCGTTTGCGGTGCTTTACGGCGATGATATCATTTTCTCCGAAAAGCCTGTCGTGGCACAGATGATAGAAAGCTACGAGCGCTACGGGAGAGCCGTGTGCGGCGTAAAGCCGGTGCCCGAGGAACTGGTGTTCAAATACTGCTCGCTTAAAACGCACACGATCGAAGGAAGCGATAATGAATTTTTTGTTGACGACATGATCGAAAAGCCGCAGACACGCGAGCAGATGTTCAGCAATTATTCGATACTTGGCAGAGTGCTGCTGACGCCCGAGATATTTGATATAATCGACGCGACGCCTCCCGGAGCGGGCGGTGAGATACAGCTTACCGATGCTATGCGCACACTTGCGCAGCGCGACGGCATGACGGCGCTTGATTTTGAAGGCACACGTTTTGACCTCGGCTCAAAGCTCGGCTTTCTCAGCGCAAATGTGACCCGCGCATTTGACGACCCGGAGCTCGGTGAGGATTTTCGTGAGTTCCTGCGCGGATTTGCCAAAGAAAAGGGGATCATATGAATTCCGAAGGTATCGCAAGGCGCTCAAAGGATAATTATTATCTCGATATTGCCGAAACGGTCTCGGAGCGCAGCACATGTCTGCGCCGCCGCTTCGGTGCGATAATAGTAAAAAATGACGTTATCGTATCTACCGGGTACAACGGTGCTCCGCGCGGACGCGCCAACTGCAACGAACTCGGGATATGCTACCGTGAAAAGCTCGGCATTCCGCGCGGAGAAAGATATGAGCTTTGCCGCTCGGTCCATTCGGAGGCAAATGCGATAATTGCCGCGCCGCGTGAGCAGATGCTCGGTTCAACGCTGTATATGTGCTGTACGTCTCCCGTTGACGGTAGTATAATGCCGGGCACGACATCCTGCATGATGTGCAAGCGGCAGATAATCAACGCCGGCATTGCGCGCGTGATAGTGCGCGACGACAGGGAGAATTACCGCGTGATAGATGTGTCGGAATGGATAGAGAACGACGATTCTCTCGGCGGCAAGACGGGATATTGAAAGAAAAGGTCTGATTTGAAATGCAAAACAAACATTTGTGGAAAAAAACCGCAAGAACGGTGCTGCTTTCGGCGCTTGTATGTGTGATGCTAGGCACCACGGTCTGTCTCGGCGGCTGCAAGCGCAAGCTTGATTCAAGCGGTATGAGCATAATCGATCGCAAAAGCGGCGCTTCATACCGATATATGCCTGCATATATCGGTCCCGCGGAAAGGTCGAAAAAAGCATACGCCAGCGCAACGATATCCGGTGCAAAGCAGGATCTCTATACGATAAGAGGACTTGACGCATCCGAGTGGCTGTGCACAGAGTGGGGCGATGTTCTTTACTCCGGCAGCGACCGCATACTCACCATTACCGATTTTGAACCTTCAAAAGCCTATATATGCAATGCCGAGGGTACAGTCAACATTGCGCTCGTTGAAATAAGCGGCGCCGATCTTGATGCCATAGTGAAATGCTGGGCTGATGGAGAGGCTGCGGAATATCCTCTTTCCGATCCGTCAAACGCTTATCTTGTAAGATTTGAATCCGAAAAATACCCCGGGCTTTACTACACCGTTTCCGCGCTTGAGTACGGAAGCACGGTGTATCTTTACAGCAAATACGAAGATGCGCGGTGTGTGGACGGCACTGCGGCACTCGAAAAGTTTCTGGCAGATGAGTGATAACGATAAGAATGCAGTGATGACCGACGGGTTTACCGTCACCGCATTTTCCGAGCGTCATGCCGAGGCAGCCGCAATGATCGAAAAAGAAGTATTTTCGGAACCGTGGAGCCTGCGGGCGATACGCGATCTGTTTCTCGGCGGCTGTGTTACGTCGGATATTGCCGACGGTGCATCCGGCGGCGAGTCCGGCGCGTGCGGGAGCATCTCGGCGCTAGCATGCGAGGCGCCGGACGGGACGCCGAAGCGCGCGTTGGCACGCGTAAACTGCGCCATGGCGTTCGGGCCGCTGCCGGAGCGGTTCATCAGGATGAACCACACGAACAGAAGCGCGATGCCGACGAGCAGATACGGCAGCGCCGTCTTCCAGATGGAATTGGCGGCGGGCAGATAGTTGTAGGACTTGAGAACACCTGCGGCGCTCTGCGCAGCAATGGTCTCGTCCAGGTCCTTGTGGAAGGTCTCGATGTCGCCGATCTTCGCCGTTGCGGTGCCGGCCTGCTCTGCGTCGCTTCCGTAGAGCGTCAGCGTCAGCGTATCGCCCTGCAGAACGAACGACTCGACCCGTTCGTTTTCAAACAGGTCGAGCACGTCAGAATATGCAAGCCTGCTGCCGTTTTGCGTAAGCAGGGACGAAGAGAGCACCACAAGCACCAGCGCCAGGACCGCAACGAGCAGAATGGTCTGCAGGGTTTTGGGCTGTTGGTTCACGGAGGTTCTCCTTTATGTGGAATAGACCGTCTTCAGCGGTCCTGATAGACAGAGGGCTTCAGCACGCCGACGAACGGCAGGTTGCGGTAGTAATCCTCATAGTCCAGACCGAAGCCGACGACGAACGCGGGCGGGACGGTGAAGCAGGTGTAGTCCGGCTTCAGCTCGACCTTGCGGCCGGTGGGCTTGTCGAGCAGCGTGCAGATCTTGATGGACGCGGGCTTGCGCTCATGGAACATCTCGCAGATCATCTTGAGCGTGCTGCCGGAATCGATGATATCCTCCAGAATGAGCACATGGCGGCCCTCGATATCATGGTCGATATCCTTGCGGAACGTCAGCTTGCCGGTGGATTCCGTGCCGCCCTCAAAGGATGTGATGCACATGAAATCCTCCTGCACGGGAATGCTGATGGCATTCGCCATTTCCGCGAAAAACGGAACGACGCCCTTGAGAACGCCGACCAGGATCGGGCACTTGCCGCGATAGTCGTCTGCGATCTGTGCGCCGACTTCCTTGATCCGCGCGTGGATCTCTTCTTCGGAGACCAGTACGCGCTCAATGTCCTGCAGCATGTCAGACTTGTTAATCATACATCTAATCCTCTTTCTCTGTTTCTTCGATTGTGATGATGACCGCGCGATCGCCCGGAGCCGCGGCGCGGCCCAGATCGACGCCGATCCCATAAACGCCCAGAACACCGGATGCGTCAGCGGCCACCGGCATGAGCGCACGTCGTGCTGCGGGGACCTTGCGGTCGATCAGCAGCTTTTTGAGCGTTTTCGTGCCGCCTGCCGTGCGCATGACGTCATGCGCCTGACGCGGACGGATCGTGATCCGGGGAGTTTGCTCTATGGTATCATATTTGACTGCAAAAGTGGAGAGGGTTTTTGCTTTTTCCTGAAAATTTTCTTCGATCCGGCATTCGACGCGCAGCCCGAGCGCCGGGATCAGCACTGTCTCGCCCGGCGAAAGTGTCACGGGTGAAAAGGAAGCGGCAGGGGAGCGGTCCGTCAGGTACAGCCGGTCGTATTCCAGCCGCGCGGCAAAGCCGCCGTAGATGTTCGGCTTGATGGTGTAGCAGATCACTTTTTCCGGCTTTACCTCCCGGAATATGCGCCGGTAGGCGGCAAACAGCTTTGCGTCCCTGACCGGGTTCATGCCCCGCCGTTCCATGGGCGTGTCGAAAAAAAAGCACCCCATCTCCACCAGCGGCGCCACCAGTTCCCCGTAGGGGAGGGATATATATACCTCGTTCTTCGTCAGAAGCTCCTGTATCAGCTCCCTTCGGAACTGGTACAGGCCGACGTCGAAATTCGTCAGGATCAGAATTCTCATTTGATTTTCTCCGCGGGAACGCCTACGTATGTCCCGCTTTCCGTGATGCTTTTGATAACCACCGCGCCCGCACCGATCATACAGCCGCCGCAGATCTGAAGATTGTTGCTCACCGTCGCGCCCGCGCCGATCCATGTTCCCGCGCCGATGCTTACTGTCCCCGCCACAT
>ENA-OROL01002303-OROL01002303.1-human-gut-metagenome-genome-assembly--contig:-NODE-2303-length-13498-cov-10.882169_pt1 | contig 13498 bp, 8 predicted proteins | sample MGYA00242128_ERZ509048 | MGnify/ENA primary metagenome ERZ509048 (study PRJEB26280, sample SAMEA2338750) | human gut metagenome | biome: human gut; feature: human-associated habitat; material: faeces...
ATATACATATAACACACACATATATTAATTAGATATTTTACATAACAATTTTTTATATCAATTTACAGCTTTTATTGTTTTATATTTCTTTCCATTGCTTTTAAAGTATATATCAGTATATATAACACATCTACAACTCATATATATATTTATTATAGTAAACAAGCGGTATAATGACAAGCATATTCTTCAATCTTTATTACAATCCATACAACACAACCTCCTATTATTAATCTGTTGTATGCTTATACCGCTTAATTTCAGATTTATACAGTTTTATATTTCCATAAGAAACTCGTCTACATATTTCCTCATATCGTCAAATTCTGCATTAACCTCAGGTACATCAGACTTAAAATCCAGCAGTTTATATACATAACCTTGTTCCTTGGCCTGTCTATAACTTTCTTTATACACAAGTTCAAAAAGCAGTGATATATGCCCTACTATATGGTCAACTGCACTCCTTCTTACACTTTTAAGTACTGTTTCCTTCTTATAAAAGCTCTCAAGTACCTCTTTGGTTATAACTCCATTCTTAAGCTCCTCTGTTGTTACATCATATATAATCTCCATAGGAATATCTGCATTTACCTTAAATATGTCAACCTTATCTGCATCACGCAGTATATCACAAAACATACGCTGTCTTTCAGTGAGGTCTTCTTTTACACGATACTTATTATGTTGTCTTATTGCCATTTCAAGAAGTCCTGTATCTTTATTGTGGTGCTCATTATTTTTTATTATCTGCTCATCATCGACAGTCGTTGCATCATTATTAACTAAGAATTCTTTAATTTTCCGTTCTTCCTGACAATAATCAGACTGATTATCCAATTGTGCAAGCTCACATTCTTCATAATACCCTTCTGCAAACTTCCTTATAAGGCCTTCCTTAAACAGCAGGTCTGCCCCAAATTCTGCGTGGTCTACTGACTGGGCATCATTAAATGTACCGAAACGCCTTATCTGCTCAAATCTTCCTATATCGTGTAACATTCCAAGAAGCCATGCAATATCTACATCCGGTTCACTTAAGCCTAATGATTCTGCAATTCTTTGACACAGTCCTGCTACTCTGTAGGTATGATCTATCTTAAGCTTTATCTTTTCATCTGATGGGTCGTAATTTCTTACATACTCTGCAAATGCATTGATAACATTTTTCCTGTTAATAACTGGTTTGTTAATACTTTCCACAACATCAATAAGTCCATTAAGGTCATCACATACCATATATGTAAGCTTCCTGATATCATCATCTATTGCTATTGTATCAGGAATATGGACAACTCTCATACCTGCCGCATATCCAGCCTTAATTCCATTGATACTATCCTCAACTACTACTGCCTCTGACGGATTTACGCCTATTGCCTTAGCAGCACGAAGAAATATATCCGGTTCTGGCTTTCCACGTTCGACTTCATCTCCATATACAACCGCATCAAGATAATCCCACACTCCTATTTCGTGAAGTGTTTTCTCAGCACTTTCACGCCTTGTTGATGTAGCAACTGCACACTTTAATCCATTATTTCTTATATATTCAAATATGTCCTTTACGCCCTTTTTAACAGGAATACCTTCTGTTTCCCTTATCTTGTATACATGCTGTGTTCTAAGCTCCTTCGCTTCCCAATAATCTATCACACCCTTGTAATAATCATCAAAGAACTTGCAGCAAAGCTCTGCCGGAGCACCCTTAAAGCTGTCTATAAGCCACATTGGCATATCCACTCCAAGCTGCCCTGCCGCCCATAGCCAGCCCTCATTAGACTGTCTTTCTGAATCTATAAGAACGCCATCCATATCAAATATAATGCCTGATACCATTTTTCTTCTCCTAGCAATCAAATATCGTATTTTTACACTTTATATTATTTAAAGTAACTATAAAAGATATGTTTTTATAATTTATAACGCTGACCAGCACCTGCAATTTTCAAATTTGCCAATTTAGAGACTTTAAACATCTTCTATCATTGAACTTTCATCCACAATGCCGTCATCTGCACCATCCTTATAAATACTTCTTAACATACTGTCCCGTATAAGACTTCTTAACCTTGGCAACCTCTTCTGGTGTACCCTTTGCAATAACTGTACCACCTCTGTCGCCGCCTTCTGGTCCCATATCTATAATATAATCGGCTGTTTTGATAACATCAAGATTATGCTCGATAACAACAACAGTGTTACCGCCCTCCGCAAGCTTATGAAGTATATCAACAAGCTTGTGGACATCTGCAAAATGAAGTCCTGTTGTAGGCTCATCAAGAATGTATATAGTCTTTCCTGTACTTCTTTTTGAAAGCTCTGTAGCAAGCTTTATTCTCTGTGCCTCTCCACCCGAAAGCTCTGTAGATGGCTGTCCTAACTTAATATATGAAAGTCCAACGTCATTAAGAGTTTCTATTTTTCTTCTGACTGATGGCACATTTTCAAAGAAATCAACTGCATCCTCAACTGTCATATCAAGTACGTCATATATGCTCTTTCCCTTATACTTAACTTCAAGCGTTTCCCTATTATAACGCTTTCCGTCACACACTTCACAAGGCACATATACATCCGGCAGGAAATGCATCTCTATCTTAATAATACCATCTCCAGAACAAGCCTCGCAACGTCCTCCCTTTACATTAAAGCTGAAACGTCCTTTGTTATAACCTCTTTCCTTAGCATCTGTTGTTGAAGCAAAAAGATCCCTTATCATATCAAATACGCCCGTATATGTCGCAGGATTAGAACGTGGAGTTCTTCCTATTGGCGACTGGTCAATATCTATAACCTTATCAAGCTGCTCGATTCCTGTAATATCATCATGGTCACCAGCGATACATCTTGCACGGTTTAAAGACTTAGCAAGGTGCTTGTACAGAATTTCATTCACTAGTGAACTCTTTCCTGAACCCGATACACCTGTTACACATGTAAATACTCCAAGTGGTATATCAACATCAATATTTTTAAGATTATTCTCCCTTGCTCCCTTAACAGTTATCCAGCCTGTCGGCTTTCTTCTCTTCGCCGGCACTGGAATCTTGATTCTTCCGCTAAGATATGCACCTGTAAGTGAATCCTTGCATGCCATAATATCAGCTGCCGTTCCTGTCGCAACGACTTCTCCACCATTACGTCCGGCACCCGGTCCTATATCAACAATATAATCTGCGGCACGCATAGTATCTTCATCGTGTTCAACCACAATAACTGAGTTACCAAGGTCACGCAAATGTATAAGTGTCCCAAGCAGCTTGTCGTTATCTCTCTGATGAAGTCCGATACTTGGCTCATCAAGTATATAAGCCACACCAACAAGTCCTGAACCTATCTGTGTCGCAAGTCTTATTCTCTGTGCCTCTCCACCTGAAAGCGTACCTGTAGCTCTTGATAATGAAAGATAATCAAGTCCTACATCCATAAGAAACTGTATTCTTGCCTTAATCTCCTTCAGTATCTCTGCACCGATAAACTTCTGTCTGTCTGTAAGCTCAAGCTCATCTAAAAACTTCTTTAACTTAACAATAGACATATCTGTAATCTGATATATATTCTTATCTGCTATCGTAACAGCAAGAGATGATGGCTTTAATCTCTGTCCATGGCAGGATTTACAAGGTCTTATGCGCATGAATTCCTCATACTGCTGCTTTGCACTGTCTGAGTAAGTTTCCCTGTATCTTTTCTCCATATTATGGATAAGGCCTTCAAATGCTATATCATATTCTCCAACGCCTCTCTGGCCTTTGTAATGCACTTTAACACTCCTACCCTTTGTACCATTTATAATTATGTCCTTAATATCATCTGGATAATCCTTAAATGGTGTTGATAAACTGAAGTTATATTCCTTTGCAAGTGCGCTCATAATAGCCCTTGAAAAGCTGCCCTCATCCTTTACAGACTGCCATCCCATACCAACTATCGCTCCATCATCGATGCTTAATGAATCATCTGGTATAAGAAGCTCTGCATCAAAATTCATTGTATAACCAAGTCCGTAACAATCAGGACACGCACCAAATGGATTGTTGAACGAAAAGCTTCTTGGCTCTATCTCATCTATGCTTATGCCACAATCCGGACACGAAAAGCTCTGTGAAAAGTTAATCGGCTCACCATCTATAACATCAACTGTCATAAGTCCCTCTGCAAGCTTAAGTGCTGTTTCTATTGAGTCTGTAAGTCTTTTGTTAATTCCATCTTTAACTACAAGACGGTCAACAACAATTTCTATATTATGCTTCTTGTTCTTATCAAGATTTATCTCATCTGTAAGCTCATACATATTGCCATCAGCAATAACTCTTACATAACCACTCTTTTTAGCCTGTTCAAAAAGCTTCTTATGTTCACCTTTTCTTCCTCTTACAACTGGAGCTAATATCTGTATCTTTGTTCTTTCTGGAAGCTCCATAATAGTATCAACCATCTGGTCTACAGTCTGCTTGTTGATTACTTTGCCACACTTTGGACAATGTGGTGTACCTATTCTTGCATATAATAGTCTGAAATAATCATATATCTCTGTAACAGTTCCAACTGTTGAACGTGGATTTCTGTTAGTTGACTTCTGGTCTATGGAAATAGCTGGTGAAAGTCCTTCTATACTCTCTACCGCCGGCTTTTCCATCTGTCCTAAGAATTGCCTTGCATATGAAGATAATGACTCCATATATCTTCTCTGGCCTTCTGCATATATAGTATCAAAGGCAAGACTTGACTTACCAGAACCAGACAGACCTGTAAGTACTACAAGACTGTCCCTTGGTATATCTACATCAATATTTTTAAGATTATGCTCATTTGCACCTCTTATTCTTATATAATTCCTGTAATCGCCTTTTTCCATATTCTATTTTCTCCGTTATTTCTTCTTTCTTAATCCTTAATCATCTCAGGTACATAAAGCTTTTTCTGTAATCAGCAACTGCTTTTTATAATTATGACACATACATCATATAATACTGTAATGATAATATCTGCCTGTCATTCCTGACTGCGTAATATTGCTTTTGAACTTATTGCCTCACCTGGTATAATAGCTATTAATTCTATCTGCCTGACTTCTTATCCTCATAAATATACTTATTAATCTCGATCATCTTATCACGAAGCATAGCCGCCTGTTCAAAGTCAAGCTCTGCTGCAGCCTTACGCATATTTTTCTCAATCTGCTTCTTAACCTTTTCAAGATCTTTAATGCTCATAGATTCATAATCTACATCAAGCCTTCCATTTGAATTATCTGCTTCTGCTGCCTTAGATATACTTATAAGATCTCTTACTGCCTTCTTTATAGTCTGAGGAGTTATTCCGTGTACCTCATTGTACTCCTGCTGTATCTTTCTACGTCTTTCCGTCTCAGATATAGCCTTTTCCATAGACTCTGTTATAGTATCTGCATACATAATAACGTGTCCATCTGCATTTCTGGCAGCTCGTCCTATCGTCTGGATAAGTGAAGTCTCTGTTCTTAAGAAGCCCTCTTTATCAGCATCAAGAATAGCCACAAGACTTATCTCTGGAATATCAAGTCCCTCTCTAAGCAGATTGATACCAACAAGCACATCGAATCCGTCAAGTCGCATATCCCTTATAATCTTCTGTCGCTCTAGTGTATCAATATCCGCATGAAGATACTTGACTCTTATGCCGACTTCCTTAAGATAATCTGTGAGATCCTCTGCCATACGCTTGGTAAGTGTAGTTACAAGTATCTTATTCTTTTTCTCAACTTCCTTATTAATCTCACTTATAAGATCATCTATCTGACCCTCTATTGGTCTGACTGTTATCTCTGGATCAAGAAGTCCTGTAGGCCTTATAATCTGCTCTGCCCTCATAAGTTCATGTTCTTCCTCATACCTGCTAGGCGTAGCAGATACAAAAAGCATCTGTGATATCTTGCTCTCAAACTCCTGAAAATTAAGCGGTCTGTTATCCTTCGCTGATGGAAGCCTGAAGCCATAATCAACAAGTGTCGTCTTTCTTGCCTGATCGCCTGCATACATTCCCCTTATCTGTGGAATAGTTATATGTGATTCATCAACAATTATCATAAAATCATCTGGAAAATAATCCATAAGCGTATATGGCGGACACCCTGCCGGAAGCCCTGCTAAATGTCTTGAATAATTCTCAATACCTGAACAGAAGCCTGTTTCCTGCATCATCTCTATATCAAAGTTCGTTCGTTCTTCTATTCTCTGTGCCTCAAGAAGTTTATCCTCACTCTTGAAATACTCTATTCTCTCTGCAAGCTCTTTCTTAATATTCTCAATCGCCTTTTCCATCTTCTCTTTTTCAACAACATAATGTGAATTAGGAAATATAGCAACATGGTCAAGGTTACATTTAACCTCACCGGTAAGAGAATCAATCTCGCTTATCCTGTCTATCTCATCACCAAAAAACTCTACTCTCACAGCATCTCCACTGGAAGCTGACGGATATATCTCTACAACATCTCCCCTTACCCTGAATGTTCCTCTTTTAAAATCCTGGTCATTGCGCATATACTGTATATCTATAAGCTTTCTTATCATTTCATCCCTGTCTTTTTCCATACCTGGACGAAGTGAGATAACCATATTCTTATAATCAATAGGTGCACCAAGACCATATATACACGAAACTGATGCTACTATAATAACATCATCTCTCTCTGACAATGCCGCTGTTGCTGAATGTCTTAACTTATCTATCTCGTCATTAATCGAAGAATCCTTGGCTATATAAGTATCGCTCTGTGGCACATAAGCCTCTGGCTGATAATAATCATAATAGGATACAAAATACTCTACTGCATTCTCAGGAAAGAACTCTTTCATCTCAGAGTACAGCTGAGCTGCTAATGTTTTATTATGACTGATTATAAGAGTAGGCTTCTGTACATGCTGTATTATGTTCGCCATAGTAAATGTCTTACCAGAGCCTGTAACACCGACAAGTGTCTCGAACTGATTACCCTCTTCAAATCCCTGCACAAGCTTCTCTATTGCACGGGGCTGATCTCCTGTCGGTTTATAAGGAGCGTGTAACTTGAATTCCATAACAATTCTCCCTTCGTTAATCTATAGTAAAATAGTCAACAACAATATTATTTAATAGTATTTACCTTATATATTGATTTTACTACAAATAAATGCCTTTGTCTATCAAAAACAGAACATTTGTTTCATTTTATAACAAAAATCACCTGACTGCTGATACACAACAGATTTCAACAAACTGCCAATCTGCATATCAGCCATCAGGCTTACTGTAATTTATATATTTTCCATTTGCATATATTTAATTAATCTGTGCTTCCACATTCTTAATTGCCGCATCAAGCTGGGTATCAACATCTGCATCAGTATCATATTCCACTACCATATCCGGAGTAACACCTTTTCCGTGTATATCCTGACCCTTTGGTGTAAAATACTTGGCAATTGTGAACTTTATTGCACTTCCATCTGTAAGTGGTTTAACTGTCTGCACAATTCCTTTGCCATATGTCTGGGTTCCAATTATCGTTCCTTTGCCATAATCCTGTATAGCACCTGCAAATATCTCTGAGGCACTGGCACTATTGCCATTTACAATGACTGCCAGTGGCAGATTGAACTCATCATTATCCTGACCTTTATACTCTTTTCTATTGCCCTGCTTATCCTCTGTATACACAATAAGTCCGTCAGGAAGCATATATTTAAGCATACCTACAACCGTATCAAGCAATCCACCTGGATTGTTTCTTATATCAATTACAAGTCCTTTCATACCCTGTGACTGCAAATCTTCAACAGCCGCCTTGAACTGCTTTGTTGTTACCTCCTCAAACTGTGATATCGAAAGATAACCTATATTATTATCAAGAAGTGTATATGACACTGTCTTTGCTTCAACAGCATCTCTTACCGCAGAAAATGTCAGTCGCTCAGTTCCACGAATGACCTCCAGCGTGACAGATGTACCCTTGTCGCCTTTAATAAGTGCAACGGCTGATGAAAGCTCCATATCTGTTATGTCCCTGCCATCAACATTTACAACCCTGTCGCCACTCCTGAGTCCAGCCTGATAACCTGCCCCATTATCATATACATCTACAAGAAGAACACCACCTTCACCGCTAAGCTGGCAGACTGCTCCTATGCCATAGAACTTGCCATTTGTTGACTCCTTTAAGGCTTTATATTCATCCGCTGTATAATACATGGTATACTTGTCACCATATGAACTAAGATACGCCTTGTAAATGTTATCTTTGGCGGTTTCATCATCTACATCACCAAAATAAAAGGATTCAAGCACAGAATCAATTGCATTAAGCTTGCCTTCTACCTCACTTCCAATTCCGTCTGAATCTGTGACTGCATCAGATTGTATATATACATCTCCATTAACACCTATATGAATGTAGCCTTTAGCTATACACACTGCTGCCACACTTAATATTAGAAGTATAACAGCCATAAATGCTGATACAGCACCGATAATCATTCCACTTGCAAAGCCTTGTGATTTCTTCTTTCTTGTCGGCTGTGCATTTCTTCTTAAATCATTCATTCCATACAAATCACCAATATTTCCACGATTATCCGAAGCACTATTATTAATTCTGTTTCCGGCATTATTGTCATTATCTGCATTAACATTATTAATTACATTAATGTTATCACCAGCATTAAAATCATCACTATTGACATTATCATTTGAATAAATGTTGTTATTTTGATTGTCCATACCTATATGCCTCTGCATTTATTAATATTTATTTGCTTAAGTAGTTCCAAGGTGAAACATAACTTCCGTTATATCTTACATCAAAATGTAGATGAACTCCGTCAGAATCACCAGTTGTTCCCATAAGTGCTATCTTCTGTCCCTTAGTTACATGTGTTCCTGCACTGACAAGAAGCTTTGAAGCATGCAGATATCTTGTATACAATCCACCACCATGATTAATCATAATATAATTACCCGCTGATGAACTAAATGTCGCAATTACCACATCACCATCATACGCCGCATATATAGCATCACCCGCAACGCCTCTGTTAAGTGCACCGATATCAATTCCCTTATGCGGAGAGCTTCTGCCCTCTGTATCACCATAAGGTGAGGTTATCCTTGTTGACTCTGTAGGCCACTTGAACTTTCCACCATCATATTTTACAACATTGGCACTTCCACTATTCTCCTTGGCCTTAATCTCTGCCTCTATCTTGGCAATATATTCGTCCTGAGCCTTTATATCAGCTTCTATCTTAGCTTTATAATTCTCCTGCTGCTGCTTATTCTTCTGTAATGAAGCCATTTCACTCTTCTTGGTTGACTCAAGCAGTGAAAGTGAAGCTCTCTTATCTTCAAGCTCCTCCTGCTTGGTTACAAGTGTCTCCCTGTCCGTTTCTAACTGTGCTTTGGCGACAGTTATATAAGTAACAGTAGCATTATATTTTTCAAGCATTTCCCTGTCATACTGTGAGATTTTTGTAATATATTCCGCCTTATTAAGCATATCACCCATACTCTGGGAATTCATAAGCAATGCAAAATATGTTTCATCATTATGTTCATACATAAACTGAATTCTAAGCTTCATTGAACTATACTGTTCTTCTGCCTCTATCTCTGCCTGTGCAAGCTTTTCTTCTGTATCCGCTATCTCAGCCTCTATCTGCTCAACCTGCTCATTAACCTCATTAAGCTCACCGTCAACACTGGACATCTGTGCATCAAGCTGGGCAATATAAGCTATCATATCATCGTTCTGTGCCTTTAAGTCTTCAATTATTTTCTCTGTCTGTTCATACTGGCTCTGCAAATCTTTTTTCTTGCTGTTAGCATCATTGAGATTCTGCTTATCATCTCCATATACATCATAATATGACACTGCAAAATATGGTATTACAAGCACAAGTACCATCAACAATGGAATAAGCCTTTTTGCTAATGCTCTCCTCATACAACTCCTCCATTCAGTCAGACCATTTATAAAATGCATACAAACAGCCGCTTAACAATAGCATAACAATCTATACTGTCGGATACCATTTTTATTTTTAAATAGGACTTCCACATATCATATACAATCACATAATATAATCTTCATATATAATACATAATCATATAATTCAATGCAGCAGTCCTATGTCTGGCTAATATTATCTGCTATACATTAGCGTGCTTTCTTACAGCAAAGAAGCTTCCTAATGCACCTATTCCGATACCAAGAAGAATTCCTACTGGAACCAGTATTCTGAATACATCATTAACCGGCATAAATGCAAGAATATTCTGAAGTATCGAGAACTTATTCATAACAAAATTAATAATATTCTCATATACAAATCTAAGAATAACTATTGGAATAATTGAACCAACAAGTCCAATTACAATACCTTCTACGAAGAATGGTGCATTAACAAATGCATCTGTAGCACCTATATACTTCATAATAGAAATCTCTTCTTTACGGACAGTAATACCTATTACAATTGTGTTAGTAATAAGGAATATAGATACTGCAAGAAGAATAACTATAATTGCTATTGTTATGTAACTAACAAGTCTTGCGGCACTGGCAAGTCCACTTGCTGTTGCCTCTGAACGGTTAACCTGTCTTATACCATCAAGATTTTCAAGGTATGTTACAAGTGTAGCCTGACTTGAAGCTTCATTAAGATATATCTCATATGATGAAGAATTAGCAAGAGGATTATCATCCTTGAAACCTTCTGCAAGTTCTGGGTAATCTTTAAAATACTCAGCCTTGTAATTCTCCCACGCTTCATCAGCTGATGTATAATGAATTCTTGACACTTCATTACGCTGGCTTATCGTATCGCCAAGCTTCTTAATATCTGCGTCTGTAAGTCCTTCATCGAAAAATACTGTTACGCATACTTCATTCTCAGCCTTATGAATCATATACTGAAAATTGGATACAAGTGCATAGAATACACCAAAAAGGAATATACACGCTGTAATTGTTGCTATAGACGCAAGAGAGAACAATCTATTACGATAGATGTTCTTTAATCCGTCTTTAATATGATAAAATAACGATCTAATCTTCATAGAAATAACCACCTTTTTCCAAATCACTGATAATCTTGCCTTCGCTCATAGTAATAGTTCTCTTCTTCATCTGCTGAACTATCTCCATATTATGAGTAACAACAAGTACTGTTGTTCCCTGCTTGTTAACCTGATCTAATATCTTCATAATCTCATTAGAATTAGCTGGGTCAAGGTTACCTGTAGGCTCATCGCACAATAATATAGCTGGCTTATTAACCAGTGCTCTGGCTATGGCAACTCTCTGCTGTTCACCACCTGATAACTCATTAGGAAATGACTTATACTTATCAAGAAGTCCTACCATTGAAAGCATAGCAAGAACCCTGCTCTTAATCTTCTTATTAGGAGCTTCGACAACTTTCTGTGCAAATGCAATATTATCGTATATATTACGATCTGGTAAAAGTCTGAAATCCTGAAATACAACACCGATATCTCTTCTAAGATATGGTAACTTCTTTCTTGTAAGTTTATTAAGGTACTTTTTATTAACGTATATCTTACCCGATGTTGGGTCAAGTTCCTTAAGAAGAAGCTTTATAAGAGTTGACTTACCTGAACCACTCTTACCTACTATAAATACGAATTCTCCTTTCTGAACGTGAAGATTAATTCCGTTCAAAGCAGGAACTCCAGATGTATACGTTTTGGTAACATCTTCCATTATAATCATTGTTAATATTCCTCCAAATTAGTATGTATCTTTACTTTCCATATATTTCATATATTTAACTACCATAAGTGCAATCTTAAATGTTATGGCATCATCAAACACTCTCAAATCAAGGCCTGTAGTCTTCTGAAGCTTATCTAGTCTGTATACAAGAGTATTTCTGTGGATATATAACTGTCTTGATGTCTCTGATACATTAAGGCTGTTATCAAAGAACTTGTTAATTGTTGATAATGTCTCCTCATCTAAATCATCAGGTGACTTTCCGTCAAATATCTCTCTTATGAACATCTGACAAAGTGGAAGTGGAAGCTGATATATTAAACGTCCAATACCAAGTCTGTTATATGCAACAACATTCTTGTCACTATAGAATATCTTGCCTACATCAAGAGCCATATTAGCTTCCTTGTAAGAACGTGATACTTCTCTTATATCATTAACAATAGTACCATAAGCAATATGAGCAGAACTCATAGCCTCTGTATTTAACATATCTATAATAACTTCTGCTGTCTTATCAAGGTCTTCGTAAGTTTCATTACTCTTAACCTCTCTGACAAGTATTATACTCTTCTCGTCAACTGCTGTGATAAAATCCCTTGTTCTTGAAGCAAATAAAGTTCTTATTGTCTCTAATGCATTAATATCTTTCTCGTGCTTAGTCTCAATAATATATACAACTCTCTTTACATCCGTATCAATATGAAGCTTCTCAGCTCTTGTATACATATCAACCCTTAGAAGATTATCAAGAAGAAGATTCTTTATAAAGTTATCCTTATCAAATCTTTCCTTATAAGCAACTAAAAGATTCTGTATCTGAAATGCTGCAAGCTTTCCTAACATAAATACATCATCAGTTGTTCCCTTAGCCAATATTATATACTCAAGATTGCCATCTTCAACAACCTTAAAGAACTGATATCCATTAACCACCTGACTATCTGCTGGTGAATCTATAAATACAAGTGCATCTGCTGTACATTCAGCAACATTATCAAATGTCTTAGCTACAACCTTGCCCTCTGCATCAATAACACATAAATCAACTCGTGATATTTCTTTTAACCCATCAACGGTTGTCTGTAAAATCTGATTTGAAATCATATTATACTCCATTCCTTCGCATCTTTTTGACATTTACTATATCATTGTAAAGCAAAATGACAAAAAAAAAAAGAGGAAATGTATAGAAATTATACACTTCCTCTAAATTTTATAAAATAATTATATTTGAATAATACAAATATCTAATTATGTATAGTAATTAGTGAGTAATTACCATTTCTGTTTCCTTATCAAATACATGAAGTCTTGCAACATCCATAGCGAATTCAACTTCATCACCTGGACGAGCTGTTGTTCTAGGATTAACCTTAGCTGTACATGTAACATCACCGATTTCATAGTGAAGGTTAACTTCAGCACCAAGTAATTCATATACTCTGATTGTTGACTTAAACTTAGTATCCTGATGAGCAGCGATAAATTCTGGATCATCTTTAACGTCTTCTGGACGGATACCAACTACAACTGTCTTTCCAACATAACCTTCATCGATAAGCTTCTTGCTCTTTTCAGCTGGAAGTTTGATAGTAACTTCTTCGCTCATCTTAAGAACTGCCTGTGAACCTTCCTGAGATACTGTAGCATCAATAAGGTTCATCTGAGGTGAACCAATGAAACCAGCAACGAAGATGTTGTTAGGTGTATTGTAAAGGTTCTGAGGTGTATCTACCT
>ENA-OROL01002306-OROL01002306.1-human-gut-metagenome-genome-assembly--contig:-NODE-2306-length-13492-cov-6.308849_pt1 | contig 13492 bp, 9 predicted proteins | sample MGYA00242128_ERZ509048 | MGnify/ENA primary metagenome ERZ509048 (study PRJEB26280, sample SAMEA2338750) | human gut metagenome | biome: human gut; feature: human-associated habitat; material: faeces...
TCAGTTTGGCTCCTTCGATCTCATTATCTCCGGTAATATCCGTTTTGCTGATCTCCACTTTGGTCACATCATCTTCCATTACCTGTTTCTGGATCTCTACAGTATTCTCCACGGTGAATGTGATGCTTTCCGCAGTGGCATATCCATCGGCCGGCTTGGTTTCTGTCAGGGTGTACGATTTTCCTACAACCAGTTCTTTGATGATGTGCGGCTCCTTGGTGGATGTCCATTCCTCAACAACAGCCCCGTTTTCATCCGTCAGCTGTAATCTGGCTCCCGGCAGTTCCTCGCCTGTGGTCAGATCGGTTTTGGAAAGCTCCACGGTGGTCGGCTCATCTTCAAACACAAACTCATAAACCGCTTCTGTTTCTTTGTCTCCCTGATACTCAAAAACAAATTCCTGCTCTTCTCCGGTGGTGACAAATCCATCCGGTGCATACAGCTCCTTCACATAATAGGTTCCGTCGATCGGCAGGTCTGCAATAAAGGAAATCTTTCCATCTGCATCTGTTGTTTTTAACTCGATCAGGGTATCTGCTTCCATCAGCACCTTTCCAGATGCGGACAGGATGTCGTTTCTGGTGTACAGTCCAAAGATGCCGCCTTTTAATACACGGTCGGTATCCTTTTCTTTCTTCAGGACGTTCACTTTTACTTTCTGACGGTTGTTCTGCCAGTCCTCATCGTATACGACAACCGGGGTATCCTGGTCACGGTAGGAAAGATCTACATATCGTGGTTCTTCATCCAGCACATAACCATATGCTGTGCCCACCTCTTTGACATAGTATTTTCCAACCGGAAGGTCAGATACTTCTGCAACACCGTTTGCATCAGTAGTCACGGTTGCCACCAGCTCGTCCTTAGCATAATAATCCGGGCTTACACCATCGGCTGCTTTGATATCCTCTGCAGCGTAAATCTCAAAGGTAACGTCTGACAGGCTTCCTGTGATGTACTCAAACAGATGCTCTACAACGCCTTTGACATTGTCCAGCAGGGTGATCTTATCAAGGAATTCACCCTTCTTGTTTACGATCAGCAGGGCTTTCGGCACATCGTCTTTCATTTCCACTTTCTGTACTTTTGCGGTATCCTGAACGGTGAATTCCACATCCGTGGTCTTTAAATAACCAAGCGGTGCAAGAGATTCACGGAGGGTATAAGTTTTTCCAACGGTCAGGTATTTGATCACATGAGGCTCATCCTTTACGGAAGTCCAGCTGTCGATCACATTTCCATCCTTGTCCAGAACAGAAAGGGATGCCCCGTTCAGCTCTACGCCTGTGGTCAGGTCGGATTTTGTCACCTCGATGGTGGTCGGCTGGTTCTTCTTCACAGATTTCAGCTTGATGGTCGGAATGTCCTGCCCCTGATAGGTGGCATCAAATTCCAGTATCTCGTCAGAAGATACAAAACCATCCGGTGCAGAAATTTCTTTCACATAATAAGTTCCAAGCGGCAGGTCCAGGGTGAAGTGTGCCTGTCCTTTTTCATCGCTTGTGATCTCCTGTAATAAGGTATCTGCTTTCATAATAATCTTGTCACCGGATTTGATCTCATTCTTATTGTAAAGACCGAATGTAGCTCCAGCTACCGTGCTTCCTGTTTCTGCATCCTGTTTTTCCACGGTGATGCTTACTTTCTGGCGTTCATTGGTAAAAGTCACTTCTTCGTCTACGACTGGGGTATCCTGTCCGGCATAGGTAAAAGTTACTTCTTCGCCTTTGGCATTCCAGGTGTAGCCCTCCGGCGTTTTTTTCTCTTCTACACGGTATTTGCCGAGCGGAAGGTTCTCTACTACGGCACTTCCGGTTTCATCGGTTGTCACCGTTGCCACCAGTGTGTCTTTGGCATATTCCAGATAACGGTTGCCGTTCTCATCTTTCTGATGGTCTGCGGTATAGATATCTTCTGCGGCATAAACCTCAAACACGGCTCCTGCAAGGCTGGCTTCCTCATAGGTGAAATCCTTGTCAAAACCTTTGACTACTTCTCCTTCCTTGTGGATGGTCAGTCTGCCTTTTGCCGGGTGGTTCTCGAATTCCACCTCGATGATCAGGTCACCGCTGACCGGATCTTCCTGGTATGCAGTATCGCTGTCTACCTTGATTTCCACGGTATTGGCACTGTGGGTGTATCCATCCGGTGCAGTCACTTCTTCGATGCGGTAATTTCCACAAGCCAGATTCTGTGGCAGGATCAGGTATCCATTCTCATCCGTAAAATAAGATTTATGTACCGTAGTAGATGGGTAGGTGGTCACCTGTTCCACATATTTCTTGTTATCCAGATCGTATACTTTAAACTCGGTATTCGGAACCAGGACAGATTTCTTTGTCTCGTCATCTTTTTTGACGATCTTTAATTTTGCTTCAAACTCTTCGTCCAGAAGCACACGCCATACCTGCGGCTGATCCGGATTGTTTTCCGAGATCACAACCTTAAAGTCATCGACTGGTTTGAAGTTGTGCGGTGTGGTGGTCTCCCTTACAATGTAGGTTCCGTATGCAAGCGGAATGGAGCATGCATATCCACGCTCATCCGTGAACATTTCTGTCTGTCCGTCTGCGGTCAGTACAACCGGAGTTGCAGATGCAAAGTCATAGGAACCGTCCTTATTTTTCTTCAGGCTGCTCTCCAGATATGCACTGAATCCCACACCTTTTAACAGATCGGCATCGGTCTTACCATTGTTGGCTGCTTTAATGACCTGGAACGGCTGTTTGATCACATCTTCCAGAGAAGTTGCGGTACGTTCTACCGTCTGAACCAGATCTCCCTCGTCATTACACTCCAGATCATGTTCTTCCGGGTCTGCCAGATATCCAACAGGCGGCGTCAATTCTTTCACGTAATACTTTCCGAGATAGAGGTCTGCGATTTCTGCATTTCCCTCGGCATCCGTAGTCAGGGTTGCAATCTGCGTTCCTGCCGGGTAAAGGACACCTGTCTGTCCATCCGGATGAACGATATCCTCACGGGCATACAGTCCGTAAACCGCACCCTCAAGGGTTGCATCTCCCTGTGCGGTCTTTCCGGTTTCGGAATCCTCTTTTACCAGTTTGATCTTCGCATTGACACGCTCGTTCTGGAACGTGTGGCTGAAAGAAACGGTTGCCTCTTTGTCTGTGGTGTACTGGAACGTAAAAGAGTACACATCCTCACTGTTTCTGGTATATCCGGCCGGTGCAGAAACCTCTTTCATGTAGTAGCTGTTAGCGATCGGCAGGTCTGCCTGATATACGGCTTTTCCGTCTGTTCCGGTCACTACCTTCTCAATGAGGGTATCTTTTTTGACCACAACGGTTCCGTCCGCTGCTTTGATGTCGTTTCCGGCATACAGGCCATAAGTGCCGCCCGGAAGGTATTTCCTGGTTTCCTTATCCTGTTTGTATACGCTTACGCTTGCTTTTTGGCGGTCATTTTTGAATGTCACGCTTCCCATGACCTTCTCCACATTGCTTCCGGCATAGGAAAGGGTGATTTCCTGGCTTTCGCCTGTGCATACCAGATTTTGTGGTGCCTGCATTTCTTTTACCACATATTTTCCCAGATATAGATTATCCAGTGTGACACTTCCGTCATCCCCGGTAGTAAGTCCGGCTTTGACCAGTGCGTCTTTTTTATAAATGACGGTTCCGTCTGCGGATACAATATCCGCTGCGGCATAAACATTGTAAACCGCACTCTTCTGTTTCTGCTCGGTATAAACAAAGGAAACACCATCATCAGTTACCTTTGCTCCGGTCAGGACTTCTCCTAATTTATAAACAGTCAGGCTTGCCATCTGCTCTGCATCGGTAACGGTTTGTTTTACAGTATCTCCGATGACCAGTTTCACATCGTAGGCTTTGGTATCCAGCAGATATCCGTTTGGTACGGAGATCTCTTTCAGGTATACGGTATCCTGTGTTTTGGTGATCGTAACGCTGGAAGCTCCGTTGGCATCTGTGGCCGGCATCTTTGTGATCAAGTTCTTTCCATCCTTGTCACTGTAAACGCCATAAACTGCACCTGCGATGGCTTTGTTGCTCTTGCGGTCCTTCTTTACGATCTCCAGAGTTGCCTGTTTTACCCATGACACTTTAAAATCTACATACTTCTCATCGGTCACGCCCTCGCCAAATACCAGGGCAAGGTCCTGTGTCTCGCTTCCGGTTGTGATCTTGTAAGCGGAATAGTCTTTGATGATGCTTCCCTTCATGGTAACAGACCATTCCCCTTTGACATCCACTGCCTGTGTCAGCGGTGCAGATAAGTAGAATTTGGTACCGCCGCAGATCTCCACGGATGCACCTGCACTGCTTGTTTTTCCCGTTGTCACATTATGCAGTTTGACACCGGACGGCAGCTTCATGGTGATGGTCTGCAGTTCGGATGCCTTGAAGGTGATCTCTTCTGTTCTCTGGCTGTTGCCGCTGATATATGCGGTAACATTTGCATTGGAGAAACTCATGTCCACTTCCGGTATCTCCGGCTGGCTCATGCAATAATTGTAGAGTTCCATTGCCAGAGCCTGTCCGGTTGCATTCGTACCGGAAAAAGCGTCACTACTGTTATTGGCATAAGACGCAGCCAGATGGACAATGATAAACTGTTTTCCAGCGGAAAAATCAGGATGTTTCTCTGAGAAAAATCCATTTTCGCCGGATGCTTTTGTGCCGTAGTAGCATACTTTTGCCAGTGCTTTGCTGTCACCTAGTTTGGTGATCTTATAGACACCATCCCCAGGTCCTGCCTTGGACGGCTGCACACAGTAGGCAGTTGCAGACACGTTTCCAAATTTTACGGTATATTTATAAGTTACATAGGAACCCAGACCGTAGTCTGCATAATAGTATGCAGCCCCTCTTGTCACATCTACGTCCTGTATTACTCTTGTACTGGTATTGACTGCGGTGAATGAAACGGTTTCCCCATCTTCCATTGCCATCAGGTCAATATCCTGTTCCCCTGCCTGCTCCAGAACATCGCTGAGTGTCAGCCCGGATTCTTCATCGGTTGTATTTTCCGTTTCGGATTCCTCTAATGCAGCATCAAACTCGGATTCGGAAAGTCCGTCCTGAAATTCGGGTTCTGTTTCTTCCGGTTCTTCTGTTTCAGATTCAGCTGTCTCCGGCTCAACAATTTCTGTCTCTACAGGCACTGTCTCAGTTTCTTCCTGCGAGGCAGCTTCCTCATCATCAGAACCTGTATCCTCTTCTGTAACTGCCTGTTCTGTCTGTGGTTCACTCTGAGACGCTGCCACAGGCTCTTTTACGATCAGGTTTCTCCCAATCTGATAAACCGGGTGGTTCTGGTTGACTGGCTCCACATAATAAACGGCATGGTAAGTGTCTGCATGGCTGGTGCTGAAGTTCTCCCCGGCGTCATTCTCTGCTTTCTGGAATGTCACTTTGACTTTGCTTTCGTCCTTGATTTCCAAATTTGTAAAATCCGTGGAAACATCAAAGTCCTGTCCGACTTCCAGCTCCAGATCGGTGGCTTTTACCACTTCCTCTTCATCCAGCTGATCTTTTACGGATTCATACGCTGGCGGTTCCGCCGCTTTCGGCTCTTCCGAAGCATACACCGTCAGCGGTGAAATGAACGTGGATAAGATGGTGACTGCCGCCATCACCCCTGAAAGGATTCGCCTGAATCGATATTTACTCTTCATGTTTTCTACCTCTTTCTTCTTTTTCTTCATTTTGCATAAGAACAGCCGGATGTTTCCACCCGGCCTGTCTGTTCTCATTATTCTGTTATCTCGCATCATCTGTCCGTCTTGGATTCTGCAGACAGGCATAGGTACTTTTGTCATACCGCCATGCCTTATCCCCGTCCAGATTGGCAAGCAGATGCTTCCGCACATTTTTGTATTCGTCCCCGATCAATCCGAGGCGGAGCAGAAAGGTGCGGAACGTAAATGCCGGGTTATCCCCGATCTCCGTCTTTTTTGCATGGGTACAGGACTGGTTGACCGCCTGTGCGGATATGGCAAGTGCCAGCGTAATGTTTGACCGGACTTTTCCTGCATGGAGGGTGCTTTCAAAACAACGCCATTCCAGTGTTCCCTTGGAAAAAACAGCATGTAGGTTTAAGGCATAATACCTTGTCCAGTTGTAATGCTCGGAGCTTCCGTCATTTCCCTCATACCATGCCCTTTTGAATTTTTCCATCGTGATGGTGCTGTTTGGCATCCGGCGGATCTTCTCCAATACCATAGGACGGACTTTCTGACAATACTCATCTTCCCTTCTCGTCTGTACATTTAAGGCTTTGAACAGAATATCCTCTTTGCAGTACATGATCGTCAGTGCATTTTTCAGACTCCTTGGTGTATGATTGGATGCGTCCACATGGACATGCATGCCACAGGATGAATTGACAAAAGCACCTGCGTTTTTGACACACCGCACCACTTCCTGGAGTTTCCCCATTTCCGAATATTCCAATTTCGGGGATACCATTTCTGTCGAATAATCTCCATCGGCATCTATTACAGTACCATTTGCCAGCCTTTCACAGTCGATACTGCTGTCTCTTGAAAATTTCCACGTTTTTCCATCTGAATCTTTTACACACCAGGAATCGTAAGAACGGATATGATATGGCTCTGTTCCGAACATTCTTCCAATCGCAACAGCCGCATCATAGCGGCTGATACCTGTCATCTCAATCTCTGTACCAAAATACTGGTCTTTTAGGTCGATCTGCTTCACCCACCCTTCGCTTCTGGAACAGGTGAGCCGCTTTGGATCTCTTCATCTACTGCTTTCAAATTTCTGCCTATTGCTTCAATGACATTGACAGTGACACCATTACCGGCCTGCTTGTAAAGCTGGTTATCCGATGTTTCTTTTTCCATCTTGGAAATCTGACCATCCCGATATCCCTGCAGCCGCAGACACTCCCTTGGCGTCAGCCTGCGGATTCTGCCGTGGTAAATCACTCCATGACGGTCAGTTGCCGTAATGGTGAACATTGGCTCTTCCGGTTCTTTCATCCTTCTTCCATTCTGGCGGACTTTTTCCTTGGCCGGTGTCAGCACTGCCCTTGGCGCTTCTTCCACCAGCACCCCGGAACTTTCGCCTCTGTGGTTATGGATGCTGGAATCCTGTCTGGTATTCAGACATCTTGCAACGTCTGTCACCAGCGGCGGAGGGGAGATATCTACAAAATGCAGTGTTCCCTGCTGGTTTCCGGTCGTCAGGGTATGGGCGATCTCATGCCCGACTCTCCCCCTGCGACTGTTGATTCCCGGATATCCGAGATCGATGCTGTCCCCCTCGTAGGCCATCTTGTATCCTTTTCGGGTGTTTTCCTTGATTGGGATACCGACTTCGTATAATCCGGTCTTGCCGCCCATACCACCAGCCCCGCTCAACATCATAAACTTAAGAAAAAAATGGAAAGGAATCTGTTCGCAGGTTCCTTTCATTGTGTTAAAATATAGGCAGGGGTGTATATGATTAAATCTTATAAAACAAGATTTCAAAAGTTTTCTGCATTATTATCTGATCCGGAAATTGCAAAATATGCGAGACAGAATGGAAACCATGCTTTTTCGAGAAAGCGAAAAATGCCCCTAAAAGACATGTTGCTATGCTGTCTTTCAAAAAAGGGGCTTACCACGACATTTGAACTTAGAAACTATTTCAAAGAAAAAGGAGACTTGTCTATGCAGTTATCTGTCCAGGGATATCTACAACAGAGAAAACGTCTAAATCCGGAAATTTTTCCCTATCTGAACCGTAAATATCTTATGGATTTTTATCGTTCTGACGAACCCAGACTGTGGAAAGGATATTTGTTAATCGCGATTGACGGGAGCAAGGCGGAAGTTCCAAACTCAAAGGATAACAGGGAAGCATTTGGAAACAGCGGCAACCAGCATTCCGGGAAAGGGCAGGTACGGGCACTGGTAAGCGGAATGTATGATGTTTTGAATCATTTTTACCTGGATATTGAAATTGAACATATTTGCATCAGTGAAAACGAACTGGCAAAAAGAAACTTAAAACAATTAAAAAAATTTGGAATCAGGAAGCCGGTTGTCGCAGTTTTTGACCGCGGTTATCCTTCCTTAGAGTTTATTGACTTTCTGGAAACGGAAGGGATTCATTATCTGATCCGTCTTTCATCCAACGATTATATGGCAGAACGTAAACGGATGCAGTCGGCAGATGAAAAAGTCATTTTAAAACATTCATCTGCACGCCTACAAAAAATACGAAAAAAACATCCGGAACGATATGAACAGATGCAAAAGAAAGGGAGCACGCTGGTAAGAATATCAAAATCGACTCTTCCCTCCGGGAATGAACTTGCGCTGATGACAGATCTTCCGGATACAATTACCGCAGAAGAATTAGCGGATTTATATTACCAAAGATGGGAAATTGAGAAGAAATACAATACTCTAAAAAACAAAATGAAATTTGAAAGTGTAACAGGGAAAGCCACAGTATATGTGCACCAGGATTTTTGGGCGCAGGTTTTAGTATATAACATGGTTCAGGACATTCGGAACAGTGCGGACGAAGAGGCCGCAGCAGCAGGACGGGAAAACAGGAATAAATATCCCATGCATACCAATGAAAATGTAGCCATCGGTCTTTTCAAAGAGACTATGCTAAAAATCCTTTTGGAACCGGAGGAAAAGAAGCGGATCAAAAAACTTGGAGAACTACAGGAAGAAATGGAGCGCTATGTACTTCCCATAAGGGAACTACCTGGAAAAGAGCGTAGAAAAAACATCTCAAATAAATATAAAAACAATCAAAAGAGTAGCTTTTAAAATGCCCATTCTCCGTTTAAAGGGAGATTATGGGCATTTTAAGTTGTTAAAGTATACAGAAGGAGCTCTGTGAAGATTTCTCTTCGTTTTAATCTGCCCTTTTGAAATGAGTTTTTAGCAGGATAATATAAATGTGTAATATCTAATCTTAAGTTTATGATGTTGAGCCCCGCTGGTCAGCGTGCAGCTCAGTCCTTCTTCTGCGTAGACTCTTTCTCCCTGTTTGCCAGCATGGACTTGTATAAGAGCTGTTCCATTTGCTTTTGGGAAAGGTAATATTTTTCCGGCACATCTTCCATCAAGATATCCGACAATATACACCCGCTTCCTTGACTGGGGGACTCCGAAATCCTTGCTGTTAAGCACTTTCCATTCGACATGATACCCCAGTTCAGATAGCGTACTGAGGATGGTGTGAAACGTCCGCCCTTTGTCATGCGAAAGCAGACCGGGTACGTTTTCAAGGAGAAAATACGCAGGTCGTTTGTCTGCAACCAGTCTGGCAACTTCAAAGAAAAGGGTTCCTCTTGCATCGGCAAATCCTTCCCTTCGTCCAGCGATTGAGAATGCCTGGCAAGGAAATCCCGCACATAAAAGATCAAAGTCCGGCATTCGTTCTGTTTCAATATTTCTTGCGTCATTGCAGAACCACTCTCCTTCCGTATCAAACAGCACCCGGTAGTTGTGGTCTGCATATGCATCTGCTTCACAGTGTCCGACACAGGTGAAGCCCCCTGCCCTGTGCAGCCCTTCTCGGAATCCTCCGATTCCACTGAACAGGTCAAAAAATCGAATTGTTCCGGCTATCAGCCTCCCTTCGCTGCGAAAAAAACAGTGCAGATTTCTCTGCACCGTTTCCGTCTCTTGGTTTCTGTTTTGTAATGTCTATTCTTCTGATTCCGCTTCCTCTGGCTCAGATTCTTCTGCTTCTTCGGTTTCCAGTTCTGTTGGCTCTGCTTCCGCTGGCTCTTCGTTTTCTGGCTCTGTCGGCTCTTCATCTGCTTCAGCTTCGTCCGGTTCTGTCATTTCTCCGTCTGTTTCAGCTTCCAGTGCTTCTGTCTCAGGCTCTTCTGCTTCAGGTTCTACTGACTCTTCATCCGGTTCTGATTTCGCAGTCTCAGGCTCTTCCATTTCTGTTTCTTCGGCTTCCTCTGACTCTGCTTTCCATTTGGCTTCTTCTTTTTCGATTGCATCTTCGATAAGCCCGATTAAGAAGTCTTTCTGTTTCATGCCATTCCTGGCGAGGACTGCTTTCAGTCTGGAAAATAAATCCTCGGTTACCTGTACTGCTACTGTTCTTAAATCTGCCATGTTCGTCTTTTCTCCTTTTCTTGTCATGTGTTCTTCGATTACCATTTCAAGGTATTTTGGTATGCTGATTCCTAACTCTTCGACTTCCAGTTTTAGCTTTTCATGCAGCTCTACCGGGATTTTTCCGCATATGTTTTTCATCTCCATTGTGTTCGTTCTCCTTTCTTTTTTCTACATACAACATACCCTAAAACGTGACAGAAAGCTATTCACAATACCCAACGAATATGAGGCTCTCAAAAGCTCCCAAAGGATGCAGATCCAATAACATTCAATAGGCATCACCCCTTTCAAAAATCCGTGATTTATACTAATTTGACTGCTTGAAATTTGGCTATTTTATCACCAGGAAAGACTTGACTTTTTCAGAATGCATCCTCAAGCCCGGAGAGAAAATCCAGCATCTGGGACGGGATTTCTTCCTTTTTTGAAACACTCTCCCCGGAGCCAGAAATGGAAACACCTGCCAGTTCTTCCCGGATTGCCTGCCGGATGCTTTTCTCCAGCTGGTTGTTTTCCTGATCTTTTAAGATCACCTGAACCAGATAGCTGCTCTTCTGTCCATCTGGAACACTTTGCAGGATCTCCCATGCCTTTTTGTGATCTGGGTTATCAAGGTTCAGGCGGAACGAGAAAACGGGTCTCTTTACTTCGCGCACATCTGCCCCACAATCCGCTCATAGCCGGAAGCATTGGCGTGTACGTCTGTCAGGTAAATCTGCCGACACAGCCCGTCCTGCGGTGTCACGTGCCGTTTCAGAATGCTGGCTCCGCCGCCCATGATCACGGACGGAATTGCCTTCAGATCGAACCCGGCTTCCATAATTGCAGACAGTATTTTCTCCGTGTAGAGCCTTCCCTGCCGGACAATGATTTCTTTTGCGGCCGGGTCCATGCTGCAGCTCTGGCCGTTCAGAACACGTTCGATCTGAATATCCGTTACAGACAGTCCGGTATTTCTGCGTACCTGCTCGGTGATCTCATCCACACACCGGATCACACCAAGTTCCAGGCTGCGGCAGGTAGCGGCATTTGGAACACTGTTGTCCAGCCGCATCAGGTCTACGGTCCAGCCACCGATATCTGCGAGAAGAACAGAAGGCTCGTCCCGAACACATTCCGGGTGGAGAGCCAGGGCTGAGTATCCCTGTGGGAACAGTTTTACATCCTGAATCCGGATCTCATAGCTCTCATCCTCGTACCGGAAACGCAGAGGCTGCTCTTTCCGAAACAGATATTCCCGGAAACCTTTTTTCTCCCTGCCAAAACTTGCCAGTGGGAGGCCGGCTGCCAGAACCACATCTGTTTTCCTCTCTCCCCGGCGGTAGCGGATCTCCTGTGCAATGGCTGCCATTGTCAAAAGATAATAATTGTCATTGGAAGTCTTGCTTCTCACCAGCGTCTGCCGCCCAGTTCCACACACATAAAATTTCCCATTGTACTGCAGGACATTCTGCATGGTATACGGCTCGTAATCGTATCCGGTCAGTCCGGTCGGGAAGCACACATGGGGCGTTTTGATGGCATAATATCCATGATCAATTCCTATAATGATAAGTCACCACATCCTTTCTGGTTTTTCTTGTTCTTTTCCAGCAGGTGGTCTTTTGGTCTGGAAAAAGAAAAAGGGCAGAACCCCGAAGAGCCCTGCCCGTAATAAAAAATACAGCCATGTATATTTGCAAATAAATACGCATAACTGTATTAGTTTAATTCTTATTAATCTTCAAACTCTTTTAACTCGTCAAGCGGTTCTTTTGAAGTATCTATTGCCATATTGTTTTTTAACCAATCAGCTTTGCTATAACCTGTTCCGGTCAATTCAAATATTTCACCTTTATACCCTACAGCTTTAACCCAGCCCCATTCTATAAGTCTGTCTAAAGCCTCTTCCCATCTCGCAGATTCTCTTTTTGAATTATCGGCCATAAACTGCTTACCTGATGTAAAAATCTGAGTAGGCGAATCAAGTGTCCGTATCTTTAGTATTTGCCCATCACCATCAGCCGCATATACTAATAAAAAGGCAGAGTCCACTGGAATGTTCCCAACATCATCTAGCCCTACAACTGATTTATTTTCTTCTGGATTTCCAATAATTAACGTATTATCTTCAACCTGGAACAATTTTTTGATATCTTCACTTGTTGCTGTAGGAATTTCTTTCAAGGTTAACTGGTTATTCTCTAGATCAGTGAGTCTACTATAGAATTGAGAAAACATCTCTTTCATATCATCTAGCATCTTCTGTTGATGTTCTCCAAGTTCAGTATTTGCTTTATTTCGTCCTTCTGCCTCTTCATTAATTATATCCACTATATCTCGATATCGAACCCATCCAGCGTTATCATCAACATAGTTAACGGCGTTCCTAAATGTCGGTGATGCCACATACTTTAAACTGTTTAAATCTGTGAAAAAATCAACTGTATTTTTATCATTTTTGACTTTTTCTCTAAACTCATCCAGTTTCTTCATTTTATCATACTTATCATTTCCGGTATCCTTTTCACTTTCAGAAATAGCCGAAGGTTGTTTAATCAATACAAGTACTGGTAATCCTTTAGTTTTTGCATAATTGTATTCTTTCTCTGTGTAACTTATACCAGTTTCTTCATCAATTGACCCATACCTAGCACCAATAACAAGAAGATAAAAATCACACTCATCAATCATTTTTGTTATAACATTCCATTGACTTGTAGGTGCAGCATGAAATTGCTCCATTCCTACCGGAATAAAATTATTCTCTAGTGCCACACCTACCAATGCCTGTCTTTCCTTTTTAAGATCTTCATAGGTAGAACTTATAAAAATAGAAAACTTTCGTCTATTCTTCATATCAGTATTCTCCTCGTGTACTTATCTCTTATCACTTCACAGTGATAGCAAGTTCCCGCAAAATCAAACTTCATAAACTCTACCAACAATGATACCACAAAAATGAATTAAGGTATATTTTTATTTGCATTTTTAAGATAATTCCAGAATCCATTCCCTGTTTTCTTTTGGTGCGTTTTTATAAAAATCCCGAATCCACAGCTCATGGAGTTTAATTTCCGACTCTGTATTTCCTATGTTTCCGACACATCCACCTGTTTCATGAAGTGCTTCCAGACAATCCCACTCTTTTTTGAACTCTCCTGCAAATTCCATCCACACTTTTATATGGTATTCCTTAAAACCAAAATGGTAAATCAAGTAGGTCAACCTGTCAAAATCAGCTAACGGCATTTTTTCTTTTTTCAGCAATAACCTTTTATCATGCTCGCTGCATAGATATAAAAATGCAAGCTGTTCTATCTTTGCCTGCTCCATATATTTCTCCCTTCTCTTCTACTTTGTCTCACTTTTACAACCGATTCTACCTTGTCCAATCGTTAAAATCAATACAGA
>ENA-OROL01002348-OROL01002348.1-human-gut-metagenome-genome-assembly--contig:-NODE-2348-length-13283-cov-3.504082_pt1 | contig 13283 bp, 14 predicted proteins | sample MGYA00242128_ERZ509048 | MGnify/ENA primary metagenome ERZ509048 (study PRJEB26280, sample SAMEA2338750) | human gut metagenome | biome: human gut; feature: human-associated habitat; material: faeces...
AATCTCAAAAGTTTGGTCTTTCAGCACAATATTTAATATATATATTAATTTTGTCCATTTATATTTAAAGTTTTCATCCCTTTGAGCCTTTTCATAGAGATATTCTAAATAAGGTAATCTTATTAAATTTATATCTTTTTCTTCTAATCTTGATACATCCAAACAATCGTCAGCATCTAAAAAAACGGAATAATAAGGCAATGTTGCAGGATATATATATATTCCCTTATATTCCAAAGGCTTGTCAAAAGCCAAATTCATTCTATTTTCATAACTTATATCTATCATATCCATACCGCCATACTTAATTGAAAACCAGAATAGTCATTATTATAACTAACTTGTTGTGCTCCCGAATATCTGTCTTGTTCAACATTAATAAAAATTTGAGATTTCATTCCTTCTAGTTTAACCCCATTTAAAGCATTTACTAGAGTTTGCATTATAGCCACATCTCTTTTATCCACTGAAGAATATGGTGTATCAATTATCATTTCGTTGTTATTTACCACAACTTGGAAAATTATCCTTACTAGTGCGTTCGTTCTACCATAAGAAGTTACATCATCTATGAAAATACGCACTTGACTTTTTGCCTTTATCATTGCATTAACTGTATATTTTTGAAATAAGATATTAAATTCCTCTGTATTAAAAGAACTCTTACATATCATTTCTCTTTTTTCTTTGCTCGTTAAATCTTCCTTAGATAAAGGTTTTTGAGAATATTTTAAAAGTTTCCAAAGGTCGGGACAATTATCAATAAGATAATCAACAATCGTTTTAGGTATTTTTCTACATAGCTCATAATTATTATAAGCTATTTTATTAAATTCCTGTTCATCATTTGGAGAAATCATTACCAATTACCTCCTAACCAAACTTGAATGTTTTTAGTTTTTTTATTAACGTTGTCTTCACATGTAATTGTCATTGGATTTTTTGTATATCTCTTAACATTTTTTATAGTGAAGTTATTTCCATCTATTATATCAAGATTATAATTCTCAGCAGGAACATTCTCTATTGTAATACTAAAAGTATCTGATAGTTTTATATTACCATTATAATTATATACTTCAAATGATTGCGTATCACCCTCTAAAATTTCTGTAATATCTGGGTCTATTTTTATGTCTCCCTTCACTACAGTTTCTGGTACATCATTTATTGCAATATTATTGTTTAAGTCATCTCCATCAAGTTCCGGAACCTTCATCATATAAAGTTCTAAATAGTCAGGATTTAATTCATTGAATTTTTGTTTGACTTTAAATGCCACGCCAGTAAATATAAATCTATCATTTATATCTATCTTTGAGGTTTTATTATTTCTTTGTACCAACACAACAATATCTCCACCACTCTCTACCAGTCCAGAGTTTCCCCACTTAAAATTTGTATATGTCAAAGCATCTTTGATAACACAAGGATAACAGTTAATAGCTCCTTGTTTGTCTTTCCATCTTAGACTGTTATTACACTCGAGCATTCTCCCTATTACATTATACAAATATTGTGTATCCAATGATGTTAACAACCATGTAGATAATTCTTTATGATTATAATTCCAATGAATATAATCGCCAATTTTAAATTCTGGTTTATCATAAGGATAAGACTGAAACATCTTATATCCTACAATTTTATCTTCTTTATTTCCTTCATAAATCCAAGCATCATAGGTTTTACTATAATCAAAATTTTTATAAACTTGATTATAGTCAGGATTTTCTGTAAAAGTTCCTTTTGTCAATTCTGTTATATTAGAAGTATTTGAATTACTACTATCATCAGTAAGTATTCCCATTATGGTTCTTTGGCATGAGGATGCCTGCACAGATGTGGGTAATAACATGTTGTTCTCGCCCCCAATCCACCATAGCCAAATGGGGCAGTACGATAGCTGTAATTGTTTATTTCACCCATGACTAAATTTTTTTGTTCGGATAAAGCAGATAATAATACTTTTTCATGTTCTGCTTGAGAATGCATTTTTATACTTCCACCATAAACTGTAAAATCTAATATTTTTCTATTAGAAATAGCTTCCTCAAAATAAGGGATATTCATAGCATCTGCTAAAATAGTCTTCTCATCAATATTCAAATCTTCATTAAATTGTCCTGATTGATAAACTACAATTTTTATTGTAGAACCGACCACAGGTGCATTATCAAGTGTTAAAGTATTATTTTCATTGTCCCATTTATAACTAGATATAGTAATCATAGGTTGCCCACAAGCAACTTGAACCCCTATATAAAATTCTGGGGTCATATCCAACTCTGGAGCAGGTGTTAATTGAAAAATATTATCAACACCATTTCCAGTGAATGAATATTCTGTAGAAGTGAAAGGGATATAATCTGTAAGGTCTTTTCTACAATCGTACATAAATTCTTTTATTGCAAATTGTAAATACTTCCAATTCAATAGTTCTAATTCATAAGAAGGTTTTTGTGATAAACGTATATCACTTTTTATGACCGCATTTAAGCAATAAATTTCATCAAAACTTGTTGCCATCTCTTCACCTCCCATTGTTTTTAGCCTTTTAATTGTGTTAGTTCAACAAGAGTTTTAACTCCTCTTTCAAAAGGTAAACCAAAATAATCTTCTAAAGTTTTTCTTGTAACATAATCCATATTATTTAATTTTCTATCTTTAATCATATTACATATTCTGTATATTATACAGTTTGTAACACTCGAATTTTTCATGTTTTGTGTTAACTCATTAAACTTTCTGATGATTACTCTTACATCTTTCTCAGATAATATTTCTTCTAAAGCATTTTCAGATAAATCTTGATGATTATAAAGTCCTAATAAAGCATAGTCTTCTGGATTTGTAAAATAACAAATTCCGTCTTCAAATGTTTTTCTTATTTCTGGTTGTCTTAATAATTTTTTTGTTTCACTTAATGGTAAAGATTGTGGTGTCCCATAAGGAATTGATATTGTAATTGTTCCATCTTTTGAAGTAAAACCAATACCTTGAATCATTGCTGTTCCTATTTCGATTTCTTGGTCGCTTTCTTTTACAATTACACTATTAGTGATAGGTTGAGCCGATTTTTTCATCATTTCTTCCATCATTTTTTGCATTTCTTCCATTTGTTTTTTATATGCTTCCATTTGAGCCCTCATAGTCTCAACTTCTAAATTTTTTTCAGTTTCTTTTATTTCTTTATCTTCTACTTCAGATTTTGTATTTTTAGCCATTATAATAGCTCCTTTCAATAAATTTCTATTAAAGGAGAGAAATTAATCTCTCCTTTTATTAATCCTAGGCACTAACTCCTTGGATACCATAATTAGCTTGTGTAGCTATAGCAGCATCAAAGCTCATAAAATATTCATAATTACTTCTATATAAAGAACCATCTTTTGGGTCTTTAACTTTAACTCTTATGAAGTCTTCTCTTACTAATTTTACTGGTTTGTCTCCAACACTAGATAATAGAATTACTCTATCATTTGGAATAGGTCTTAAAATACTAGCATTAGCTGTTGTAAATGGTTGTGATAAATTTGTGAATTGGTCTAATACAACGTTGTCAACACCATAAGCTCTTCCTAAGAAACCATTTCTTAACATTTCATCTTGGCTTTGGAAACCATAGTTAGTTGTAGCAAGTACACCCATTTTGTTAAATGCAACTGTTGTACCATAAGCTGTTACGCTAGCTCCACCATTTAACATTTTAAGGTCGTCTGCCATTTGAACATAATTAGATGCGTTCCATGTTGCTTGATAGAATGGAGTTCCCTGAACATTAGCTATAGCATATATAGAATCAACAATTAATTTTAATTGAGCAAATAAGAAAGAAGCTGCTACTCTTGCGATTTCTCTACCTATGTCATAATTATTTGCTAATATTCTTATATAATCCATAGTTACTCCAACAGAATATGGCTTTGGTGTAATTGTTATTGGTGTTACAGCATAGCTATCTAAGAATGTTACATTTGTTGTGTAACTTGTTCTTTGTGCTATTGGTAACCCTTTTGTATCTATTTCCCATGTCTCACTGTCTCCAAGTTCAACATCAGAAACATTTGCTAATCTATAGATTTGTTCTGGTCTTGCTCTTAGTACGATTGATTCTAAAGTTTCAGTTATAATTGAGTTATATATTGTTTGGAATGTTGGATTTGAAAAAGCATTTACTACATCAGCTTTTGTCTTTATTTCTTTAATTTGAGCTTTTTCAGCTGAATATTTTAGAAGAGCTGTTTTAGCTTTTAAGTTTAGTTCTTCATAATTATCTATTTTTTCATTTGAGAAACTTAATTCTGCTACTCCCTTATATCTGCTATCATTGTTCATAGCATATTTAGCAAGTTTAACTAAGTTATTTTTAATAACCTCAGCTGTTTCATCTTGTGCTGAGAAATTTTTTATTGTCATTATTTCTTCGTTCATATTTTTCACCTTCCTTAATTATTATAGGCTTTTTGCTCTTACAACTAATGTTGAAGCAAAATCTCCACCGAATTGTCCACCTAATCTGAAGAATTTTGTAGCTTCAATTGTTAGGTAATGTTTTGCAGTTACAGTTGTTGCGGCTGCTGAATAAGTTAATGCATATTCATTTGCCTTTGGAACTAGATTATCTCCTGGTTTTATTGTAGCTCCTGCTACAGTACTATCACAAGCATCAACAGATAATTCAAATTTAATATTTGGTATCATTCTTATAGCTGTTGCTACTTCACCTGGTTTATAAACATAAGTTGTGTAATCTGGGTTGCCATCAGGTCTTCTTCCATCTGACATTTCCTCAAATGTTCCATTTAATACTATTGCCCAATCTTGTTTTGCTATATCTGTTATTTGCTCTGGCATATATACACTATAATTTCCGTATAAATTTTCATCTAATTTTTCTGCTTGAACTACTTCACCTGCTCTTAATCCTTCTGTTAAAGCAGCTGGAACTCTTACCTGAGCTTGCATATAAGCTGGTAATTCAGTTACTGGTCTACATACATAATGTTTCATAATATTCACTCCTTCTCTTACCCTATTTTTACCGGGTTGTTATTAATTATATCATCCAAGTCTTTAACTTGTGACTTATCAAAATTCATTGTATTCATATCAAAATATGGATTTACTGCATACTTTACAACTTCGTCGTCTTTTTTTTCTTCTTTTTTAGACTCTTTTTTCATTTTTAAAGCAAAATCAGCTATTTTTTTATTTAGTTTATTTTTCATTTCTTCAAAAGAGCACTCTTTTATAGAATTTTTCATTTCTTTTACTTCATCTTCACTCATGCAATGAGCAAATTTATCAATTTCCTCACACATTTTTCTTTCTTCTTCTTCTCTTTTGTATTTGTTTAGTTCTTTTTCTATTTCAGAATATTTTTCTTCTAAAGCATTTGCTTTCTTTTTCCAATAGTCTTTATCAGCATCAACATCATCTTCGAGACCTTCTGCGCCTTTATCATCTTTTTCGATTTTATTTTCAATGATTTCTTCACAAGAATTTTTCTTTTCTTTTTCTTCTTTTACATCATCTTCTTGGGCTTCAGCATCGTCTCTTATTTTTTCAACATCTTTATTGTCTTTGTCTAATTTGTTTTTCTTTTCTTCGTCCTTCATTTTATTTTCACCACCTTTTTCGTCATTTATATTAAGTTTTTTATATAAACTTTCAATTTTTCTGACAACCTCTGTTTCATTTTCTTTTCCGGCATAAGCCAAAGCACTAGCTAGGCCATATCTGTTATAAACAGCTTTGTCATCTTTAATTTCCATTACTGGATATTTTAGTTTAGAACTTGGAGCATCCTCCCAGCCATCTTCTACTATCATATATATATCTTTCAGGTAATTCATCTAAAGATTTATAATTTTTAGCATCTAAAACTTTCTTTCTTAGTTCTGTTTTATTTACAGAACCCCATTCTGTTTCAGACATAGCTTCTTTTGACTTATCAACTTTTATTGTATCACCTTTGCCATAATTTTCTTTCGCAAAAATAATAGTATTTTCAACTGAGAAACTCTTAGTCTCTGTATAATCTTTATGGACTTCTTTTTTAGCTTCCATATTTACATTTACTTTTCCATTTTCAATGCTATATGGCACCTTGAAAAATTCAGCAGTTTCATTGTCTCTAATTATAGCAATTTTTTCATCACTATATATTTCTTCAACATAATACTTTCTGCCTTCCCATTCACCATCATGGTATTTATATTTTTCTAGTTCTTTCCAGATTTGTTCTTGTAATTCATTATTGCTAATACTATTCATTAATTTTTCACCTTCTCTTTCTTCTAAAATATTTTTAACCCAATCTTTTGTCTCTTTACCACCTAGTAAATTTAGTACTAAGCTTGAATGAGAATTTGTTAAATAATTATTAAGTTTCTTTATTTGGCATCTACTTAAAGAATTATTCAAAGCTAGAGTTTGAGCTATCTTAATATCTTCCGGTGTGCAACCTTTTTTGTCATTATTCTCTAATTGTTGTATTACAGAGTTTTTTATTGTCAACGGTATTTCATAAGAAAGACTATTGTTTGAAAACTCTAAGAAGTATCTATTAGCTTCTTGTATTTCTTTATCACAAGAAAATCTTAGCATATCCAAATGGCTTCCTTCTATACCTTCCATAATATCCGCACCCAACATTACACAACTTAATAATCTAAATTCATAAATATCTAAAATACCAGTTGTATCATCTTGTTTACCATCTATTACTGCTAATTCTATGCTTACTTTTGTTGAACCGCCCCTATTTTTTAAAATATTCATTATTATTGGAAAATAGTTTTTCCAAATAACAACTTTTGCATTTAAATAAGTTTTTCCATTATCTCTTGTTATAAATGAGAAAGTTGAACTTTCAGGAATAGTACCAAAAGCAACAAATCTTTTAGCTTCTTCCTCTCTTCTAGCATGCTCAGCAAAGTCCGTCGACATAGAAGGTATAAAATCATTATTCAATATTGCTAATAATGGCTTGTTATAAAAACTATTTAAAGATTTTTCTACACATTCCTTACTAATGTTACAATTATTTCTATTAGTTCCTAAATGTAAAAAATCTATCTCAGCTATGCTACAATATCCATCATTTTCCAATAATTTGAAATTATCTTCTGATAAACTAAATTCTATTTTAACATTCTTTTCTTCCACTTTCTCACCACCTTTCACATATTACTTTATTTTAACCCTTGTATTCTTCTCCTGTTAGTTCTTTATATTCATTCTGTAATATATAAAATTGGTCAGCGAAGCCATCAAACATAGCCTTATTCTCTTCTCCATAAATTTGCGCCTTATCTCTCAATAGAATTGCCTGAGCCATAAATTTGTTCCACATTCTTAATAAATGTTTTAAATCTGCTTCTACATTATAGTCTCCATTATCTAAAGCTTCTTTTATAGATTTTTTTATTAATTTATAAGTAATCTCATGTTCTTCAAGATTTGTTTGAAAGAAATCTAGCATTGTAGTATATGTTCTTGTATCACTTTTTGTTTCATAGTACTTTGGTGCTATATTATAACGTAATAATATATCTGAAAAATTATCTGCCAACAATGGATATAAGTGTGCTAAATTTGCATGAAAAACTTTTACAAAATTATCAAAAGCAAAATCCACTCCCAATACCCCAAGTGCTCTATCCCAACCGCCTATTATGGTTAAACATAGCTTGGATTATTAAATTTATATTTTCTATTGTTACATTAGAAATCAACATCCTATCACCTACTTTGTTTTATTTTTAGGCTTATTATTACTCCATTCTGTCAATAAATTTGACAATTCAGGTGTCATAATAAATACCCACATAGTTTTGTTGTGCTTTTCGGCACTTAATTTGTATGAATATACACTTACCATTCCATGCTCTTCTAAGAATTTACGTAAATTAGGTGAGCCACAAGTATATTTTTTTACATTCACATCTTCAATATTGTCTATCATCATTCTATTCACTTCCTATTCTATATTATTTCCTTTATATTCTCTACTTTTTTCGCCACTTTCTTGCATATCGCTTACATCTTTTTCAGGTCTTCCACCTTGATTAAATGCTGAACCCGACTGTGTATTCATTGATTGCAATGGTTTCAATCGTGACTTAATATCAAGTTTATCAGTCCAATTAATAAAGCTCTCCATTTCAAAAGGTTCAAAACCTAAATTTGCCATTAAATATTCATAAGGCATATTGGCAGTTGTCGTGACTTTTAAAGCTGTATCAATCTCTTTTTCCTCTTTTAATTTATTTCCAAAAAATCTCACTTTCCATTTGTACGTTTTTGTTTTCTGCATTAATATCCAATTTACTAAATTTGCAAATTGAGTATACATATGTGTAGAAGCAAAATCAAAAGATATTTGTGTTGAGATAGTTAATTGACCTGCATTCTTGTTGTCCTTACCAAACTGTGCGGAACCCATACCTAATGCACTATAAACATTATTATCTCCTAAATCAACCAATTTATCCATTGTATTAACCTGATTTGCTGCTACTTCTTGGGCATCAAATGGTGTTGCAAAAGCAACTATATTTTCTGGCATTTGTTGTTTTATCATAGCGATAAGTTCTGCAGCTTGTTCATATGGTATTTGCATCCTTTTTGTATCTTTATCAATCGGAATTTTCATCGCAATTAACTTCCATAAATCTAAAACTGACTTTTTCTTTAATAAATCTCTATAACTTAACACATCTAAAGAAGCTCCCATAGCTCCGCTTAAAGGTGGAACCTTGCTTGCTCTTCCTGGGTCAAATGTAAAACAAAAAGATTTTTCCGCAGGTAGGTTAAAATATTGGAAAGGTGCTAATTTCTCACCTTTAAATCCTTCTTTTCTTTTTTCTACAAACAATTTATAAGCATCACTTAATTCCGGAATAACATCTGGTAATCCAACCATTCTGTCAAAATACGTCAAATCTATTGCAAATAACCACCCATAAGTCCAAGGAGCAGTAATATAACAATAATCTGTAGGTAATTGTAAAAATGTAATATTATCTTCTGTTTCTTTTATATAATAAAATCCCACACCTTCCTGCATTACCTGCAAGTCCATTTTAGGAAATTGATATTTTATATTCATTTTCCCTAAAACATTTAAAACCGTATAGTAACTATTCATATAATCCTTTTGATTTATTATGTCTTTATTATCACCATTCGCTGGAGTTAGTATATATTTAAAAGATTTCTCATTATTTAGAAACCATACTGCCCTTCCATATTGCCCAACAGCACTTTCCAAATATTGGCTCAAATGTCTAATATTTTCATCAAAATATTGAGGAGACATTAACCATTTTGCTATTTCATTGGAAGTCGCTTTATTAGGGTTGTAGTTCATCTCATTTACATATTGTTCAGACAATATAGGATTATACTGTCCTTTACTACTTGATATTTGAGTAACCAAATTTAATTGCTTTAAACTTTTATTTAAACTTGCAGAGTAGGTCTTGACAAAATCATTCAAAGTTTCCAATTGAGAAGAAGTGGCTGAACGAGGTGCATTATCATTAGTTAAAGATTTATTTATATTATTTATTTGCTCATCATTTAATAAACTCATATGGTTTGATACTTTATAACCCAATTCGTGAGCTTTATCTATTATTTGTTTATTAGAATAACCTAATTCTTTAGATATTTTGTATATTTGTTGTCCCATTTCCACTCCTTTCCTAAATAAATAGATTTTGTAAACCATTATTTTTACCACTAGAAATACAGTTCATCCTTGCTATTCCCATTAGTAAATCTGTATTATCTTGAATTAATTTATTATCAAATGTCATTATCCACCATAGACCATATGCTAAACTAGAATATCTATCCTTATCTATTTTGTTTAATACCTGCTTTACTGTTACACCACCACTAGGTAAATGTACAAGTTGCAAATTGGAAATTTCATCTACTAAAGCATTCGTTTGTTCATAAGGTGCGAAATCATTTATTCCATCTTTTTTGAAGACATCAAAATCATTTTCTTTTTTTTCTTCAAGTAATTGCAATCTTCCACTTTCCACACAACTTATAAAATTTACTATAATAGTAGAATTACTTTCTATATTAGCCTGCCCTGCCTTTGCTATTAAAGGATACAAAATAGGCAAAGCATTATCATAATCTGAACAATAGTCAGGGTCATTAGTAGTCCACGGCTCATATTGTTCTCCTGTTAATTTATCAACGGTAGGATAAAATAATTCATCTATCAATCCTCTTCCCAAACCGTTCGCATCGACTATAACCATTTTCGCATTATATGTTTTTTGTACTCTTTTTACTATGCTTGCCTGTCCATTAGTGTCCATTTTGTTCGATACTAAATACATATTTACGAGATTTATTTTTTTTATTAACCCATTATCACTTCTAATTTCCTCAAGAACAGAAATAGCTGACTTATTATTGCTTTCATCGGCAGAACGAGCAACGTCAACACTTATAACAAATTCTCTTTTTGGATTTGAGTTTTCAAATACCGGTCTCGTTAATGTTCTAATATTCATTAATTTATTCATATCAACAAGCTGATTATCGACTGCACCAACCCAACGACTTTCATAGTTTTTCGCAAATTTTATAGCGCTGTATTTTGCCTTTGTATTCAACATTTGTTGTTTTGTTTGACCTCTGCCAAACCAACAGGCTAACCTCCAATCAGCACCTAACACAAAATCACCGGTACAATTTAACATTCCATTATACATAACAATATTTCTACGCCATTCATCACTACCTCTAAAGCCAGAAGTTGTAAAAAAATGTATCTGACCGTTTGGTTCTAGTGGGTCTACCATTCCCAAATGTCCCTTAGTTACTCTTCCTGCGTCGGCTATTGGCTTTAAAGCTTCTTCATACATTGCACTATCAAGTAATGCACTTTCTTCTATCATCATTCTGTGTCTTCTTTGTCCTTTAGAAGTATCATTATTTGCTAAGTTTGTCATTCTTGAACCATTAGTGAATACGTATTCTACATCATCTTTTGCTTGCTTTATATCTATTATTTCATTTTGCAATAATGGATACTTACCTGTTAAATCTTTGTATTTATCTTTTAAAAGTTTAGCTGCAGCTTCTTTTGTTTGAGCTGTTAAAGAAATTTCTACACCTGGATATAATATGCAAGCACAAAAACAAGCTGCTATTTCACAAAATGTCTTTCCCCATGCTCTAGGGAAAACCCCATACATATTATAAAAACGCATAGTCGCTCTTAGAAATACTCTTTGGTCAAAATGCAAACTTATCCCAGCAGGTTCTCCATTTATCTTAGGTCTTAACATATCTAAAAATAAATCTGGATACCATCTTGCCCAAGAAATAAATCTATAATACTGTTCTATGTTATGACTAAATTTTCTTTTTTCTTCCTCATTTTGAGATTTTACTGGAGTATATCCTTCGCTATCATATAAAGTTTTAGAGACATTTTGAAGTCTTTCATGTTTAGTTTCTGCTTTTTCGTAGTTTTGATACCAAGCCATTACTTCTCACTCTCCTCATTCTCCTTAGGAATATTTATAAATTTTTCAATGTTTTCTCTGTTATTTTCTGTAGGGTCATCTTTAAATATTCCATTTGGGTCTCCATAATTATCCAAATAATCTTTTTTTCTTTTATCATAGAATTTATATACATCTTTATATTCCAATAAAGGTAAGCCTTGTAAATCTCTCGCATAATTGATATATTCCCAAATACAAAAATCAACCGCATCATTTGGTTTAAATTTAAACTCTGGTAAGATTTTTATAATATCAGTTTGTTGTTCTGCTGCTAAAGCAATATCTCCAATTGTATTTAAACCACCCTGTAAATCTGCCTTACTTAATTGGCTAGGATTAATTTTTGCTCTATCCGCTGCCTTTTGCGCCATTTCCGACCATGTCTTTGCATCTTGTGTTTTTCCTTGTGCAATAGCCATCTCTTCTTTGACCTTAGGTCTTACATAAGAAAGAAGTGCTTCAATATGCATATTTGTTTGTGTATTATACTGTTTTGCTAAGAAATCATACTTTTCTTTCATTCTAAAATATTCTTCTTTAGTATAACCTGTACCAAATAATTTAACAATTTCATCAGACACAACAAAATTTTCTATCCTCTCTAAATTAGTCTCTACCGGCATTATTTCAGAGATTGGATTTGGCTTTACATTTTCGATACTACTAGCGTCTCCATCACCCCAAGTAAGGTATCTATATTGTTCAGTAGATATAGCCTTAAAATAGGAACCGATACTTGTTGGTTTAGGATTTTGTATAACATTTTGCCATATTCTATCTATATATGGTCTATTTATCTTTTTTAACAGTTGTAATGTTTTATTAATATCTGGTAAGTTATTTTCATTGTTACACATTTTTCTTATACATAGTTTACAATAAGGTTCTAATCCTCTCGTTCCATCAGAATTAAAGGAAAGATAGAAGTCACCTCTTCTTTTAAAACTACCACACGAAGCACATTGATATACTTGGTCATCTTCATTTCTTACAATTTTTTTCTTCTTTGTCTTTGCCACTTGTATAATCACCACCTTCCGTAGAAAAACCTATAACGTTATGTGTTTCATTGCTTTGACAAATATTATCTTCGTCTATATCCATAGTATATAGAATTAAGTTTTTATACCTTTTAAGTTTTAACAATAATATCTCACATATTTTATCTATATATGGGAAGATATATTTACAAACTAAATATCCTACAATTAACCCTATAAAAAAGTTTTCCATAATTTTTCTCCTTCAAAAAAGAGAGACATCTTGCCTCTCTCAATATATATATTTATAAGGATTTACATTTCTACCATTTATTATAACTTCAAAATGTAAATGGTTCCCCGTCGACACTCCAGTCGAGCCTACTTCTCCAATTTTAGTTCCACCAGTTATCATTTCACCTGTTTTAACTAATATTTTACTTAAATGAGCATATCTCGTTAAGGTGCCATCCTCATGCCTTAATAAAATCATATTACCATAACCACCAGTGTTATAACCACTTGTAACTACCACTCCGTATTTATAAGCAAAAACATTATCTCCACATTTTCCGCTTATATCTATACCTTTATGAAAGCTCGAAGCACCAGCGGTAGGACTAACCCTTTTTCCATAATAAGAAGATATTTGTTTAGAAACTGTTGGATAATATGTTTTGCTTTTATTATATTCTATCAAAAATTTTTCAAAGATTTCTTTTTGAAAATTTTTCTCATTAAATTTTAGACC
>ENA-OROL01002356-OROL01002356.1-human-gut-metagenome-genome-assembly--contig:-NODE-2356-length-13261-cov-2.297138_pt1 | contig 13261 bp, 10 predicted proteins | sample MGYA00242128_ERZ509048 | MGnify/ENA primary metagenome ERZ509048 (study PRJEB26280, sample SAMEA2338750) | human gut metagenome | biome: human gut; feature: human-associated habitat; material: faeces...
CTTGGATCCCAATATTGTTCCCATTCCATTAGGCTATCGACTATAAAATAAAAAAAATGGTCTGACAATCACTTGATTATCAGACCACCTTGTACCCAGAACAGGACTCGAACCTGCACAGCCGTACGGCCACTAGTCCCTGAAACTAGCGTGTCTACCAATTCCACCACCTGGGCATAATATCGAAGAACTGGAAGAAAAAACCTTGCAACTTCCCCGCTGCAAGGCCCTCTTCATGTTTGTTGTCCCACAAGGATTCGAACCTTGACTGACAGAACCAAAATCTGCTGTGCTACCATTACACAATGGGACAATCTTTATGTCATTTCAACAACCGCTATTGTTATTTTGACGCTGCAAATGTAGAGCATTTTTTTATTTCTCCAAAACAAAATGCAGAAAAATTAAAAGAAAATTGCTATTTTCGTGCTGTCGAAAAATGACATTTTTATTATAGCCTTGAATATTAATAAGAAATACAAATTCAAACGAAGGAGAAGCATGTGCAACATTAAAAATCACCCAACATTAAGCTACAGGTTGATCAATAATGTCACCGGATGGGTGGCGTTCGTGGTGGCCAGTATTACTTACATTCTTACGGTCGAACCAACAGCCAGCCTTTGGGACTGTGGTGAGTTTATTACAACCTCAGTCGGACTGCAAGTAGGACACCCTCCCGGAGCGCCTCTATTCATGATTATCTCGCGATTGTTCGCCATATTCGCACCGAGCCCTGAAACACAATCTTACATGATCAATATCATGTCGGCTCTATGTTCCGGGTTCACGATCCTGTTCCTGTTCTGGACAATCACGCATCTGGCTAAAAAAGTCGTGGTAAAAGAAGGGGAAGAATGTTCCATGGGACAACTGTGCGGGATCATGGGTGCCGGACTTATCGGGGCATTAACCTACACGTTCACAGATACATTCTGGTTTTCAGCTGTTGAGGGTGAAGTTTATGCCATGTCATCTTTGTTCACGGCTGTCGTGTTCTGGGCTATCTTGAAATGGGAAAATGTTGCATTCCAACCTTACGCCAACCGCTGGTTGATTTTTATTGCCTACATGGTCGGACTATCCATCGATGTTCACTTGTTGAACTTGCTGGTAATCCCTGCCATTGTATTCATATACTATTTCAAAAAATACGAAACCACCAAGTGGGGTATTATCAAATCTGCAGCCCTTTCTATCGTCATACTAGGCGTGATCATGTGGGGTATTATCCCGGGCGTGATTATCGTTGCCGGCTGGTTTGAATTGCTGTTCGTGAATGGCTTTGGAATGCCTTTCAATACGGGTGTTGTCATCTATGCGTTACTCTTAATCGCTGGACTGACTTTCGGAATCCGGTACACGTTAAAACACAACCACACGGTTGTGAACACGATCTTAACCTGTTTCGTGGTCATGCTTATCGGGTACTCCTGCTACGCCATGGTCGTCATCCGTTCCGTAAGTAATCCCCCGATTGACGAAAATAGCCCGGACAACGTGTTCTCCCTGCTTTCTTATATCAGTCGTGATCAATACGGCCAAGAACCATTGGTTTACGGTCCTTACTTCAATGCCCCAGTTATTGGCGTAGAGGATGCTGGACCTATTTATTACCAAAACGAAAAAACGGGTAAATATGATATTGTGGATCATAAAAAAGAAGTCAAATACGATCCTCGCTTCTGCACGATCCTACCGCGTATGTACAGCCAAGCTCGCGAACCTCAAGTATACTATGAGTGGGTGGGACAACCCAAAGGCCCCGTGTACATGGTGGACGGACAACCCGTTCAGAAACCAAGTTTCGGACAAAACCTAAGTTTCATGTTCCGTTACCAACTCGGACACATGTATTTCAGATATTTCATGTGGAATTTCTCCGGACGTCAGAATGATATTCAGGGACATGGAGACTTCCGCTATGGCAACTGGATATCGGGCATTCCTTTCATAGATAACATCTTGGTCGGTGACCAAAGTTTAATGCCGGACACCTTGAAACACGACAAAGCAAATAATAAATATTATATGCTCCCGTTCATTCTCGGATTACTCGGAATGTTCTATCAATATCAACGGGGAAAACAAGGAAAGAAAGATTTCTGGGTGGTTATGCTACTCTTCTTCTTCACGGGTATTGCCATTGTACTCTACTTGAACCAATATCCGTATCAACCGCGGGAACGTGACTATGCCTATGCCGGATCGTTCTATGCCTTTGCTATCTGGATCGGTTTCGGGGTTCTCTACCTGTGGGATTTACTTCAGAAGAAGATGGATTCCCGTAACGCAGCGATCATTGTCACCGCTGTTTGCCTTTTTGCGGTCCCGGTAAACATGGCAGCACAAAACTGGGACGATCATGACCGTGACGGACGCTACGCAACCATTGCTCATGCCAAGAACTACTTAAGTTCGTGTGCTCCGAACGCTATTCTGTTCACTTACGGGGATAACGACACGTTCCCGCTATGGTATGCACAGGAAGTGGAAGGTTTCCGCCGGGATGTACGCATCGTGAACTTGAGTTTGCTTGCCGGAGACTGGTACATCGATCAGATGAAACGGAAAGCTTACGAAAGTGACGGGGTACCCATTTCTTTCACGAAAGACCAATACCATGCCGGAGTGCGGGATTTTGTCACTATTGAAGAACGGGTGCAACAACCTTTCAGCATGAAAGAGGTCATGGAATTCGTTGCCAGTGACAGACCGGAAACTAAATCCAATCGTTATCAAGGGGGTGCAGTGGACTTTATTCCGACACGCAACCTGTATATTCCCGTGGACAAGGAAAAAGTGTTGGCCAATGGAACCGTACAACCTGAAGATTCTGCCTTGATTGTTGACAGAGTAGAGATTCAATTAAAAGGAAATTCCCTAACCAAATCACAATTAATGGTACTGGATATATTGGCCACCAATAACTGGGAACGTCCGATATACTTCGGGGTGGGAATGGGACAAGACAGTTACATGGGCTTCGACAAGTACTTCCAACTGGAAGGAGCTGCTTACCGGGTTGTACCCATCAAGACTGAAAACAACACCGCTTACTATGATTTTGGACGAATCAACACGGAGATCCTGTATGACAACCTGATGAATAAATTCGTCTGGGGAAACATCAAGGATCCGAAAGTAAATATCGATCATTTCCATGATAACACCATCGCCGTGATGAAATACCGGAACACATTCTTGCGTTTGGCAGAACAATTAATGCAAGAAGCGGCCACGGAAACACGTGTTATGGGAGACACGATTATCAATGAAATCACTGATTCTACTAAAATCCAAGAAGCCATTAGGGTGCTAGACAAGTCTCTGGAAGAAATTCCATTGTATCAAGTTCCGGCCGACTTCTTCTTGTTAAATTACATCTCGATTTACTACGCTGCCGGCGAGCAAGAGAAAGGGAACGATCTGGCTTGGGCCTTGGCTCTTGACAATGCGCAAACGTTGAGATATATCGGATCACTTTCTCCGAATCGTAGAAAAGCCCTGGAGAATGACGAAAGAAGAAGTATGCAAGCTTTGCAGATGCTCGTGGACATGGCCAGAAGAAACGGGGAAAATGCTTTTGCCCAAGAAATTCAGGACATGGTAGAAAGCACGTTAAGCGGACGACCTGTAACCAGCAAGCGGGTAAACAAAAATTTCCCGATGGCTAGTCAAGACAAGTGAGATAACATATACGAATCATTCGTCCCTTCGTATGGAGGGACGAATTTTATTTATAAACTTAATACACAATGATCACAATAGACCATATCAAAGAATTGGCAGAGCGAGGTGAAGCATTGAGGAGGTATCTTTGACATCGATGGCAAGAAGATACAACTCGCTGAAGAAGAATTAAGAACACAAAACCCATCCCTATGGGATAATCCCAAGGAAGCAGAGGCCTTGATGAAAAAAGTCCGAGAATTGAAATCTTGGATCGAAGGCTATGAGCAGGTGACCTCCGCCGTGGGAGACTTGCAGGTACTCTTCGATTTCGCCAAAGAGGGAGAAGCAACCGAGGAGGAAGTGGATGCCCAATACCAAGAGACCATTCGGGTGCTGGAAGACATCGAGATGCGCAACATGTTGCGCCGGGAAGAAGATCACTTCGGGGCCATCATGAAAATCAATTCCGGTGCCGGAGGTACGGAAAGTATGGATTGGGCCAGTATGCTGTACCGGATGTACATTCGTTGGGGAGAATTAAACGGCTATAAGGTAAAACATGTAGATTACCAAGAAGGTGAAGAGGCCGGTATAAAATCAGCCACACTTGAATTCGAGGGAGACTATGCTTACGGGTATCTGAAATCAGAAAACGGTGTTCACCGATTGGTCCGTTTATCGCCATATAACGCGGCCAATAAACGAATGACATCTTTCGCTTCCGTCTTCGTTTATCCTGCCGTGGATGACACGATCGAGATCACGATCAACCCTGCCGACATCAGCTGGGACACTTTCCGAAGTGGTGGTGCAGGCGGCCAGAATGTGAACAAGGTAGAAACCGGAGTCCGATTACGACACGCTCCTACCGGAATCATGATTGAAAACACGGAATCACGTTCACAGTTGCAAAACCGTGAAAATGCCATGCGTTTATTGAAAGCCCAATTGTACGAACTGGAATTACAAAAGCGTCAGGAAGAACGGGATAAAGTGGAAGGAACGAAAAAAAAGATCGAGTGGGGGTCACAAATCCGCAGTTATGTATTCGACGACCGCCGGGTGAAAGATCATCGTACCAACTACCAGACATCAAACGTGCAGGCAGTTATGGACGGAGAGATCAACGAGTTCATTAAAGCCTACTTGATGATGTTCGGTGGCGGAGAAGAATAGAAGCAATTAATTTATGATTTATGAATTACGATTTACAAATATACAACCCTGTTTTTTTAATCTAAAATCATAAATCTAAAATCTAAAATGAATAGATGGATTTAAACTTTAATAGTTGCAAGATATTGATCGTCGGGGACGTGATGCTTGACAAATACTATTTCGGAAAGGTGGAACGTATTTCCCCGGAAGCTCCAGTTCCGATAGTAAACATCGTGACAGAGGAATCACGCTTGGGCGGTGCCTCAAACGTGGCCAACAACATCACGAGTCTCGGCGGGCAGGCCACGTTATGCGGGGCTATCGGCTATGACTTTTTCGGGAAAGAGATTGAACGCATGGCTCACCGGAAAGGAATCAAAACTGATTTTGTCAAAACCGAGCAACCTACGATCACGAAAGCACGCATCATCGGTGGTAGGCAACAGATTGTCCGTATAGATTACGAGCAACATTTGAAACTTTCTGAAAAAGCAAGAGAAGATTTTCAAACCCATCTTGCCTCTCTCTTCCAAGAGTTCCCTACCCTTGTTATTTCTGATTATGGAAAAGGCATGATCTCGGAAGAATTATGTTCGTTTTTGATAAAAACGGCAAAATCACATAGAACCCGTGTTATCGTGGACCCGAAAGGGCAAAACTGGAAGAAATATACAGGGGCCGACTTGATTACTCCTAATGTAAAAGAATTAGGTGACATCATTGGCCACCCGGTGAAAAATAACGACCAGGAGATTGCCGTAGCAGCCTTGGAAATCGTTCATCGCTACGGTTTATCGGCATTACTTGTCACCCGGAGCGAACAGGGAATGAGCTTGATTTCCGATCAAAATATTTTGCATCTCCCCACACATTCTCAAGAAGTATTTGATGTAAGTGGAGCCGGAGACACGGTTGTGGCGGCCCTTTCACTAGCCTTAACCCAAGGTCAGGAAATCACGGAAGCCATGCACATCGCAAACGTGGCAGCCGGAATTGTTGTTCAGAAAATCGGGACAGCAACTCTTAGCGTAGAAGAATTAAACGCAAATCTATAAGAAAAAAGGCTGTTTTAAAAACAGCCTTTTTAAATCTTAGATACAAAGTATTTCAAGAATGCCGTATTATCTGTAAGTTCCGGATGGAAAGATGTTACCAACATATTCTTTTCTTCCGCTGCAACGATATGCCCATCAAGCTCACACAGCACTTTTACCCCTTCCTTCACGCTTGTAATATAAGGAGCACGAATAAACACCAGCTCGATCTCTTTTGAATCTACCTCCGGAATCACTTTTTTCGTGGCAAAACTGTCGATCTGACTCCCGTAAGCATTACGCCGAACGGCAATATCCATCACGCCCAAATGAGTCACGGAATCGTTCACGAGTTCTTTGGCCAGCAAGATCATTCCCGCACAAGTTCCCCATACCGGCAGCCCACCCTGGATTTTCCCGCGTAAAGGCTCCATAAGCCCCGTGCGATTAAGAATCTTTCCCATGGTAGTACTCTCCCCTCCCGGTAGAATAATTCCATCTATCTCTTCCAACTGCTCTGGGTATTTCACGATCACGGGTTCATGGCCAATAGCCTTAATCTGGCGTTCATGTTCAACAATAGCTCCTTGAAAGCCCAAAATTCCAATCTTCTTCATGACAAAAAATATAAGGTTCATAAAGTTCATAAAATCTATAAAGTAAGTTACCTTATGAACCTTACAAACCTTATGAACTTTATAAACTATTCTTACCAGCCTCTTTCAGCGTATTTGTTTTCCAATTTGCTAATTTCCAATCCGGACATAGCCTCTCCCAAGTTCTCTGACAATTCAGCCAATTTAACCGGATCGTTATAATAAGTCGTAGCTAAAACGATAGCTCTCGCTCTCTTGGCAGGATCACCTGATTTGAAGATTCCGGAACCAACAAATACTCCCTCGCACCCCAATTGCATCATTAAAGCTGCATCAGCCGGAGTAGCAATACCACCAGCTGCAAAGTTTACTACCGGCAATTTACCATTTTCATGCACGAATTTTACTAAATCATAAGGAGCTCCCATTTCTTTAGCAATCGTCATCAAAGCCTCGACCGGAGCCACTTGTACCTGATGAATATCATTGTTCAACTGACGCATATGCCTTACAGCCTCTACCACGTTTCCAGTTCCGGCTTCTCCTTTCGTACGAATCATAGAGGCTCCTTCACCAATACGTCTTAAAGCCTCTCCCAAGTTACGGCATCCGCAAACGAACGGTACTTTAAACGCAGTCTTGTCAACATGATACAAATCATCTGCCGGCGTTAAAACTTCACTTTCGTCAATATAATCAATGCCAATGGCTTCCAAAATTTGCGCTTCCACGAAGTGGCCGATTCTCACTTTTGCCATTACAGGAATAGATACGGCATTCTTTATAGCCTTGATCATCTGAGGATCAGACATTCTAGCCACGCCACCATCTTTACGAATATCAGACGGCACTCTTTCCAATGCCATTACAGCACATGCTCCGGCAGCCTCAGCGATCTTTGCCTGTTCAACATTGGTTACATCCATGATAACCCCACCTTTTAGCATTTGTGCCAAATTTTTGTTCAATTCATAGTTTCCCATAAGGTTCTCGTTTATTAATGTGTTCATAATAATAATTCCCCCTCCTTCTAACGCTCCTGGGAGCCAAATACTTATGACTGAAAAGACCCGTTTCTCAAACGTTTCCGATCACTCAAAACACCCCCGCTAAAACGGGGAACAAATATAGCAATTTAGTTGGAAAAACTAACTTTATAAGCATATTTTAGTTGCAGACTGCAAGTAAATAAAATACAGATACTAACAATCTAAAAGAATACAACCCATATCACAATTCCCTCTAACACAAAAAAATTTTACATGAAATGTATCATCAGAAGAAAAGATAGAAAGTCAAAATTTCTCAAACACCCCCATATCTCCATAAATTAAACATGAAATTTATGGAGTAAAGAACTTTCTACAAAAAGGAAAATTTACCGACCTCTTATAAATACGTTTTCAACCGTTTACTACGGCACGAGTTTTTCAGTCTCTTGATAGCCTTAGATTTAATTTGGCGTACTCGTTCGCTTGTCAGACCTACCCGATCGCCAATTTCTTCCAACGACATTGCTGTATAACCCCCCAAGCCGTAATACATCCGCAAGATTAAAGCATCGCGTTCATCCAGAATCGTCAAATAACGGTCAATTTCCGTCCGCAATGAATCAGCATTCATTTCCCGCTCGACATCCGATATGGCATTATCTCCCGTAATCATCACGTCATATAAGTTAGACGAATCCTCATCTGTCGACAAGGGAGCATCCATGGATAACGGACGATTGGCTATCCGCAAACTGTCTTTAACCTCCTTCTCGGGAACATCCATTTTCAAGGCGATTTCCTCTGCCGTGGGTTCTCGTTGAAACTCCTGTTCCAACCGGAAAAAGAATTTATTCACTTTGTTAATACTGCTGATTTTGTTCAATGGTAATCGAACCAAGCGGGAATTTTCAGCGATTGCCTGTAAAATCGATTGCCGGATCCACCATACGGCGTAAGAAATGAACTTGAATCCTTTCGTTTCGTCAAAGCATTCAGCAGCTTTTATTAACCCCAGATTGCCCTCGTTTATCAAATCCCCCAAACTCAAACCGTTATTCTGGTATTGCTTGGCCACGGAAACCACGAAACGCAGGTTACTCTTCACCAATAACTCCCGTGCCGCTCGGTCCCCCGATCGGATTTTCTTGGCTAAAGCAACCTCCTCATCCGGCGTCAACACGTCGATTTTCCCAATCTCCTGCAAGTATTTCTCTATCGAGAACGAATCCCTGCCAGTGATTTGTTTGCTAATTTTTAACTGTCTCATAGGTCTCTTCGTATAATTGGCTTAAAGTTAATCATCTATTTCAGTAAAACAAATATTAGAACTCTTTTTTTCGTATCTACTTGAAGAAATATACGGGGATATATTAACTTTGTTGTCTGAAAACACCATTTAATTAAAACATACGCCATTAATTTAGAAATCATTCGAATAATTAAAATAAAACACCATTTGAATCGAGATAATTTTGCAAAAATCTTTGGCACAATAAAAAAAATACCTACTTTTGCAGTCCGAAGTGAGAAAATAATAACATAAGAAATATTGCAATGAAACGTACATTTCAACCATCCAACAGAAAGAGAAGAAACAAACATGGTTTCAGAGAAAGAATGTCTACCGCTAACGGTAGAGCAGTTCTAGCTAGAAGAAGAGCTAAAGGAAGAAAAAAATTGACTGTTTCTGACGAGCGCAGACACAAGCATTAATATAAAAAAGCTGCTTTTACAAGCAGCTTTTTTTATTCGTTCTTTTTCCCCCGCAACCACAATTACATCCTTTTCCCTTCTTTGCATTCCGAAACAAACGATAAGTACCTCTTCCCGCAAAAACAAGCGCTATCGCCACAATTATATATGTCAATATTAGTTGCATTTCCATTCTCCAATTTTAGATTAATAATTCATAATATGGGGACACTCTAAATAATTAAATCCAACACCTGTTTTATCACGAAACACACGCTCCAAGCCAGTACCGTCGTGTACCCCATCACGAAAAATGCCCACTTCATTCCAATCTCTTTACCGATAGCAATCAAGGCCGCAAAACAGGGGGAATAAAGCAACACGAAGATCACAAATACAATGGCTGTAACCGGGGTAAAACCATGTTCACGCAAACGCATTTCCAATGTCGCATTCGCCCTGTCATCCTCCTCCATAATCTCTTCTCCCTGGTACAAGACGGCCATCGTGCTAACCACGACTTCTTTTGCCGCAACCCCGGTCAACAAACTAACGCCAGCTTTCCAGTCAAAACCAAGCGGTGTCCAGACAGGCTCCAAAGTTCGTCCCAATCGACTGATATAAGAATTTTCCTGACGTTCACTTACCTCTTGTCGATGCAAGCTCTCCAATTTCGCTTCCTGTTCTTCCTTCAACATATCCACGTTCCCAATCCCGGAAGCGATCGTTGCCTCGTAAGCTCTCGTCACTTCAGCCTTCTTTTCATCATACTGAGCCTCCAGCTCTTTGTCCACGGGAAAATAGCCCAACGCCCAAATCAGTATGGAGGCAAACATGATAATACCTCCCATTTTTTTCAGGTATTGCTCGCCTTTACTCCACATATGCCGTACGGTCGTTCTCAAGGTTGGCATCCGATACGGGGGCAATTCCATCACGAACGGCACTTCCTGCTTGTGGAAAAGTACCCGTTTAAATAACTTGGCCATCACGATAGCAGCCAGAATTCCAAACAAGTATATTCCAAAGAGAACTAACGCCGCATAATCTTTGAAAAATGCCCCGACCAACAGGATGTATACCGGAAGACGGGCACTACAAGACATGAAAGGATTGATCAGTATGGTTAATATCCGGTCACTCCGGTTCTCCAACATACGCGTTGACATGATCGCCGGCACGTTACACCCGAATCCCATGATCATCGGAATAAAACTTTTCCCGTGCAAGCCGAGCTTATGCATCAACTTATCCATGATAAATGCCGCACGAGCCATGTATCCCGTGTCTTCCATGAAAGAAATAAACAGGAACAATATCAATATATTCGGTAAAAACACGATCACGCTCCCCACGCCACCGATGATACCATCCACTAACAAATCCTTTAAAGGACCGGCACTCATCTGGTTATCGACAAACTCACTTAAAGCCCCAACCCCGTTTTCAATCCATTCCATCGGGTAACTTCCCAAGCTAAACGTGGCAAAGAAGGTCACGAATAGGAATAGCAAGAAGATCGGGAATCCGAACAATTTATGCGTGACAATAGCATCAATATACTCCGTTTTACGCCTTCGATTCACGGGACTTTCTTTGTACGTCTCTTTCAACGCCCCGGAAATAAAACCGTACTTCGTATCGGTAACAACCGACTCTACTTTCTCTCCATAGGTTGTTTCAATCCGTTCAACACCCTCTTTTACGACCTTCAATAATTTCTCCCGTGAATGATCTCGTTGCACGAATTCCAACACGTCCTTATCCCCTTCCAATAACATCAGAGACAAGAAACGGGGAGACATATTACAGATCAAATCTTTTTCATCTTTCAACTCGGCTCGAATGGCCACGATACTGTCCTCAATCTCTTTCCCATAATTTATATGGATATGGCGTACCGTTTCACTTCTTCCCTCGTACACCTCGATAACTTCCCGTAACAACTCCTTAATTCCTTTCCCCTTTGACCCGACGGTGGGCATCATCGGCATACCGATCATCCGTCCCATCTCCTGATAATTGAAAGTTGCCCCGGAACGTTCCAGCTCATCATACATATTCAAAGCGATCACGCCCTTCACGTCCATGTCAATCAACTGCGTGGACAAATAGAGATTACGTTCCAAGTTGGACGCATCCACCACGTTAATCACCACATCGGGCGCGTTATTCATAATATATTCCCGCACATACTTTTCTTCATTCGAGTAAGCAGAAATAGAATACGTTCCCGGTAAATCAACCACGTTAAACTCGTAACCTTCAAATCGAAACGTGGCACTCTTCGCATCTACCGTAACACCACCGTAGTTTCCCACGTGTTCCTGAGAACCACTCACGTAGTTGAACAGTGTTGTTTTTCCCGCATTGGGGTTACCCACAAAAGCAACATGTATATGTTTATCCCGACCTTCCCAGTGCTTGGCGAAAGCTTCTTCCGCATCGCAGGCACTTCCGGACACCCCGACAATATTAGTAGCCTCCTCTAAAGACACGATTTCAATAAATGCCGCTTCTTGTCGCCTCAAAGAGATTTCATAACCCATAATTGCATATTCAATCGGATCATTCAAAGGGGCATTCTTCACGGCTTTCACCACTTTACCCCTCACGAACCCCATCTCGTTTAATCTCTTCCGAAAGGCCCCATATCCTTTCACCTTAGTAATAACGGCACTTTCTCCGGTTTTCAGTTCTGACAGTAACATATAAACATCTTGTAATTAGTATCGCAAATGTAAAAACTTTATTTTTATTTTTTCTAAATAAACACAGAATAATAACGAGAATTTCATCATTAATAATTATAAAATTTATTAATAAAAGACTTTCCTGCCTAAGTGTCTTCCAAAATTCATAGAGAAAAACAACGAATCTTTTCTTTTTTACTCCGTATAACCAACAAATAGTTTACTTTTGTAATATGAAAACAGAAAATATAGAAAACCAGGACGAGCAAAAATGGAAAAGCGTGAATCAATTGCTATCACAAGCGGGTTCGCGCTTAAATATCCTAGAAGAAGAAATTGATGTAGAAGTACAACATCAATACATGAATCTTTTGGAACGTCTCATCAAAGGTGGAGACTTCAAAGCGTTGAGAGAAGACGCAATAATACACGTCCAAGATCTATTTGACGAAGCCGTTGATGACGAAAAGAAAAAAACTTTGTTAATCTTGTTATCCATGGTCGATGACATTTCTATATACCGGAACATTGAATCATTCCAGAAACAAGATACCCCGATCAAACCGTGGGCAACCATAGCGTTACAACAATCTCGAATGCTGATTCAATCCAACCTGCTGGACGAATCGACCGTGTTCGTATCCACCGGCCTAGGCGGTCACGACACGCTGTTACGTTATTTTTGTGTTTATATTGCCAACGAGGGGGTCACGTTACAACCTTTCCAGTGGGATATTGTCAAAAAAGAAACCGAACTGGTTGTAACCAAAAGCCAAGGAGAGATTGAACAATTCGAACAATTCGAGAAATATGTCACGTTCATTCTTCTATTACCTATCGAGGCTAATCTAAAAGAAATATTCAATTCCATTATAGACGAGTGTAATATGTACGGGAACTTTTTAAGCGAAAACATTATCATCACAAACGTGAAAAAACTTTCCATCGAAGAGATTGATGATTTTTTGAAATCCAAATCTCCCAAGCACAAATCGAGACCATTCTAGTCCAACATCAAACTTATGAAAGGACTATATTTTTTGAAATAAGGCTCCAACTGGGGAAAACGTTCCGGGTGGTAGCCTAAAAGCAATTGCGTCAGTTCCTGCACGGACAACTCCGCCTCCACCTGCTTTGCATTATCACAAACACAATCTCCTTTCCCGATTACGTATATTCCCGTGTTTTCTGGAATCCAGTCATCCGTTACTTTCAGCACGAGATTCTGCTCCGGATTATTCACAGCATACAAACGGAGCATTTGTTCCACATCCAACACACGTGCCATTCCCCGGTGCTCATCCGCTTTTCCGGAAGGAAGTACACGGCAATCTATCTCCACTACATCCAGATATTTCATGTGCGTCTGCCCGTATGCCTCCATGTTTGATACAGCCAAAATCTGTTACAGTAAATAAATG
>ENA-OROL01002362-OROL01002362.1-human-gut-metagenome-genome-assembly--contig:-NODE-2362-length-13248-cov-4.314106_pt1 | contig 13248 bp, 8 predicted proteins | sample MGYA00242128_ERZ509048 | MGnify/ENA primary metagenome ERZ509048 (study PRJEB26280, sample SAMEA2338750) | human gut metagenome | biome: human gut; feature: human-associated habitat; material: faeces...
CCGCAGAAACCACTGAGCCGTTCTGCCAGATACGCTGCCTGGTTAAATCCTCTGTTTCTTTTCTTTCTGGGGTGGAGCGGAACAGGAACGATAAGCTGCGGTCTCCAGCGTTCCAGATATTTCTTTCCATAAATACTCATGGCTTTTGCGTAGAAATCTCCGTATTCCCGACACCCGTAATATTTGAACCGTACCAGAGACTGCCTCCACATCTCTCCGTATGAAAATATACTTCTGCCTTCCGAAAAATAATGCTGTTCCCTACGGCAGTCCTGACAATATTCCTCTTCTGTTTTTACGGGACGGCCACACTTTTTGCACAATGGTTCCACATTTGGCCGGATCTTTCCGGCGCACCCGGAACAGATCAGGCTGTTCTTCTGTTTCAGGATCTGATGACACATGGGACATTTTTTCGGATAGAGCATATTCAGAAAAATTTCAGCTGTTTTTTTCAAGAAAGTCCTTTCTCCCCGATAGCACTCTCCTTATAGTACAGCCAAGCGGATATTCGCTGTACTAGTAGCTATACTAGTTGATCTCAGCTTCATCCAGTTCCCGTATTCTCCTGTCCAGTGAACTGTATCTCTGCTGCTGTTTCTCATTACGGATCATTTCCGCAAAGGTATTTTCACTTCCTACTACTGTGACACATTTACGTGCCCTTGTCACAGCTGTATACAAAAGATTTCGGTTCATCAGCATTCTTGGACCTGAAAGAATCGGTAAAATAACCGCAGGATATTCCGAGCCCTGTGATTTATGTATGGTCACTGCATAGGCAAGTTCCAGTTCTTCCAGCTGTTTAAAGGAGTATTGCGCCTGACGTCCATCCTCAAATTCCACTTCTGCTGTCTCAGCAAATTCATTGATTTCCCTGAGGATTCCGGTGTCTCCGTTAAATACTCCCACGCCTTTCTCAATGACAACCCCATATCGTCCCCGGATTTCCCATTCCATCTGATAATTATTTCTGATCTGCATGACCTTGTCCCCTGTGCGGAACAGCCGGTCTCCAACCGCCCTCTCGGATTTCCCGTCTTCCGGCGGATTCAGGTATCTCTGCAGGATCTGATTCAGCCGCTCTACTCCCAGAAGTCCCTTTCTCATAGGTGTCAGTACCTGTATCTCAAAGGGTTTGGCATCTACATAGCGCGGCAGTTTCTCCTGGATCAGCGCGATCACTACTCTTATAATGATATCTGCATCATATCTCTTCAGAAAAAAGAAATCCCTGCTCTTATTATTGATCTGAACCTGTTCTCCCTTATTTATCTTATGAGCATTTACAACAATATCACTCTCTGATGCCTGTCTGAATATCTTAGTCAGTTCCACTACAGGGAAACATCTGCTTCGGATAATATCTCTCAGCACATTGCCCGGGCCTACACTCGGAAGCTGATTCTCATCCCCCACAAGGATCAGTCTGGTTCCTGCTACCACTGCAAGAAGAAGAGAATGCATCAGATGAATATCCACCATAGACATTTCATCAATAATGATCACATCTGCCTCCAGCGGATTCTGTGCATTCCTCTCGAATTTAGCTGAATGCCCGTCCCTCTCTTCCTCCGGCATTCCATTCAGTTCCAGCAGACGGTGAATTGTCTGCGCCTCATATCCGGTAGTCTCTGTCATTCTCTTTGCAGCACGTCCGGTAGGTGCAGCCAGCCGAATCTCTGCACCTTCTCCCTCAAAAAAGCGGATGATCGCATTGATCGTTGTCGTTTTACCTGTACCGGGGCCTCCTGTAAGAATAAAGAGTCCATGATCCGCTGCTTCAGTGATTGCTCTCTTCTGCATTTCATCCAGAACAGTTCCTGTCTCTTTCTCGATCAGCTCAATTCTGTGCCTGACAAGCTCTTTATCCTCAGGACACACAATATTCAGTTCATTAAGCATCCTGGCAGTGTTCAGTTCCAGATAATAATACTGTGCCGGATAAACGATAGTTTCTCCGCTTTTTTCTTTCAGCACCAGCTTCCTGTCAATAACCATATCCATAAGATGTTTCTCCATATAGGATTCATCTACTCCCAGAAGTCTGGCACATCTTGTAAATAACTGTTCCCTCGGAAGATAAGTATGTCCTTCTCCCGAAGCCTGCAGAAGAGTATACAGCATTCCGCTGCGGATTCTGTAATCTGAGTCTGCGTGAATACCGACTCTGGCAGCAATCTCATCAGCAATCTTAAATCCCACACCGGAAATATCTTCCGCAAGTCTGTAAGGATTCTCCTGAAGGATCGTATAGACAGATTCCTTATATTTCTGATAAATCTTTGCGCCCAGGTTCAGGGAAATCCCATATTTCTGCAGAAAGATCATTACTTTTCGCATCTCTGCCTTCTCACTTACCTGCGCAGCGATCTCCCGGGCTTTTTTCTCACTGATCCCCTTTACCTCTGCAAGCCGCTCCGGCTCTTCTTCTACGATACGGAGTGTGTCATCTCCAAACTTCCGCACGATCCTGGCAGCCAGTGCAGCACCGATTCCCCTGATGGCGCCCGAACCCAGATAACGTTCTATTCCATATGTATCCTCCGGCATCTTCTCTGTAAAAGAACTGATCTGAAACTGTTTGCCATATACCGGATGATGGATATATACTCCGGTTGCTTCAATAGATGCCCCCTGTGTGATCGCAGGGAAACTTCCCACGCAGGTCAGCTCTTCCTCTTTTTTTGTACCTTTCAGTACCATAACTGTATATCCGTTATCTTCATTTCTGAAAATAACATGATCTATGTATCCTGTGACAGTTTCACTCATGTGCTTTTCTCCACACCTCCTGCTTCTTTGAGCCTCTGACAACGCAAAAAGGCACTGCACTGTGCAGTACCTCCTGCTTTATCCGTCAAAACGTGCCATTACCTCTGCATACTTACCGGTTCCCACTGCGACCACGCTCATTGCATCCTGCACAGTCAGTGTACTTACTCCGGTTCTCTGCTCGATCAGTGTATCCATCCCATGAAGAAGGGCACCGCCGCCTGTAAGTACGATTCCTCTGTCTACAATATCCGCAGCCAGTTCCGGCGGTGTCTTTTCCAGAATTCCATGAACAGTCTCCACAATCTGGCTTGTAGCATCCTTTAACGCCACACGTATTTCTTCTGAGGTAAGTGTCACTGTCTTCGGCAGACCGGTGATCACATTTCTCCCCTTTACTTCCATTGTTCTCGGATTTGATTCCTCTATAGCCGTACCAATCTGAATTTTGATCTTCTCTGCCATATCTTCTCCGATAAAAAGTCCATGATTCTTTCTCACATAGTTCAGTATAGCCTGATTAAAAGTGTCCCCTGCAACTTTCACAGAAGCGGAAACCACAACCCCCGCAAGAGAGATAACCGCAACATCCGAAGTTCCGGCTCCAATGTCTACGACCAGATTTCCAAAGGGCTTGGTCACATCCACCCCGGCTCCGATTGCCGCAGCTATAGGTTCCTCCACCATATAGACATCTCTGGCACCAGCCTGATAGGTTGCTTCCTCCACTGCCTTTTTCTCAATCTCTGTAATTCCACTGGGAACACAGATACTGATCCTGGGCTTGCGGAAAGCTCTTCTTCCTATTGCTCTGGATATAAAGTATTTCAACATCTTCTCTGTAACTGTATAATCAACGATCACGCCCTGTCTGATGGGACGGATGATCTCCATATCTGAAGTAATGCGCCCTTCCATCAGACGGGCTTCTTCACCGATCGCACGTATCTTCTCTGTATTTTTATCATAAACTACGATCGAAGGCTCATTTAGCACAAGCCCCTTTCCTGTAGAATAAGCCAGACTGTTCCTGGTTCCCAGGTCAATTCCAATATCACTTGTCGGCATGGAAATCCCCTTTCTGTTCTTACGTTCTCCTCATCCCCTTCAACTGATCATTACTTTTTACAGTCTCTACCGGGGACTTATCCGGTTTAGTTATAACAACTCCATAAAATAATGCGATCAAAACAGTCCAACAGGGCTTCACATCCTGATAAGCCGGATCAAAATATATTATTTACGAGAATTGCTATAAATAATCTCTTCTATTATATACAACTTCCATTTAAAAAGAAAGTCCTGCAATATGATTTCAAGATTATTTCAGATATTTCTTTACATATTTTCCGGTATAGGAAACCGGTGACTGTGCCACCTCCTCAGGAGTTCCCTGAGCAACTACGGTACCTCCTTTGTCTCCACCCTCCGGTCCGATATCAATGATATAATCTGCGGTCTTAATCACATCCAGATTATGCTCGATCACAACTACTGTATTACCGCCCTCCGATAATCGTTTCAGAATCTCCACCAGCTTATGCACATCCGCAAAATGCAGACCTGTGGTAGGCTCATCCAGAATGTAGATAGTCTTACCTGTGCTGCGCTTGCTCAGCTCTGTGGCAAGCTTGATCCTCTGTGCCTCTCCTCCGGAAAGCTCTGTGGATGGCTGTCCCAGCCGGATATAGGAAAGTCCTACATCATAAAGAGTCTGTATCTTTCTTTTAATAGAAGGAACATTCTCAAAAAAAGTCAGTGCTTCCTCCACCGTCATATTCAGCACATCGTAAATATTCTTATCCTTATACTTTACTTCCAGGGTTTCTCTGTTATATCTCTTACCTTTGCAGACCTCGCATGGTACATATACGTCCGGAAGGAAATGCATCTCAATTTTGATAATACCGTCACCGCTGCATGCCTCACATCTTCCGCCCTTTACATTAAAACTGAATCGTCCTTTCTTATATCCTTTTGCCTTGGCATCTGCTGTTGCTGCAAAAAGATCTCTGATCTGGTCAAATACCCCGGTATAAGTCGCAGGATTGGAACGTGGAGTACGGCCAATAGGTGACTGGTCAATATTGATAACCTTATCCAGTTGGTCTGTTCCCAGAATATCCTTATGTTTTCCCGGAATCACTCTTGCCCGGTTCAGATCTCTTGCCAGGCGTTTATAAAGAATCTCATTGATCAGAGAGCTCTTACCTGAGCCCGAAACTCCTGTGATACAGGTCATGATCCCAAGAGGTATCTTCACATCGATATTCTTGAGATTATTCTCTGCCGCCCCCTTGACAGTAAGAAAACCGGTTGGCTTCCGTCTCTCCAAAGGTACCGGAATTTTTAATTTTCCGCTCAGATAAGCTCCTGTGATGGAATCCTCGTTCTTCATCAAATCCTCTGCAGTTCCCATGGCAACCAGTTGTCCGCCATGCTCCCCTGCACCGGGACCTATATCTACAATACAGTCTGCGGCACGCATGGTATCTTCATCATGCTCCACAACGATCAGGCTGTTTCCAAGATCACGCAGTTTCATCAGAGAACCAAGAAGTCTGTCATTATCCCTCTGGTGAAGTCCGATACTCGGTTCATCCAGAATATAGGCAACTCCTACCAGCCCGGAACCAATCTGGGTAGCCAGACGGATTCTCTGCGCCTCGCCGCCGGAAAGAGTTCCTGTCGCACGTCCCAATGAAAGATAATCCAGTCCTACATCTGACAGGAAACTTACCCTTGCCCTGATTTCCTTCAGAATCTGTCTGCCGATAAGCTGCTGCTGCTCGGAGAGCTGCATATCCGCCAGAAAGGCTTTCAGCTTCTCTATGGAAAGATTGGTGACCTCATAAATATTCTTATCCGCCACAGTCACAGCCAGTGATTCCTTCTTCAGTCTCTGACCTTTACAGGTTTTACATGGAGTAATGCGCATGAAAGATTCATACTCCTGCTTCATGGCATCAGAGCCTGTCTCTCTGTAACGCTGCTCCACATTTCGGATCAGCCCCGGAAACGCCACATCGTAAACGCCCTCTCCGCGCTGCCCTTTATAGTAAACCTTTACAGAATGTCCATTAGTTCCGTTGATCAGAATGTCCTGTATCTTCTCCGGATACTCCTCAAAAGGTGTTGCCAGGCTGAAATCATATTCTCTGGCAAGAGCATCCAGGATTGCCCTGGAAAAGCTTCCCTCATTTGTGCAGGACTGCCATCCTGTGACCACAATGGCACCATCCAGGATACTCAGAGATCTATCCGGGATCATCAGGTCAATATCAAATTCCATTTTATACCCAAGTCCCAGACAGTCCGGACAGGCGCCAAAAGGATTATTGAAAGAAAAGCTTCTCGGTTCGATCTCATCTACACTGATACCACAGTCAGGACAGGAGAAACTCTGGCTGAAATTGTGAATATTTCCATCCATAGTATCTACCATCAGAAGGCCCTCTGCCAGATCCAGCACTGTCTCAATGGAATCTGAGAGTCTTTTCTCAATCCCGGGCTTCACGATCAGACGGTCTACCACAATCTCTATATTATGCTTGATATTCTTGTCCAGACTGATCTCCTCGGAAAGCTCATACAGGTTTCCGTCAATCTGCACACGTACATATCCGCTTCTCTTTGCCTGCTCCAGAAGCTTTGCATGAGTTCCCTTGCGCCCCCGCACAACAGGCGCCAGAAGCTGGATCTTCGTTCTCTCCGGAAAAGACATGATACTGTCTACCATCTGGTCAACTGTCTGCTTCTTAATCTCTCTTCCGCACTTCGGACAATGAGGGATTCCCACTCTGGCATACAGAAGTCGGAAATAATCATAGATTTCTGTCACTGTTCCTACTGTGGAACGGGGATTGCGGTTGGTAGATTTCTGATCAATGGAAATGGCCGGCGGCAGACCTTCGATGCTCTCCACATCCGGCTTCTCCATCTGACCCAGAAACTGTCTTGCATAGGAAGAGAGAGATTCCATATAACGACGCTGACCCTCTGCATAGATGGTATCAAAAGCCAGTGAAGATTTACCGGAGCCACTCAGTCCTGTAAATACCACAAACTTGTCTCTGGGAATATCCACACTTAAATTCTTAAGGTTATTAACATTGGCACCTCTGATCCTGATAAAGTGCTTCTTCGTTGTATCTGCTGCCATTGTGGGCCTCCTGTTTCTCATTTATAAATAATAACTGTTTCTTACCTTGACAGTTACACCTTTTTCGTATGTTATGATATTCATGGATTGTGCGCAGTTTCGCTGCCCCGCAATCCTCATGGCATCAGTATAATACAGGAACATTTGTTCGTCAAGGCGTTTACGGCAAAAAATCCGCCATAACGGAATTGCTTACATGAATTCCTTCTCTGCTCAGAAAAATCCTTCCGTTTTCTTCCAAAAGCAGTCCCATTGACTTATATTTTCTCAGAACATCCCCGTATATTGCATCTATTTCACTTCCAAACTGCCGCTCAAACTCAGCTTTTGAGATTCCTCTGGTCATACGAAGTCCCAGAAACATGAACTCCGCCATCTCATCCTCTCTGGTGAGGGGCGGCTCTTTTTCTCTTATTTTTTCCGGAGTTCTGCTGTTTTCCAGATATTTTTTCATATCCTGTGTATTGGCAAAACGTTCCTTTCCATAAAGAGAGGAAGCTCCCAGGCCAAATCCCAGATAGTCCTGCCGGGTCCAGTAACCGATGTTATGCCTGCATGCTCTGTCTTTCTGTGCATAGTTGGAGATTTCGTACTGTTCGAATCCGTATTCTCTGAGGATTCTGGCAGTAGCTTCGTACATTTCGTATTCTGTGTCTTCATCCGGAAGGTTCAGATGGCGCATGGCAAATGGGGTTCCTTCCTCAATGATCAGGCTGTAGGCTGAGATATGTTCCGGTTTCAGTTCTGCTGCTGTGCGCAGATTTCTAATCCAGCCTTCATAGGTCTGATCCGGGATGGCACTCATCAGGTCAATGTTAATGTTGTCAAATCCTGCTTTTCTTGCGCTGTGATAAGTCCGGAGGAACTGATCATAGTTATGAATCCTTCCGAGGATTTTCAGTTCTCTGTCATCCGGGGACTGCAGACCGATGCTGAGGCGGTTGATGCCGTATTTCCGGTATGCCTGGAGTTTCCGGTCATCTGCGGTTCCGGGATTTACTTCGATGGTGATCTCGGCATCTGCCTGTATGGAAAATTTTGTTCTGATCGTTTTTAAAATGTCTCCGATAAAATTCTCATCCAATACAGAAGGAGTGCCTCCTCCTATAAATATAGAGGATACACTCCTTCCTGTTCCTTCTGTTACTGCATTAATCTCTCCGAGAAGAGCCTTTACATAGGCTTCCTGCTCTTTTGGCCCGGACGGTCCGGAGAGGAAATCGCAGTAATCGCATTTTTTAATGCAAAATGGAATATGGACGTAAATTTCCATGGGAGAGCTTTTGGGGCTGCTCATCATTTTCGTTTTCGTCTCCTGTTTTGGTAATGTCTGCTGTTTGCTTTTGCTATGTTTTTTCTAATTTTTTCTATATTGCTTTTTGTCTGGATACAACCATTAGTTATTCTCGCCGCTATCCTGTGTGGAATCTGCCTCACTGTCCTGTTCAGAAGCTGTATCTGAGGAAGTAGAGGCAGTCTGTCCCGCCAGATATTCATTTACCATAGTCAGATTTCCATTGGTGGTGATTGCGGATGAGTCTATCTGGTCCGGTGCAGGTGTCGGAGTAGTTTCTTCGGGTGCTACACTGATCTGAATCACCTGAGAAGATGCCGCATCCGGTGCTGATTTTTTTCCACAGCCACTGATTGCAGCTGCGGCTGCCAGGATGCAGATTGTGATAATTGCTTTTTTGTTGATTTTCATTTTTTTATTTATCATCCAGTTTCAGGACACTCATAAATGCTTTCTGAGGGATTTCTACGTTACCTACCTGGCGCATACGTTTCTTACCTTCCTTCTGTTTTTCCAGAAGTTTCTTCTTACGGGAAATATCACCGCCGTAGCATTTGGCAAGTACGTCTTTACGCATGGCTCTTACAGTTTCTCTGGCTATGATCTTGCTTCCGATGGCTGCCTGGATCGGGATTTCGAAGAGCTGGCGCGGGATTTCTTCTTTTAATTTCTCGCACATTTTGCGGCCACGTTCGTAAGCGGTGTCTGCATGTACGATAAAGGAAAGGGCATCCACTTCTTCTTTGTTTACCAGAATATCCAGTTTTACAAGTTCGCTGCGTTCATATCCGCAGAGTTCGTAATCCAGGGAAGCGTAACCTCTGGAGCGGGATTTCAGGGCGTCGAAGAAATCGTAGATGATCTCATTTAATGGAAGTTTGTATTTGAGGAGTGCTCGTGTTTCTTCCATATAATCCATTCCGATGTACTGGCCTCTTCGTTCCTGGCAGAGATCCATGATGGCACCGATAAATTCTGTGGTTACCATGATCTCAGCATTTACCATTGGTTCTTCCATGTATTCGATTTCGGACGGGTCAGGCAGGTTGCTTGGGTTAGTCAGGTTGATGACATCGCCGTTTGTTTTGTGGACTTTGTAAATAACGCCCGGGGCTGTGGTTACAAGATCTAAATTGTATTCTCTTTCCAGTCGTTCCTGGATGATCTCAAGGTGAAGAAGTCCAAGGAAGCCACAGCGGAAACCGAAACCAAGGGCTACGGATGTCTCCGGTTCATAGAAAAGGGAGGCATCGTTGAGCTGGAGTTTTTCGAGGGCGTCTCTTAAGTCACCATATTTGGCTCCGTCTGCCGGGTATAAGCCGCAGTATACCATCGGGTTTACTTTTTTGTATCCCGGGAGGGCTTCTGCGCATGGTCTTTCTTTGTCTGTGACTGTATCACCGACGCGGGTGTCGCCAAGGTTTTTGATGCTGGCTGTGATGTAGCCTACCATGCCTGCGGTGAGTTCGTCGCATGGGATGAACTGTCCGGCGCCGAAATATCCGACTTCTACAACTTCTGTGGTGAAGCCTGTTGCCATCATCTGGATCTGGGTGCCTTTTTTAACACGACCGTCCATGACACGGCAGAATACGATAACGCCTTTGTATGCATCGTAGATGGAGTCGAAGATCAGGGCTTTCAGCGGAGCATTTACATCGCCGTGTGGTGCCGGGATTTTGGTTACGATCTGTTCGAGAACTTCTTCTACGTTCAGTCCGGTTTTGGCGGAGATTCTCGGGGCATCGTGAGCTTCGAGGCCGATGACATCTTCGATTTCACTGACTACGCGGTCTGGTTCTGCACTTGGAAGGTCAATTTTGTTGATGACCGGGAGAACGTCGAGGTCGTGGTCAAGTGCGAGGTATACGTTTGCCAAAGTCTGAGCTTCGATTCCTTGAGCTGCGTCTACTACGAGGATGGCACCGTCGCAGGCTGCGAGACTTCTGGAAACTTCGTAGTTGAAGTCTACGTGGCCTGGGGTGTCGATGAGGTTGAAGATGTATTCTTCGCCGTCGCTGGCTTTGTAGACGATGCGGACTGCCTGGGATTTGATGGTGATTCCACGTTCTCGTTCGAGGTCCATGTTATCGAGGACCTGGGACTGCATTTCGCGTTCGGTCAGGGTGCCGGTCATTTCGATGATTCGGTCAGCTAAGGTTGATTTGCCGTGGTCTATATGTGCAATAATACAGAAATTTCTGATTTTGCTCTGGTCTATCATTAAGGAATTCCCTCCTGAGTTCTTTCTTATATACTATAATTGATGGGTTTGCTAATTTTGTATTATAACATATTGAGAGGGGCTTTGTCATCCTTGTTATTTACGGGTTTTTATAGAGAACAATCGAGACGGACGCTCAGAAACAGTTCTTTTTTCCTGGGCGGTTTCCTTTACCCCTGCAAAACTTTATCCAGGATATCTGCGAAGGGTTCCATGGCGTTTTTAACTTCCTGAACAGTGTTGGTCTGTGCTCCTGCTTCAAGGAGAAGGGAGCGTGGACGGAGATGGAGATTGTAGCGGTAACCTGCAAGATAGATTCCGCGGTAAAATTCGGGATAGTATTCTGCTGCCTGGTATTCGAGTTGAAAGGAGAAGGCGAGGTTTTGCTGTATGTAGGGGTTGGGAAGATAGTCCAGAGTGCCTTTGGATGTGGTGTAGCTCAGTCCATTGTCAAAAAGTATCTGAGCAGTTGGTTTTCCATTGATTTCGGTTACAAGATGACGGCCTTCCGGGACTCCATCGCGATGGAGGTCTATGATCACCTGGATATCCGGATTTTCCTGAAGGAAGGGTTCAAGGTAGGCTCTGGCATAATCATAGGCCGCGCTGCGATCCAGCTCTCCGCCTGCCATGTCAAACTGTTCTTTCAGGTGAATAACCTGATATCCGTAGGTTTCTGTCAGTAGCTGTGTCAGATAATCTCCTACTCCTACGATTGTGTCCTCTTCTTTTCCTTCTCTGGAATCTGCAAAAGTTTCCTGTGAATGGCTGTGGTAGATCAGTATTTGGGGAGTGTCTGTATCTTTAGAAATTGTAAAATCCTGTTGTAAAAAGTCCTCCGCGTTGATTTGGTAAGAATTTGTCTCTGTATTGGAATCTATAATGTAAAATTGTCCCAGTAAGTAGTCATAATCTGCAAGTTTTGCTGGCGAAAGGTCAATGGCTGGATGGGGAAGTACAGAAGTATTGCCCGGAGAGGCATTGCCTATAGATGCATTACCTGTAGATGCATTGCCTGTAGATGCGTTTCCCGCACCTGCCATAGTTTCTGTGGTGGAATCAGAATTAGAGTTATAAATGGAATTGTGAATTTCCGGTTCTTCTGATAATGATGTTGATATTTGTGGAGTTGGAGATATCTCAGTACCTTTCCTGGATTTCGATGATTTTGATGTTTTTATTTTTTTCTCCGGTGCAGCGGTTGGTGTTGATTTTGCTGTTATTTTTTCTTTTTGATTTTCTTCTGTTTCTTTTGTTTCGGTTTTTTCTCCTGATCTGGCAGTTTTCTGTTCGGACTGGGCTTGTTCGCCAAGATATCTGCCGTTTTCTCCGGCAATTTTTTCGTAGGTTTCCCGGTCCTCATAGGGATATATTTGGGCCTTTTTTTCCAGAAAGCGGTACAAGGGCAGATGCCTGTACACATTTTCTCCTGTAAAAAGCGTGCCTGGCAGCACTGCCAGAACAGTAAAAAAGCACATGCTCAGCACAATGCAGAACGCTTTCTGAAAATTTGTCACACAGATCACCTCTTAAGTTATCCTATGAATATGGCTTTACAAATATGAGTATACATTGGACTGGCGGTTTCATTACTCATCGGCTTCTTCGAATGCGATATTGAGTCCTTCGGAGATGGTGAAGCTGAGGTATTTTATGGTTTCGTCTACGTCTTTGGGGGTGACGAACATGGTGTGGAGGTTCGGGGCGATCATTTCTTCGAGGAATTCTTTCTGTTCGGTTTCATCCAGGGCTTCCAGCAGGTGAGCCATGGAGTCGTGGACGATGGTGGCTGCGTCTACGACTGTGGGAACTCCGATTCCGATTACTTTTACCTGGAGATTTTCTTCTGTCAGTCCTGTGCGGTGGTTTCCCACACCGGAGCCCGGATTGATCCCAGTGTCTGTGATCTGGATGGTTCGGTTCAGGCGTCTGGTACTTCTGGCTGCGAGTGCGTCGATGGCAATGACTACGTCTGGTTTCGTTTCTGCCACGATTCCCTGTATGATCTCTGAGGTTTCCATTCCGGTCTGCGCCATTACCCCGGGAATGATTCCGCTGGTGCGGTGCATTTTTTCTTTGCCAAAGCTTTGCAGGCCATATTCACGGATCATATGTCTGGTGATGTTGAGATTCTCTACTACATGGGGACCGAGGGAATCAGCGGTGATGGCTGAATTTCCGAGTCCTACTACCAGAATGGACTGTTCTTTTTCCAGATGGAGCAGTTTTCTGAGGTGCCGTGCGATTTCTCCGGAAATTTCTCTGTGGTAATCTTCGTCATGTACGGAAAGCCCCGGTGCTTCGATGGTAATGTAGGTTCCCTGTGGGCGGCCCATAGTCCGGGCACCGTTTTCAGTAGTGATCCTGACTGTGGTTGTTTTGATGTCTTTTTCTTCATTGTAGTTTTCCTGAATTTCCACACCACGGACTTCTACATTTTCTTCCGTGAAGCGTTCGGTTGTTTCCAGAGCAAGGTCTGTTCTGATTTTGTAATTTCCCGCCATGCCTGTGATTCTCCTTCCTTTTTATAAAAGTCTGCAAATATTTTATGTGTTGCTGATTCTGTGCCGGAGAATAACCTGTCTGTTACTGCTCACCGGCTTCTTAACAGCACTTGTTTTTCTATATTTTTCGCTTTTTTTGTGGAAATATGTATTGACAAGATAAAGTAATTGGGATAATATATATAAGCATGTTCATAGAAGCGCCCGTGTCTGTTTCTATGACTGGAGTATAATAATTACAGAATTAAATTGGAGGTGTACGAATTGGCTAACATTAAATCTGCTAAGA
>ENA-OROL01002364-OROL01002364.1-human-gut-metagenome-genome-assembly--contig:-NODE-2364-length-13241-cov-3.118611_pt1 | contig 13241 bp, 8 predicted proteins | sample MGYA00242128_ERZ509048 | MGnify/ENA primary metagenome ERZ509048 (study PRJEB26280, sample SAMEA2338750) | human gut metagenome | biome: human gut; feature: human-associated habitat; material: faeces...
GGCGGGGCGCCTGTACAGCAGGGCTGGCATCAGTGCCTTTCCGCCCAGGAGCTGCGCCATATGGGGCAGGAATTCGGCGGTGAGGAGGAGATCCTGCTGCTGCGCTGGGAGCCCCGTGACCTTCCGCTGGCCGAAGCCTTGCTCTCCGCCATGGGGCAAAATGCCGATTGCTCCCTGCGTCTTAAATATGATAAAGTCCACTGGCGGGGAACACTTCTCCCCATAGCCGAAGCCCACACAGCCCCCGGATGCTTTACTCTGAAGCTGCAGGAGGGCGGCCGATGCTATGTGTTCGGGGGCGGGCATGTCAGCCAGGCGCTGGTCCCGCTTCTTAGCGGGGTGGATTTTTGCTGCGTGGTGCTGGATGAGCGTCCCGATTACGCCACTCCTGCCCTGTTCCCCACGGCAGAGGCCCGCTGCGGCCCCCTGCCCGCGCTAGCGGCCGCCATCCCCTTTACCACAGGGGATAGCGTCATCATTATGACACGGGGGCACCAGGGCGATTATGAGGTGCTGTGCGAGGCGCTTCGCAGCCCAGTGTGGTACATTGGCATGGTAGGCAGCCACCGCAAAATGGAGGCCACTTTCCGGCGGCTGCGGGAGGACGGCTTTACCGATGCCGACCTTAGCCGCATCGTCACCCCCATCGGCCTGGCCATCGATGCCGAAACCCCCGCAGAAATTGCCGTCAGCATCACGGCCCAGCTCTGCTTTACGGCCTGCGCTTCGTTCGACCAGTCGAGTTTTGCATGCACAATGCCCTCGCGAAGGCCAAGCGCGTTTGCAAAGCGCGCAAACAGGACGCTGTCGAGCAGGATAAGCGGCGAGAGCTCTGTCACGCACACGCAGCAAACAGATGCGATCACGGCGGCCGGAAGCGTCAGGAGGTCTGCCATCCGGAGCTTTGCCCGCAGCACCTGCGCGCCGGAGACGGGCATGGACTGCAAAATCCAGAGGTTCTTTCCCTCCAGCGACACAGAGCTCGGCGTAAAGAGCGTCGTGCCCAGCATCCCGCCGATGGCAAGCACGAGAAATACCGGCAGAGAGGACACCAACTCCGGCATCTGCGCAAGCACATCCAGAATCACGTCCCGCTTGATCACGAGCACAACGGCCGCCGCCAGCAAAAACAGAACGCCAAGCCCCGAGTTAAGCAAATAGGTTGGACTCGCGCCGAGCCGCAGCTCCCGATGCAGAAGTGCCGTGTCCGCGCTCGCGGTCCTGAGCGTTTTTTCTTCATAGCGCACTTTCGGAAGGCCGCGCTTTGTCGTGACGATCCGGGTAAAGCTTCGGCTAAGAAGCCAGGAAACGAGCCCGAACGGTGCGAGCGTCGCAAGAAGCGACCATACAAGCGCCGGTGCGCTTTCTCCCGCCATCGCCCGGCCGAGCCAGACGAGGACTTTTGCGCCAGATAGCGCTTCGGCGATCTGCGCGCCGTTTTGCGCCAGCTGCGTGATATAGCTGTTCATCCGGAAGATGACGGCAAAATAGAGCCCCAGAAAGACGACCGAGCCGATGATTGTCGCAAGCGATTTGTTCCGCACGCGGCTTCCAAGCAGACTCAGCGCCCACGCGAGAAGACTTGTTACCGCGAGGCTAAAGCAGGCCAGCGCCGGAAGCAGCAGGATAAACGAGACGAAGCCGAGAGCCGGAAGCCTTGCCGCCTGCGTCCATGCAAGCAGCGCCGGAACGGCAACCATCACCCCAAACAGTAGGTTCCACAGAAGCAGCGATACCATCCGGCTGGCCAGAATATCGCGCGGACGAACCGGGAGACTGAGCAGCAGCTCATTGTCCTTCGCCTCAAACAGCTGCGATTTGGCCGTAAACACGCTGCCGATGAACATGAGCGCAAAGGCCATGATCGCGAACATGGCAAAATACAGCCAGCCGAGTCCCGCCGGGAAAAACGCGGCGGCAAACTGGGAAAACGAGGTGTAGAACAGGAAGACGAACGCGCAGAAGCAGTAAAGCATCAAAAATGCATAGCCGGCGGCCTTGCCCTTCGTCTGGCTCTTCCGCTTCCGGCTCTGTCCGGTAAACGCGGCGAGCAGCGCCGCCATCCGGACGCGAAGCAGCGTTTTAAGCATTCTTCTCGCCCTCCAGCTCCAGGAACACAGCCTCCAGCGACTGGTCGCCCTTGACCTCGTCCATCGTGCCGGAGGCGATGAGCCGCCCCTGCTTGATGATGGCGACCTTGTCGCAGAGCTTTTCCGCGACCTCCAGCACGTGCGTGGAGAAGAAGATCGCGCCGCCGCGGTCGCAGTGCTCGCGCATGATGCCCTTGACCTGATAGGCTGCCGTCGGGTCGAGGCCGACAAACGGCTCGTCCATGATGATGAGCTTCGGGTCGTGGAGCAGGGCGGAGATGATCGCCAGCTTCTGCTTCATGCCGTGCGAATAGGCCGAGATGGGCTGCGCCAGATCGCCGGTCAGGTCGAACAGATCCGCGTATTTTTCGATCCGCGCCTCGCGGTCGGCCTTCGACACGCCGAAAATATCGGCCACGAAGTTCAGATATTTGATGCCGGACAGGAATTCATACAGATCCGGGTTGTCCGGGATGTACGCTAAACGCTGCTTGCAGCCGAGCGGGTCGGCCTTGACGGACTTCCCGTCTATGGTGATCTCGCCCTGTTCAAACTGCAGAATGCCCGCGCAGCTTTTGATCGTCGTGGTCTTGCCTGCGCCGTTGTGGCCGATGAAGCCGTAAATTTCGCCGGGCCTGATGTGCAGGCTCAGGTCGTCGACCGCCTTTTTCTCTCCGTAAAGCTTTGTAAGATGCTCAATTTTCAGCATCGAATTCACTCCTTTCAAGATGGGTAGCCTTTCAGACGTTTTGTTTGGACAAAAGTTCCCATGTGTCTATATCATAGCAGATTTTTTCAGTTTGTACAGGCAAACAATTTAGCAGTCGTAGCGTGAGACTGCTAAAATTCACAGTCTGTTCACACAAAGATGCAGAATTGTTCACAGACCGGGCCTATCATGTGACTTGTAAACAAGAGATGAGCAAGACGCTCAGATCGAGTTTTCAGACATTATATATTACAAGACTCAAGGAGGTCTTTTCCATGTTAGTCCCGTATGCACGTAAAAATCACACTGTTTCCAATTTCAATCCGTTCCACGACTTTGACGAGCTGGAGCGTGCCTTCTTCTCCGACAACGCCCTGAGCGAGTTCAAGACCGACATCCAGGAGGACGGCGACAACTTCGTCCTCGAGGCGGATCTGCCCGGCTTCAAGAAGGAGGACATCCACGTCGACGTGGCCGACGACCGTCTGACCGTCACCGCCGAGCGGCATTCCAACTTCGAAGACAAGGACAAGAAGAACAAATATGTCCGCTGCGAGCGCTCCTACGGCACCTACGCCAGAAGCTTTGATATCTCCGGCATCGACGCCAAGGCGATCAAGGCCGCGTACAGTGACGGCGTTTTGCGCGTGACGCTGCCGAAGCAGAAGGAGGTCCCCGCCTCGTCCAGACGGCTGGAGATCGAATAACAGATAGATCTTCTACCGCATCGAGGGCGAATTCGTGTCCGTCGGCGCCGTGATCCACGGGAAAACGGACTATCTGGATGTCCTTTTTCAGAAAGAACGGTAAACAAAATTTCCAAACAGAAAACCCAGCCTCTTATATAAGAAGCTGGGTTTTCTGCGTAATTGCAGAGCCCCGCGCGCAACAAACGACGCGGTTTCCATGACGCTTGCTCCGCCGCCGGAAAGAACACAACCGGACGGTTATGGGTGGCTTGGCAGATGGTTTGGCCGGGCCGGGTGCTGGCATTGTATGTCTTGTTTTATCCCTTTTCCAAAGCCGTCCGGGGCTGTTTTCCTGCTGCGGCGCAAAAAGTTTACAGGCCGGAAACAAATTTTTGCATGATTGCACTTTCCTGTTGTGTCCGTATGTGATACAATGTATGCGGATTTTTATGCTGTTGCGCAGATTTGGATAGATAAAGGAAGATCATCATGGAATTACTCGCTCCCGCCGGTTCGATGGAGGCGCTGCGCGCCGCCGTCTGCAACGGCGCTGACGCTGTATATCTGGGCGCGGGGACCTTCAACGCCCGCATGAATGCCCGCAATTTTTCCGCCGCCGATCTGCAGGAGGCCGTTGTCTACTGTCATGTGCGCGGCGTCAAGGTCCATCTGACGCTCAATACGCTCGTGCTCGACCGCGAGATGCAGCGCGCGGCGGATCTGATCCGCATGGCGGCGGCCTTCGGCGTCGACGCGTTCATCGTGCAGGACCTGGGCGTAGTGTCGCTGTGCAAAGAGATCGCGCCCGACGTGCCGGTGCACGCGTCCACGCAGATGAGCATTCACTCGCTCGAGGGCGTTCTGGAGGCGGCAGCCCTCGGCTGCAGCCGGGTGGTCCTCTCGCGGGAGCTTCCGGCGTCGGAGATCGCGTATATCTGCAAAAAAAGCCCGGTCGAGATCGAGGTTTTTGTGCATGGCGCTTTGTGTATGTGCTATTCCGGACAGTGCTACCTGTCCTCCGTCATCGGCCGCCGCTCCGGCAACCGGGGCCAGTGCGCGCAGCCCTGCCGCCTGCCCTACGGCTACGGCCGGTTCGAATCGACGCGCTACCCGCTCAGCCTCAAGGATAACTGTCTGGCGGGCGAGTTGGACGAGCTGCGGCGCATGGGCGTCGCGTCCATCAAGATCGAAGGCCGCATGAAGACGGCACTATATGTGGCTACCGTTGCCAGAACTTATCGGAAGGCTATTGATGACTATTTTGCCGATCCGGATCTGTATGAGAAAAATATGGGCTGGTATAAGGCGGAAATTTCCAAATGTACTTACAGACAGTTTACGACAGGATTCTATTTCGGCAAGCCGGATGAGAACACCCAGATCTATGATAACAACACTTATGTCAATGAGTACATTTACCTGGGAATTGTAGAAGCGGTAAAAGATTCCCTGTGCCGGATCGAACAGCGGAACAAGTTCTGTGTGGGAGACTCCATAGAGATCATGAAGTCAGACGGCACCAACGTACCGGTCACGGTGGAAGCTATGTACACCGAAGATGGGGAAAGTGTGGACAGCGCGCCCCATCCCAAGCAGGTGTTGTGGATAAAGCTGTCAGAGACACCCGAGAAGTTCGATCTGCTGCGCCAGAGAAACGACGAATGAGAAAAGCCGACCGGAGGTGACACTTTATGAAGAAAAGTGCCCAAATTCATAAAGCATTGACCATTTTTGCCTATACAGTAATGCTGACAGGAATGACGCTTCTGCTCGCCGTGGTATTCCGATATCCGCAGAATCACCTGATCCCCCGGCAGATGATACCGGGGGTGGGCATATGTGTCATAGTCTTATTGGCGGCAGGTGCGTTATGGAATAAGATATATTTTCTGATCGGGAAAAGGACGCCGCTATATCTGCTTGCCCTGGCAATCTTCGGTGTGCTGTTATACATAACATCTCTGAGCCGGCAGGGGAATGAGAACACTTTGGTGGACTACACTTACGTGTACCGGGATGCCATGAACCTGGCGACCGGCGGAACCCTGGAATATACGGATTATTTTGTGACGTATTCCAATAATCTGAAGCCGATGCTTCTGCTCTCGGTATGGTTCCGGGTGGCGGTCTTACTTGGAATATCTCCGTTTCATTTCGTATTGCTGCGAAATGTACTGTTGGTACTGCTGGTGGTATGGGCATGCGGATACCTGACGGAGCAAAAGGGGGACTGCAGATGGAGATTTCCCATACTGCTTACCTTTGCGTTCCTGCTTCCACTGTGGGATATGGTCTCAGTGTTTTATACAGATTCCATGAGCTTCGGGCTGGGAATCCTGACTTTGGCTCTTCTGAAAAAAGCCGGAAGCACCAAGACAAACAAGGGAAAAATCCTGTGGTCAGTGCTTGCCGGAGTAACAACGATACTGGCGATTATCTGGAAGATCACGGCGATCATTCCGTTGATCGCCTGCACCATGATCCTGCTGTGGCAGAGAGAAAAAGCAGATCGCCACGTGATCCTTTCGTTTGTTGTGTCGGTAATCGTGTTTGGCGTGGGACTGCAGCTGTGGGCAAATACATATGACGTTACGCGGAAAGCAGCAGTTACAGCGAATCCGGTGATCAGCTGGGTGGCGCTGGGAATGAAGGAAGACGGCTCCTGGACCAATAACACGAAACTGGTGGAGCAGATGTATCAATTTTCCACCAAAGAAGAAAAACAGCAATACTGCGTGGAATATATCCGGGAGAATAAAGCAGATTTTTTCAATGCGGAGCATCTGAGAAAAAAGGCAAGCTATAATTTCGCAAACGGCAATCTGGGTGCCAGTGCCTTCCTGAATGTGGAGCAGAACGACCAAACCCTGATCTGGGAAATGTTTTCTCCCTGGGGCAGTTATTACTGGAGAACCAGTCAGCTCTGCTATTGTTATCTGGTGTCCGTGTATGTACTTTTGTGGATCGGAATGCTTTTCAGCCTTAGAAATGTTATCAGAGGACAGAATCCGCCGTCGTTATTGATGATATGCCAGTTGAGCTTTATCGGAATTACAGTATTTCTGATGCTCTGGGAAGCCAGCAGCAGGCAGCTGTATAATCAGACGCCCGGAATTCTGTTGGGAGGAGTCCTGAGCATAGATTATTTTTGGAAAAACTTATCGATAAAACCCCGAAAATAATAATTGACCATTATAACGCACATGTTGTACACTGTAATCGATATTATTAGTACACCGAAGGGAAGTAGGGACATGCGCGAAGAATTAAATGTAGAGGAGCTTTTTGCCAGCAAAGTATTTACTTTGGGTAAAATGAAAGAGAGACTCCCCAAGAGCACTTACAAAGAAGTCAAGAAAGTCATGGATCAGGGAGGAGAACTTTCCCTGGCGACTGCCGATGTGGTGGCAACAGCAATGAAGGACTGGGCGATCGAGAACGGGGCGACCCATTATACTCACTGGTTCCAGCCGTTGACCGGTATCACTGCTGAAAAACACGATGCTTTTGTAACACATCCCGATGAGGATGGCCGTATGATCATGGAATTTTCCGGTAAGGAACTGATCAAGGGCGAGCCTGATGCATCTTCTTTCCCGTCCGGGGGCTTGCGTGCGACTTTTGAGGCAAGAGGTTATACCACATGGGATATTACCTCTCCTGCATTTATCAAAGAGACAGCAACCGGTCCGACCCTTTGTATCCCCACTGCTTTCTGTTCTTATAAGGGCGAAGCTCTGGATAAAAAGACACCGTTACTTCGTTCCATGGAAGCTCTGAGCAAACAGGCAATCCGCATTGTGCGTCTGTTCGGTAATACAGAGGCAACCAAGGTACTGCCCTCCGTCGGCGCAGAGCAGGAGTATTTCCTGGTGGATTCTGCCAAGGCGCTGCAGCGTGAAGATATTATTTTCTCCGGACGCACCTTGTTCGGTGCCCCTGCACCTAAGGGTCAGGAGATGGATGACCATTATTTCGGTGTTATCCGTGAGCGTATCGGTGGATTTATGCATGACGTGAATATCGAGCTGTGGAAACTGGGCGTGACTTCCAAGACCCAGCATAACGAGGCAGCTCCCGCACAGCACGAAGTGGCTCCTATCTACGAATCCGCGAATGTGGCAGTAGACCATAACCAGCTGGTAATGGAGACTCTGAAGCGTGTGGCAGGTAAACACGGTCTGCGCTGCATGCTGCATGAGAAGCCTTTTGCCGGAGTGAACGGTTCCGGTAAGCATAACAACTGGTCTATCACCACGGACAACGGTGTGAATCTGTTAGAGCCGGGACAGACCCCGAATGAAAATATTCAGTTTTTGTTAGTGCTGGCATGTATCATGAAGGCAGTAGATACCCATGCGGATCTGCTGCGTCAGAGTGCATCTAATGTAGGCAACGATCACAGACTGGGTGGCTATGAGGCACCTCCTGCTATCATCTCTATTTTCCTGGGTGAGCAGCTGGAGGATGTCGTGTCACAGCTGGTAGAGACCGGTAAAGCAGATAATCTGAAAGAGGGCGGCGTGCTCCGTACCGGTGTATCCACGCTTCCTGATTTTGTAAAGGATGCGACGGACAGAAACCGTACTTCACCCTTCGCGTTTACCGGTAATAAATTCGAATTCCGTATGGTGGGAAGTGAGGATTCCATCGGAAGTCCCAACACCACTCTGAATGCCATTGTGGCAGAGGCTTTCTGTGAAGCAGCAGACCGCCTGGAAGGTGCGGAAGATTTCGATATGGCAGTACATGACCTGATCAAGGAATATATGACCGAGCATCAGAGAATTATTTTCAATGGCAACGGTTATGCCAAGGAATGGGAAGAAGAAGCAGCCAGAAGAGGACTGCCCAACATTCCTTCCATGGTGGCAGCAGTGGATACTCTGACCACACCCAAGGCGATCCATCTGTTTGAGAAGTTCGGTATTTTCACCGAAGCAGAGCTGCGTTCCCGCGCGGAGGTACTGTATGAGACCTATGCGAAGACCATCAATATCGAGGCACTGACCATGGTGGATATGGCAAATAAGCAGATCATCCCCGCAGTCATGAAGTACAGCAAGTCTTTGGCGGATGCTGTGATCGCTATTACAGAGGCCGGCGGAGATACCTATGTTCCTACCCGTATGCTGCAGCAGATCACACAGAAGCTGACGGAGATGGAGAAGGCATCCGAGGCACTGTTAGAAGAGGAGAAAAAAGCTTCCGCTATGCCCAGAGGCAAGGAGCAGGCATTCTGCTATCATGATAAGGTCATGGTGGCAATGAACGCTCTGAGAAGACCTGCGGATGAACTGGAGAAGCTTGTGGATAAAAAATACTGGCCGTTCCCGACCTATGCTGATCTGCTGTTTGAAGTATAGAGCGTTTCAAAGGTCGTTTCGGATGCAATAATAAATTTTTTTCAAAAAGGGTATTGCAATCGAAAAAAAACTGTTGTATAGTAATGAACCATAGAGGAGCGATCCTCACAAGTTAATATTTTTCAATGCGAAACGAAGGCGTTTACACTAGGAGTGTAGCGCCTTTTTTGTTGCTATTTGGAGCCACCCGGAAAGCATCGTAGAGACGATTTTGCGAATGGAGGTTCTGAATAGTCAACCCAGGTGTAGTCGCAGGAAGCATGAAAAATAGCAAAAATAAGGAGGAAACGAAGATGAGTGAAGTATTAAACGTGGAAGAAATCTTTGGCAGTAAGGTATTCACTCTGGGTAAGATGAGGGAAAGATTACCCAAGAGCGTCTACAAAGAAGTGAAGAAGATCATTGATCATGGCGGAGAGCTGTCTTTAGCTACCGCAGATGTTGTAGCAAAAGCAATGAAGGACTGGGCGACCGAGAACGGTGCAACCCATTATACTCACTGGTTCCAGCCGCTGACCGGTATCACCGCTGAGAAGCATGACGCATTCGTAACTCATCCCGATGAGTCTGGTAAGATGATCATGGAGTTCTCCGGCAAGGAACTGATCAAGGGCGAGCCCGATGCATCTTCCTTCCCCTCCGGAGGCTTACGGGCAACCTTTGAGGCAAGAGGCTATACCGCATGGGATATCACATCTCCTGCATTCCTGAAAGAAGATGCAACCGGTGTGATCCTTTGCATTCCCACTGCTTTCTGCTCTTACAAGGGTGAGGCACTGGATAAGAAGACACCACTGCTTCGTTCCATGGAAGCTGTCAGCACCCAGGCACTTCGTATCGTAAGACTGTTCGGCAACACCGAAGCTACCAAGGTCGTAGCAAGTGTAGGACCGGAGCAGGAATATTTCCTGGTAGACAGAGATAAATACTTAAAGCGTGAAGATCTGATCTTCGCAGGACGCACCCTGTTCGGTGCACCTGCACCCAAGGGACAGGAACTGGAGGATCATTACTTCGGTACCATCCGCGAGAGAATCGGTTCTTTCATGAAGGATCTGAATATTGAACTGTGGAAGCTCGGCGTAACCGCCAAGACACAGCACAACGAGGTAGCTCCCGCACAGCATGAACTGGCACCGATTTATGAGACCGCCAACATCGCAGTAGATCATAACCAGCTGGTTATGGAGACGATGAAAAAAGTAGCCGGTCGTCATGGAATGACCTGTCTGCTGCATGAGAAGCCTTTCGCCGGAGTGAACGGTTCCGGTAAACATAACAACTGGTCCCTGGGAACTGATAATGGCGTGAACCTGTTAGATCCCGGTGACACTCCGAACGAGAACATCCAGTTCCTGCTGGTACTGGCATGTATCCTGAAAGCCGTAGATACCCATGCAGATCTGCTTCGTCAGAGTGCATCCGATGTCGGCAACGATCACAGACTGGGAGCTAACGAGGCACCTCCCGCAATCATTTCCGTATTCCTGGGCGAGCAGCTGGAGGATGTAGTAAAGCAGCTGGTGGAGACCGGCGATGCAACCCATTCCATCCAGGGTGGTAAACTCCTGACCGGCGTATCCACACTGCCGGATCTAGATAAGGATGCAACAGATCGTAACAGAACTTCACCGTTTGCTTTCACCGGTAATAAGTTCGAGTTCCGTATGGTAGGTAGTGCAGACTCCATCGCAAGTCCAAACACTACTCTGAATGCTATCGTTGCAGAAGCTTTCTGCGAGGCAGCAGATATTCTGGAGAAGGCAGACGACTTCGATATCGCAGTACATGATCTGATCAAGAAGTACCTGACCGAGCATCAGAGAATCATTTTCAATGGCAACGGTTATTCCGAAGAGTGGGTAGAAGAGGCAGCCAAGAGAGGGCTTCCCAACATTAAGTCTATGGTAGAGGCTTCCGAGACTCTGACCACCGAGAAGTCCATCAAGCTGTTTGAGAAATTCGGTATTTTCACCGAGGCAGAATTAAGATCCCGTGAGGAGATTCTGTACGAAACCTACTCCAAGACCATTAATATCGAAGCTCTGACCATGGTAGATATGGCTAAGAAGCAGTATATTCCCGCAGTTATGGAATACACTAAGACTCTGGCTGATACCGTACTGGCTGTTAAGAGTGCAGGTGCTGATGCTACCGTGCAGACCACAGTTCTGAAGAGTATCTCCGAGAAACTGGCAGAGGCACAGGCAGCAGAGACTTCACTGGAAGATAAGCTGGCAGAGGCAGCAGGTATCGAAGATCCTAAGAAGCTTGCTTTCTTCTATAAAGATGTGGTACATACCGCAATGGATGACCTGAGAGCTCCCGTGGATGAACTGGAGATGATGGTTGACAAGAAAGTATGGCCGGTACCTACCTATGGCGATCTGATCTTTGAAGTATAAAAAGTAATGCAAATACTATAATACGTTTCTCTCATTGTGTTAAATAAGGCGGGGCTTACTGCGAAAGCAGTAAGCCTCGTTTCTGTTGCGGTGGGGAAAGGGCTGTGTTAAGATAGTGCCATGATGAAAAATAAAAAAATTTGGAAAATAATCTGCATTTTTGCAGTAATTGTATACACGTTAAAGAATCTGTTGATCGGAACAGACACGGACGAAGGTTACGGTATCATGGTGGGATACCGGCTTGCCATGGGCGATCGGCTGCTATTGGATATGTGGGAACCTCATCAGACGTCTGCTATTTTTACGGCATTGTTTATCGGACCGTTTGTACGTCTGACCGGCGGTGTAAATTACCTGAATCTGTTTTTAAGAGTGGTATTTTTCCCGATTCAGGCAGGGGTCAGTGTCTTCCTATATAAAACAATCAGAAAGACTGCACCGTGGGTGGATGCGTCCGTAGCTGCCCTGATGGGGCTGTTGTATTATGTGACAACGCCAAAATCTGTTTTTATTCCTGAGTATTCTAACCTTCACAACTGGTTTTTTGCGCTGATGGTGCTGTGTCTTTTGAGATATTTTGGAACAAAAGATTCTGAGGGCAGCCGGGTGGAAGGAAAGCTTGGATATCTGGTACTTGCGGGAATTTTTATGACCTGTGACGTGCTGGCGTATCCCAGTATGGTGCTAGTGTTTCTATGTTGCATGGGCTTCCTGCTTTTGCGTAAGTCAAAGAGGAAGGCGCGAGAGGTTTTAGCGTATGCGCTGCCCTGTGTATTGAGTGCGGGGGCGATGCTTGGGTATCTGCTGACCTATATGACGCCACAGATTATGATGCAGATGATAGGAGAGATTCTGGGAGAGGGATCACACCAGACATCGACAGCAGATAAATTGCTGTTGTGGTTCGGAAGCCTGGGAAAGGTGCTGGCAATTCTCCTGGCAGCGTTGCTTATTGCGGAACTGATTCGATGGATTGTAGAGAACAAGATGAAAAAGCAGCTCCCGGAACTGCTTCGTCAGCCGGGAATGCTATTTTTCCTGATTGCATTCGTGGTTCAGATCGGATTCTGGCTGTTCAGTTCCTTTAATGCCATCTATCCACAGCTTCTTCTGATGGCGTTATCTTTGGAAGGTATATACATTTATCTTCAGAAGGACCGGTCGGAAACACTTTTCTTCCGATGGATCCTGCTTGTGTTTGTGAATTATATTGCAGTACTTTTACTGTCTAACTGGGAGCCTATGCTGTTAAATACTTATCTGATCATGGGAGCGGAGGCAGGACTGGCAGCCTTAAGCTGCTATTGGCAGAAAACGAGCGCACATGGGAAAAAGGCGCTGCAGGTTCTGTGCCTGTGCCTGGTATTGGGCAATGCGTTTTCTTATACGTATCTGATTTTGGGATCTCAGGAATACCATGCGTCCGTAATTCGTAATGTGCGGGGGATTAACAGGAAAGGTCTGCGGGCGGGTATTCTCACAGACTATATGACGGCATACCGCTACAACAATAATATGGAAATATGGCAGGAGGCGGTGCCGGACGGCAGCACAGTACTCTATGTGGGACCCTCCCAGTTCTATTGCATGTTGGGAGAACATACCCAGGCTTCTCCCGATACCATCTGCTCCATGATCTATGATGAGCGGCTGTTGGATTACTGGGAACTCCATCCGGAACGTTATCCGGATGTGGTAGTGTTTGAAAGCAGCTATGGTGATATCCGGCAGGAAGGCGATAACTTTATCTGGCACTGGCTGATGGAAGATTTTCAGCCGTCGGAGAGAAAAGATTATCCCTATATCGCAGTGTTTACCAGGTGATTTTACAGAAATTGTTTTAATTTCATATACTTTTTTTAAAATTTTTTAAATTAGGTATTGCAAAATAGAAACAGATAGTGTATACTTCATCAAGTAAACGACATAGGGCTATCGCCAAACGGTAAGGCAACGGACTCTGACTCCGTCATTTCAAG
>ENA-OROL01002379-OROL01002379.1-human-gut-metagenome-genome-assembly--contig:-NODE-2379-length-13162-cov-4.637522_pt1 | contig 13162 bp, 8 predicted proteins | sample MGYA00242128_ERZ509048 | MGnify/ENA primary metagenome ERZ509048 (study PRJEB26280, sample SAMEA2338750) | human gut metagenome | biome: human gut; feature: human-associated habitat; material: faeces...
ATGAAATACGACGAACGGTAAATGTCTTTGAAATGCCTGAACCCTTAATAGCGATTACAGTGCCTTCAAACATCTGAATTCTTTCTCTCTGACCTTCACGAATGTTAACAGATACTTTAACTGTATCACCAATGTTAAACTTTGGAAGTTCAGCCTTTGTGCTGTCTTTTTCAATTAACTTGAGTGCGTCCATTTTTCTTCCTCCTAAATTTTATGAGATGTTCATAACGAATAACGAAAGAGGACCATCTTCTTATAATGCTAAACGCCGACATTACACGCGTTGTAAGAGTTACAACGGATTAAATGCTGATATATAATACCATAATGTTTTGGAAATTGCAAGTATTTTTTCAAAAAGTAAAAGATTTATTTAAACTCTTTATAATCTTTGTCAAGAAGTGATATTCTTGCAATGCTTTTCCATTCAAAATCCATATCTATAAGCCTTATAATCGTATCAAACAGAAGTGACGGATTAAGATTTTTTTCAGGGCCTGCGAGCAAACGAATATTCAGCACTATAACATCATTGCGAATTGAAATGGAATATTTATCAATAAATGACTTAATATTTGTTTCTTTCATAACTCGCTTTCTACCCTGTTTCCCTTTTTTGAGAGCAAGAATTTCATCGCTTGATAAAACATTTTTAATTTTTTCTAAAGCTAAATCATTATCCGCAAATTCGAATTTATAAACATAATCGGAATATACAATTTCGCTGTTATCTCGAAAATCGTCATAAACATCAACAATTTTCAAATCTTCGGGCAAAACGCTGTTGAGCCTATCCTTAATTTCTTTATTAGTGATTTCCCCGGTAATTCTCAAATCTACGCTTTCACAAAGACTTTCAACGCCGAGAGAAAGCGGAAGCGAAAAGCTCATATAAGGGTGCGGATTGAAACCCTCGGTATACCAAAGCGGAATACCTGCTCTTTTAAGAGCACGTGACATTGCACGGTTGATATCAAGATGACTGATATATTTTAATCTGCCTGTTTTTGAAAAACGAAGTCTAACCTCTCGCATCGCAATGTCCTCCGTTTAACTTATTTGCACCGCAACCTGCACATTTAATTCTGCAATGAGGGGTTGTTTTATTCTCGTGTGCCTTTTTATTTTCAAATTCTAGGAACTTCCTGCTCACACCGTAATCAAGATGATCCCAAGGTAAAAGTTCTGAAAATTCACGTTTTCTGTGAGTGTAAAAATGGGGGTCAATTCCGTTTTCTTCAAAAGCCTGCATCCAAGCGTCAAAATTAAATTGGTCGTCCCAAGAATCAAATTTACAGCCAAGTTCATACGCACGAAGTATAACCTTTCCGAGACGTCTGTCACCACGGGCAAGAACACCTTCAAGAAGTGAGGTCGGAGTTTCGTGATATGAAACCCTGATTTTTTTTGTTGGTATTGATTCAAGCAAATGCTTTTGCTTAGCTTTGAGCGACTCCATACTATCCTCAGGTTCCCATTGAAACGGCGTGAACGGCTTAGGGATAAACGATGCACACGAAATTGACACCTGCACACCCGTCCCTTTTTGCCTGTTAGGGTTATTATAAAAAGCATGAATAACGTCCATACCGAGATTTGCAATTCCCTCGATATCTTCCATTGTTTCGGTTGGTAAGCCCATCATAAAATAAAGCTTAACCGATGTCCAGCCGTTATCGAAAGCCTTAGTGCAAGTTCTTATTACTTCCTCTTGAGTAACGTTCTTGTTGATTACGTCACGAAGTCGTTGAGTACCTGCCTCAGGCGCAAATGTAAGACCGCTTCTCCTTACCTTATTAAGCTGTTCAACGAGTTCGTCGGAAAAATTATCAACACGAAGCGACGGCAAAGAAAGATTTATATTTTCCTTAACGGTCCAATCTATAAGCGTTGTAAGCATATTATTAACCTCGCTGTGGTCCGAAGTTGAAAGAGAACACAGCGAAAGTTCGTCATAGCCTGTCGAATCAATCAAAGCCTTGCTTTGCTTATTAATCGTTTCTACACTTTTTTCTCTAATCGGTCTGTAAATAAATCCTGCTTGGCAAAAGCGGCAACCTCTTATACATCCCCTGAATATTTCCTCAACTGCTCTGTCATGAACAATATTAATATAAGGAACAACAAATTCCTTGGGGTAAAACACCTTGTTCATATCAGAAACAACTGCTTTTTTCACCTTTTCGGGTGCGCCGTAAAGCGGCTTAAGTTCCTTCAATGTACCGTCTTCATTATATGAATCCTCATAAAACGACGGAACATAAATGCCTGTTATATCTTTAGCCTTAAGCAAAAATTCCTTTTTGGAAAGTCCTTTTTTCTTGCAATCAATAAGCAAATCTATAACCTGATTTGTAGTTTCCTCGCCGTCACCGAGAAAAACGATATCGACAAAATCTGTTATCGGCTCCGGATTGCAGGCACAAGGACCGCCAACGCATATAAGCGGCGTCAAATTTTCTCTGTCGCTTGATTTAAGCGGTATTTGAGCAAGATTGAGCATATTCAAAACGTTTGTATATGAAAGCTCATATTGAAGAGTAAAACCAATCATATCAAAATCTTTAATATAATCGCCGCTTTCAAGAGCAAAAAGAGGAACATTATTTTTTCTGAGTTGCTCTTCCATATCGTTATCAGGAGCAAACACTCTTTCGCACCAACTGTCCTCCCTGTCATTTACAAGACCGTAGAGAATTTTCATACCGAGATGACTCATACCAATCTCATAAGTATCGGGAAAGCAGAAAGCGTATCTGATATCAACCTTATCTTTATCCTTAACTACCGCATTAAGCTCGCCGCCGATATATCTTGCAGGCTTTTGAACATATTGCAACAGCTTTTCAACTTCTTTTTTCATCAATTTTTAACCTTTCGGGTTTTATTAATTATAATTAATACTGTAAATAATCAAATATATCGTAACAAAAATAAGCGAATATGATTTATTATAAATTAACATATAAACACATAAAATGCAAATTAAAATAACAGTAATTACGCTTAATATTCTCGACGCTTTTATAGAAAAAAGACGTACTATCCTGCCGATATCAAGTGGATAAACAGGCAAACAATTAAGCAAAAACAAAATCAAATTGATATTATCTTTAAAAAGCAAATATAATACCAAATTAACTAAAGGGCCGCACAAAAGGACTATACATTCCTTAAATCTCGGTAAATCGTCAGTATATCTTATAGCAAATCCGTAATATGACAAATGAATTTTATAAGGTTTTTCTTTGCAAATAAGAAGCGCCGTCAAATGCCCTATTTCGTGCAAAGCGGAAAAAAGCAGCAGATAAATAACCTGCTTTGAATTAAAAACAGCAGCTAAACTTAAAACAAGAATAAATGCATAATCAATAAATATATCGCATTTTTTAATTCTAAAATGCATACAACCACCGTTAAATATTACGATGATTAAAAATGCTTAATTACTTTTTCTTTTATCAATAAAACTTTGAAGAATAACTACGGCAGAAACAGCATCAACATTTGCTTTTCTCTTTTTACCCTTAACGTTATTATTCGATAAAATATCGTGTGCGATAACGGTTGTGAGCCTTTCATCCTCATATTCAACGGGAATATCAATTTCTTTTTTAAGTTCTTCACCGAGTTGCTTACACTTTTCGCACCTAAAACCGTATGAGCCATCCATATTTCTCGGAAGCCCAATAACAATCATTTCAGGATTTTGAGATGATATTATTTCTTTAATTTTTTCTATTAATTTTGGCTGATAGCTTTCATTAATAGTTGCAAACGCTGTAGCAAGAATTTCATTTTTATCGCAAAATGCAATTCCTGTTCTTGCATCGCCATAGTCAACAGACATTATTTTCATAAAAAATACCTTTCAAAGGATTTATTCAGCAAAGAAAGGAAAATCGAAAATCGACCTTCCTTTCTTATTTAAAATGTTAAATTATTATTGAGCAGGAGTTTCGGTTGCAGGGGCTTCAGTCGGAGCCTCTGTTTGAGGCGCCTGAGTCTGAGCCTGCGTTGTTTTATCTGCATTTGATTTTGTTGTGTTTGAATTATTGCCATTTGAAGCAGACGTTGTTTCGCTTGATGACGAGCCGCCGGAATTATAATAATAGCTTCCGTCGGAATGGTTACCTGTGCAATTGCCCGGCAAATTATCAACGTCGTACCAACCGTAAGCACCCGTACCGCTTCTGAGTTTACCGCAGCTTCTGCAATAAGATTTTCTTACTATGCCGTCACTTTCAGGGAATTTCTTGGTATATTTCTTATTCTTTTCATCAAGCTTAGCATATACTTCCTTCATAACAGCGTTCCAAATAGTACCCGATGGGTTAGGAGAAAGGTTGTAAAATACTTCCTTAGGATTATCATAACCGTACCAAACGCCTGCAACATAATCAGGAGTACCGCCGATAAACCAACGGTCCTTATTATCATTAGTTGTACCGGTTTTACCGAAACATTCAATACCTGAAAGCTTATAGGTAGTACCTGTACCCTCTGTCATAACAGTTTGGAGAAGTTTGTTCATAACCCAACTTGTGTTCTCGCTTAAAGCAGTTGACTTTGTTTTTTCAGGCTCTTTTTCAATAAGAGTATTACCCTGGCTGTCAAGTATTTTATAATAACAATAAGGCTCATAATAATTACCGCCGTTGCCGAATGATGCATAAGCAGTAGTTAATTCAAGAACCGTTGCTCCGTTTGTCAAAGAACCGATAGCAAGCGGGCCGTAATCGGAGTCACGAACACTGTCAAGTGATGTTATATGGAAATTTTCCGTAATAAAATCGTATGAATAATCAACGCCTATTTTATCAAGAGTTCTTGCAGAAATAGTATTAAGTGACCTTGAAAGACCATATTGAAGAGTTACACTTCTGCCCGAGTAGCTTCCGCCCTCATTTACAGGCCAAGGCTTACCTTCAACGGTTTTGAAAGGCCTGTCTTGCTGAATTGTTGACCAATAAACACCTGTTTCGTTATCCTCTTTTGTCTTTTCAAGAGCAGGGCCGTAAACAGATAACGGTTTAATTGTAGATCCTGGCGGTCTGTTGGAATTTGTGGCACGGTTGAGTACCATAGAAGCTTTTTTCTTGCCGGTTCCGCCGACAATACCCATTACACGTCCGTCATATCCCATAACCACCATAGCGCCTTGAACTGTTTCGTCAGGCATACGCCTATAGTTTTCATATACGTCCTCCATTGAATCCTGAACGTCAAAATCAATAGCGGTATATATCTTCAAGCCGCCGCCGTAAACAAGGTCATGCGCCTTTTTACTTGTGTAACCCATTTTCTGCAAATCCTCTTGAACAGTTGTGATTACATAGTCTGTATAATAATCGGTAATGCTGTTTTTCTTTGATTTGCTGTCGTCACTCTTAATCTGCGAGCCTTTATAATTCTTACTGTTAGTAAATACCATTTCATAGGCTTTAGCTTGCTGATATTCATCTTCCGTAAGATATTTAAGGTCTTTATCCTTCATAGAATAAAGGACATCAATTTGACGTTTCCTATTATTTTCAGGCTCGTTAAGAGGGTCATATTTACTCGGATACTGAGTAATAGCCGCAATGCTGGCAGCCTCAGCTACATTCAAATCCGATACTTCTTTACCAAAATAGGTTTCCGCCGCAGTTTTAACACCATAGCAACCGTTTGAAAGATAAATTGTATTAAGATAAGCCTCAAGTATTTGTTTCTTACTGAAATTTCTTTCAAGGTTAAGCGCCTTTAAAATCTCGTTAAACTTACGAACATAAGTAACCTTGTTATCATCGGTAAGGTTTTTTATAAGCTGCTGCGTAATTGTTGAGCCGCCTTGGTCATTATTTTTAACAAAAACACCAATTGTTCTTATCCAGTCAACGCCGTGATGCTTATAAAAACGCTTATCCTCAATTGAAACAAAAGCCTCAGGAACATATTTGCTCATATCGTCAAGATTAACCCAAATACGGTTTTCCTCACCGTGAAGCCTTGTAATTTCAACAACATCATCGCCGTCATAACCATAGATAAACGAAGTTTGGTTTTGACCTACCTTTGCCTCGGTTGTAAGGTCAAATACAGGGTCGCCGTAAACAACGCTGTAGCCATAAATCGCAAGCACCGAAAAGCAAACAATACCGACAACGCCGATTACCATTACTGCGCCCAAAATAACCTTGCCGAAATTTGAAAGAGCTTTTTGAGCAGGAGTTTTGTTTTGCTTTGCTCTTTTTTTCTTAAGCTTTTTTTCTTGCTTTTGAACAAGCTCTTTTTCAATATCACGGCCACGCTGTATCTTCTTTGCCTTTTTGTCATCGGCGGAAGAAAGAGAATAAGACGCAGGAACATTACTGCCGTTTTCTCTTGAAGTTTTATCTTCATTATATGCTTCAACCATCATTGTGTTTTTTAATCTTATTTTCATAAAATTCTGTAAATGGTTTGCTTCATTTTTATAGTTACATAATTCAAATCTATCTGACAATTCCTTAGACGCCATAATAGTAAACTTGTCGTAATCTATTCTAGTCATTCCAATATCAATATCATCATCCCATGGAATATAACCTTGATGTCTTATTGCACCTATTAATGTTCCATAATTTAAAAAATATTTAATATTATTTTTTTTACAAATTCTAACAATTTCATCTAATATTTCTATTTGTGCTTTTCTTAATTTGTCAACATAATCTTTTTTCATATTCATCAACCTTTTCTAATTAGATTATACTATATTTTAATTGTATTATCAAGGTTAACAGAAAAAATAATTGTATTTTATGTTATTATTCACAGTTAATCTAAGGAAAATATTTTTTTATTTTGGAATTTTTAGTATTTCTAAATTCTGTATTTGTTTATTTTAATAAAGTTGTGTTAAACATAATGACTGATTCCGGAGTTTGACACCTATCTAATTATGCAATATTAATCGAGCCCATATTTTATATGGTTTTTATTTTGTCAAGTTTTTATCATTTTTATGTTGTGATTTGTTATGATGTATGATATAATTATATTGTAGGATGTGATTAGTATATGTATGTTAGATGCAACCCAAATAAAAATAATATTAAATATTTAAGCTATGTACGAGGTTATAGAGATAAAAATGGCAAGCCAAAACAAGTCACCGTAGAAAAAATTGGTGATTGGGAAGATTTGATAAAAATGTATGATGATCCAATTAAATTTTTTAATGAAAAGGCAAATGAAAGAGAAAAAGAATTATTGCTTGAAAATCAAGATACCTTTACCTACTCCCTAAGTGAAGAACTAGATGAGGATATCAAACCATATAATGTCGGATACATTTTCTTAAAAAAAATTTATGATGAACTTTCATTAAATGACTTTTTTAAGCAAAAACAAAAATACTTAAACATGGAATATAGTCTTGATAATATTTTTAAGTTACTTATCTATTCTAGAATAATGAATCCAGGAAGTAAAAAAGAAGCCTTTGATAATAAAGATTTATATTTTGATAATTTTGATTTTTCATTAAAAGATTTATATCGTAGTTTAGATATTTTTTGCAAATATCAAGAGGATATTCAAACTTGGCTTTGGAATAAAACAAAAAATAAATATAATAGAGACATAACCAATAGCTATTATGATTGTACTAATTATTATTTTGAGATTTCATACAATGATGAAGATTTGATTGATGAGGAAGGAAATGTATTAATTAAAGGTTATAGAAAAAAAGGTCCATCTAAAGAGAATAGAAAAGATCCTATAATTCAAATGGGATTACTTATGGACAATACTGACTTACCACTTGCTTATAATTTGTTTCCAGGAAATGAAAGTGAAAAAACATCACTAAGGCCAGCATTAAAAAAAGTTAAACGAAACTTTGGAATAGAAAGAACTATTGTCGTTGCAGATAGAGGGCTTAATACAAGTGATAACACAGTATTTATTGCTGGCAAAAACAACTCCGATAGTAACAATCATGATGGATATATATATGGTCAAAGTGTTCTAGGAGCTGATAAAGAATTCAAAGATTATGTACTAAAAGATGATTATATAGTTGATATGATAATTGAGAATAATGAAACTATATTCTTTAAGCACAAATCAAGAATATTTGCCAAAACAATACAAATTAAAAGAGATGGAAAAAGAACTAATAAATCAGTTATATATCAAAAGCAAATGGTGTATTACTCACAAAAATATGCAGAAAGACAAAAGTATGAAAGAGAATTAGTAATAGCAAAAGCAAAAGATTTAATATCAAATCCAGGAAAATATACTAGAGCAACATCAGTCGGAGCGGCAGGGTTTGTAAATAATATAAAGTTTGATAAAGAAACAGGATTAATACCAGAAGGAACTGCCTTGTCACTTAACGAAGAGAAAATAAAAGAGCTTGAGAAATATGATGGATATTATTCAATTGTTACAAGTGAACTTGAAATGAGTGACAAAGATTTAAGAGATAAATATAGAGGATTGTGGAAAATAGAAGAAACATTCAAAATCACTAAAAGTATTTTGAAATCAAGACCAGTTTATGTATGGACTAAAGAACATATAGAAGCACACTTTTTAACATGCTTTGTATCATTATTAATATTAAGATTGTTAGAAATTAAAACTGATAAAAAATACTCTATTGAAGATATAATTAAGTCTATAAACGACTTAACTTGCACAAAATTAAAAGCAGATACATATATAATAAATACAAGAAATAAAATTACAACAGATTTATGTAATATATTCAATTTAGACTTAACAAAAAAGTACATTAAATTGCAAAAAATTAAAAATTATATAAAATAATCAAAAAATCACAACAACAAAAAAATGAGCAATGCCTTATACTATATAGCTTTGCTCATTTTTACTGTCAAACTCAAGATATGTGATTATCAAGGTTTTTGAAAAAAGATATTACAAATAAATTGTAATATCTTAATCCTCTATCTTCTTGGTTTATCACTCAATTTTTGCAGTTTCTCAATTTTTCAACATTTATCAACATCTTATACTGTAAAGCTTTTCTTTTGTCATTTTAAGATTGTACACCTTGTACACCACGATATAATATTTTGAAAAGTAAGGTTATAATATGTTTGTGTAAGTTTCTGACATTAGAAGTGGGAAAAAATTTACATTCTACAATAATTCTTTTATTACTAGTTTTGCTTCTTTTAAACACTAATTTACAAAGAACTATTTTTCTTTTTTAGTATTAATTTTATTTTTTTCTTCTTCTTTCATATATTTATTTGCATCTTTTATAAAACTAATCGCTATCATAATAATTACTGTCCCAATTGGAAATGCTGCTACAATACTAACTGATTGCAAATTATTCATTGAACTTTGTGAAAAGACAAGAGCTATTGGAAGTAAAATTAATAAAATGCACCATATTAACTGAATGATTTTATGTGGCTTTTCATCTTTTGAAAGTTTATGGTAACTATAACAAGAAGCAGTATAAGCAATTGAATCAAACGATGTTGCATAAAAAGCAATCATTGTTATCAACAAAATAATTAAGAATAATTGCGACAATGGTAAAGTTCTAATAATTTGGATTATTATATTATATATATCTCCACCATTTTGATAAAGACTTACAACATCAATAGCTCCTTTCATTTGTAAGCTTAATGAATGATTTCCAAGTATTATAAAACTAATTATAGTTGATCCTACACCAAAAGCATAACCACCAAGAATTGTTTGTTTAACAGTTCGTCCTTTTGAAATATTTCCAATAAAGAAAGGTGCGGCAACACACCATACCATCCAATATGCCCAGTAGTATATTGTCCAATTTTGTGGAAAACTATTTTCTCTAAGTGGATCTGTATAAGTGGATAATCCTATGAAATTTTGTACCATTCTGCCTAGTGACGATATACCATTTTCAATTATATATTGGCCTTGTCCTCCAAAAATTAATACAAAGGCTAACATTCCAAAAAATAAATAAATACAAATTTTGGCTAATTTACTCATTCCTTTAAATCCATGAAGTAAAGAATATGTATAAACTATACAAGTTATTATTAATATTATTATAGTTACAATAGTACGATCAATATTTATATGAAATATTTCGCCAATAATTGTTGCCATAAGAGGTGTTGCAACACTAAAGGTTGTCGCTGCTCCTGCAAGAAGTGCGAAAACTGCCAGTAAGTCAATGACCCTGCCTGGTAATTTATCTGTAAATTTTCCAAGTAATGGCCTACATGACTCTGAATATTTTTGCCTTTTTCTTTTTCTTACATGTAGCATAAATCCAAATGCTACAGCTAATACTAAATAAAAGGACCATGGTATAAAACTCCAGTGAAAAAGTGTAAAAACATTTGACCAATCTTGAATTCCTCCTAAGTCTTGTATATGCGATTCACTAGCATACATTATCCATTCTGAAAAAGAATAAAATAATATATCCGCAGCCAAGCCACATGTAAACATCATACATCCCCATGAAAAGAATGAATATTTAGGCTTTTCATTTTTACCGCCTAGCACAATTTTTCCATATTTGGAAAAAGCTATGTATAAAGACAATATAAATATTCCAAACCCAATAATTAAATAATATGAACCAAAAGTGTCCCCAAAAAAGAATCTTACTTTACTTAATACATCATTTGATTGTGATGGTAAAAAGAAGAATAATACACACATTATTATAATTAGTGTTAATGGCATTAAAGTAATCATCCAATCTATTTTTTTATTTTTCATTTTTTCCTTCTTTCTTATATTCTAAATAACTATTGTCAAGTAAAATTAGTTCATCAAGATTATCTATTTCTTTTATATCCAATTTATTCATTTCATAAATAGTTAAATCAAATTCTTCAGGATGACAAAAAATTGCAATATCATCCCAATATATTTGTGTATTTTTTTTATCTATAAATTCATATTCTAAGTATTTTTTTAATTTTTCTCCGTCTTTTTTATTCCATCTAGATATACTATAAAGTTGCCATCCACATTTACCACCTATTCTACTGCATTCTTTTATAGTATTATTCTTATCTACTTTAAGTAACCATTCATCGGTATATTCATCAGTCCACACACAATTATAACCTGATTTATCAAAATAAGGATTTAATATACCACTATTATAAATCATTTGGTCTGCATCAAGTATAATGGCATTTTGTAAATGCTCTCTTGCTACATATAATGAAGAAATATTGTTACAAGTATCGTAATAAGGATTATCTATTAATTGTATATCTGGATATTTAGTTAATAAGCTTTCAAATTTTCCTTTTAAATATCCAACAACAATATATATTTCATTTATATTATTTTGATGTAATGAACTTATAATAGTATCAATCATTCTAACACCGTTTACTTCGATTAATGGTTTAGGTGTTTCTAATGTTACTGGTTTTAGTCTTGTTCCCATTCCAGCAGCCAAAATTACTGCTTGTCTTACCTTATTCAATATAAACACTTCCTAACTCTTCTTTAACAATTTTGTAGTATTCTTTTGCATATCTATATTGCTTTATAGAATATTCACCAAATTCAACGCCTAAAATTCTTTTAAACTCACACCAATTACTCCAAAGTAATCCACAAGCAGAAATATATGCATAAATTTTAATTCTTGTTAGTTTATCACATTTGTTTTCAAAATAAATATCTATTAAATTGTCTATTTTCTTTTTATCATATAATGAATATATGCAAAACATAGCTATATCAATACACGGATCTTGCATTCCTGCATATTCCCAATCTATAAGTCTTACACTGCCATCGTTATTGTTTATTAAAAAATTATCTGGTACTGCATCGATATGTGTTAAGCATTTATTTTTCGTATTTGCCTCTATAAATTGTTTGAGAGATAATACCTTTTCCTTAGTTACAGTATAATCGTCATATATAGAGGGCATTCCATTCCAAAGTGACTCATAAAATTCAATATTATTAAATATATCGAATTCATGTTCAACTTTTAAATTTAAATTATGAAATTCTCTTAATTTTTTCATGCATTTTTTTAAATCATTTTGATCATAAGGATTGCAAGACCTAACATTATCTAAAAATTTAGTTATTTTATATCCATTGTTAGAATTAATATAATATATATCATCGCATATATCTTTATCTTTTATTTTAGAATATACTGCTGCTTCATTTTTTCTATTTATTAATTTATCTGTGCCTTCGCCTGGTATTCTCATTATATAATTTTCATTCTTACATTTAAATAGGAAAGATTTATTTGTCATACCTTTCTTTAATTCTTTAATATCAGTTATATCAAAATTTTCAACATTAAAGACATTCTTTATTATATTAATTGCTTCATTATTTAAACTATTTGAATTATAATCACAGTTTCTTAAATCTTCATAGGTATTAATTTCAAAAAAATCACTATTACTGACAATATTCGGCTTAAATATTATATTATAATGATTAAATATTTCTTCCCAAAAAGAATTTCTATATTCTTTTTCATTATTTAATTCAACTATTTGTTTTATAAATTCATTTTTATCTTCATTTGAAACATAAGCAATTCCAACCATTCTATTTCCAATATTATTATGGGTTTTCATTATTTCAAATTTTTTATTTACTCTAATGGTACTGTCCCCATCCAAATCATTACTAATCATGTACCAAGAATATAATTCATTTTTAGAAAATGCATCCTTGTATCCGACCGGCATCAGGTTTTTGCGGCGGAATTCAAGCGGATCCATGTTAAGTTTTGCACAAATGTCTTCTGTATGACATTCTACAGCCCACATTGCCTGTGGAATTCCGTAACCACGCATCGCACCGGCAACGGATTTGTTTGTGAATATTGTATAAGCATCAGCCTCTACGTTATCACAAGGATAAAGCTGCGGGAATGCGCCAACTCCTTTGGCACAGATACTGTGACCGTGAGATGCGTAAGCACCCTGATCAGAAAATGCTTCCAGTTTTCTTGCAGCAAATGTTCCATCCGGGCGAACCCATGAAATGATGTGGCTCTTGATCGCATGACGTACACGAGTAGAAACAAAGGTCTCCTCTCTTGGTACATCAAGTTTAATAAGATGTCCGTGAAGCTGCATGGACAGCCATGCACAAAGTGGCTCATACAAAACATCCTGCTTATTTCCGAAACCAC
>ENA-OROL01002400-OROL01002400.1-human-gut-metagenome-genome-assembly--contig:-NODE-2400-length-13082-cov-3.351194_pt1 | contig 13082 bp, 13 predicted proteins | sample MGYA00242128_ERZ509048 | MGnify/ENA primary metagenome ERZ509048 (study PRJEB26280, sample SAMEA2338750) | human gut metagenome | biome: human gut; feature: human-associated habitat; material: faeces...
CAGCTGACCCAGCACACGGGCCACGTTGAGGCCTTTGCCGCCAGCGGTCTTTTCGGGCGTCACACGGTTAACGTCGTCGATAACGAGCTCATCGAGCTGATAGCGCGTATCGACAGACGGGTTCATCGTAACGGTGAGGATCATTTTTAGCTCCTTATCTCGCAGGCTCCTTGTGCCTCGCGATACGAGTCGACAAAACGGAATTACAGAATCTCAATCGTGAACGAGCGAACGACGGTCTCCTTGGGCTTGGCGACAAGGCAGCCGCGCTTATGCTCAAGCACGTCGTCCTCATCGGAGCAGGTCGAAAGGCCGCCCCAGGGCTCAACCGCCACAAAATCGCCCTCGGGCTTGCTCCACACAATGAGATATGGGAAGCCCTCAAAGCTCAGGCGGACGCCCTTGTCCTCGCCCTTTTTGGAAAGCGTGACCTGACGGCTCTCGAGCACGTCAAAGATGGTCTCCGCAAAATCGAAGAGCTCATGTGACAGAGGCAGCGTCTTTCCCACCATGGGGTTCTTGGAGCGATTGGTCACGTCAATCAAGCCAGTCGAGGGGACGGCAGTGCAAAGCTCAGCAGCCTCGTCCTTCTCAAAGCGCAGCTCGTAGTCCGTATAGGCCTCGCCCTCATCGAGTGGACACCTAAAGCCGGGATGACCGCCAATAAAGAACGGCATATCCTCGGTGCCCTCGTTGGTGACCTCGTAGGAAACGCGCACGGCAGCGTCCTCGAGCGCATAGCGGGCGACAAGCTTAAACGGATACGGATAATCGCTCAGCAGCGCGGCGTTATCCTCCGAAGCCAGGCACATCGCCAGCTCGTTCTCGCTCTGGCTCAGCAGCTTCCACTCTTGCTTGCGCGCAAACCCGTGGCGGGCGAGCTTCACGTGATGCCCGGCAAACGTCATGGCGCTGTTGTCGCGCAAGCCTCCGCAAATCGGGAAGCAAATCGGTGCCTGGCCAGACCACACGGCGGGATCGCCCTGCCACAGATACTCGCGACCTCCGGCCTCGATCGAGGTAAACGAACCACCAGCCGTGGACACCTTAATAGAAATCGAATCGTTGGAGAGAGCGTATTCCATTGCCCATCCTTTCGAACAACTGCTTTTTTGCTCGCAAGAACCCGTCTCGGCCCTGACCAAAGGACAAACCCGCACGTTCATCGATACGTCCGGTATCCCAGCCATGCAACGGGGTACCATACAGACATTGATGCAATTACAGCTGAAAGGCCTTCTTATGCGAACCATCATCCTCTACGCCTCGCGCCATCACGGCAATACGAAAAAGCTCGTGGACGCCATCGTCGAGGCACACCCCGAGATCGATACCCTCGATGTGAAGACGCTCGGTAAAAACGAGTATCCCAACCTGCACGAATATCATCTGATCGGTGTCGCCACGGGCATCTATTACTCCGAGATCGACAAGGACATGGCACGCGTGCTCACGAACGTGCTGCAGCCGCAGGACAAGGTGTTTGGCCTTATGACCTACGGTGGCAAAAACAAGTGGTACGGCAAGGATATCGATGGCATCTGCCGCATGAGGCAGGCTATCTTTATGGGCGTCTACGGCTGCCCAGGCTTTGATACGTGGGGACCGTTCAAACTCGCCGGCGGTGTCCAAAAGGGACACCCGACCGCTGAGGAAATTAAGGGCGCCGTCGACTTCTTCGACAAGATCGAAGACGAGTATGGCGACATCATCGTCGAAGAGTACGCCAAGCGCGAGAAGCGTCTAGCATACGAGAAGGAGCATCCTGCAGGAGGCCTGGTGGCCGGCGTCAAGCGCACGGCAAAGAAGATCGCTAACAAGCTGTAACTGTGAAGGTGCTTTTGAGCGTTTAACCCATACGGCGGGTCCGAGCAGATTCGGGCCCGCCGTCTTTTTCTATCGCTACTCGGTAAAGGCGTTGCCGACGCTCTGGCCGCCAACATACGTCTCGACGAGGGTGAGCTCATGGTCGAACACGACAAAGTCGGCGTCGCGACCCGGCATGATGCTGCCGCACTTATCCTCGATGTGCGCGGAGCGTGCCGGCACCTCGGTTGCCATGCGAATGGCGATATCGGCGCTGGCGATGCCCCAGTCAACGATGTTCTTGACGCCCTGGGCAAGCGTGAGCACCGAGCCGGCAATGCTCTTGCCGTCGGCGAGCCAGCACAGGTTGTCCTTCATGATGACGTCCATGCCACCACTGGTGTAGCTGCCCTCAGGCATGCCGCCGCAACCCAGGCAGTCGGTGATGAGCACCGTGTGCTGCCAGCCCTTTGCCTGCAGCAGCGCCTTGATGGCGGCAGGGTTTACGTGCTTGCCGTCACAGATGATCTCGGCGTAGGTCTCGGGCGTGGACATGGCAGCACCCACGACACCGGGCTCGCGGTGATGCAGACCGCGCTGGCCGTTATAGGTGTGCGTAAAGCAGCTGGCGCCGGCATTGATGGCGGCAATGCACTCATCGTAGGTAGCGTCGGAGTGACCGATGCTGGTCACGACGCCCTTCGCGTTGAGGGCGGCAGCATAGGCGGCAGCGCCATCACGCTCAGCGGCCATGGCACTCTTGACGATACGTCCGCCGGCAGCCTCCTGCCACTGGTCGAAGACCTCCTCGGAGGGGTCGATCAGGTAAGCGGGGTTCTGTGCGCCCACGTGCTTCATGGTAAAGAAGGGGCCCTCCAGGTAGATGCCCTGAATGCGAGCACCGCAGAAGTCGGGGCCGCGACCCTCGTCCGCCTGAGCGATGGCGGCGCAGGCGTCCTTGATCTGCTCGACGCCATCGGTGAACGTCGTGGGCAGCCAGCTGGTGGTGCCGCGACGGGCGAGCTCGGTCGAGCTGATATCGATGCCCTCGGGATCGTTATCGGTAGTTGAGTGGTTGTAGAAGCCATGGATGTGAGTATCGACCATACCCGGTGCGATCCACGATCCCGTGTAGTCCTTAATCTCGCAAGAGGGCTCGTCGGCCTGCCAGGCGCCAAAGACGCCATCCTCGACCATAAGATAGCCGCCCAGTTGCGGGCCTGCCGGCAAGAAGAACTTGTCAGCCTTAATTGCGTACGTGCTCATATGCACTCCTTGCTTCTAAAGCAGTTGACTGTAGTGATGCTTATACCCAGCTCACGGAAAACAAAAAGCGCCCGCCCGCCGTTATGAGCGGACGGGCGCCCTTACAGGGGGACGCGATTAAGCGGTGAAGGGGTGAATCGTCACGCCCTTAACCACGCGGTTGACCGTGCCGGTGGGGCTCGGCGTATCGGGCGTGTTGCCCACGCGCACGGAGTTGAGCAGGCTGATAGCCTGGGCAAACATCACGAACGGCAGAGCAAGGTAGCCCTCGGGAAGTGCCTCGTAGCCCTTAAAGGTGAAGGACTCACCCTCATAGACGGTGGCACCTTCCTGCTGAACGGCGATGGTGTGCTGAGCGATTTCGTCGCCACCGATCTCGTTGAGGATGTCGATGTCGTACTGACGGGTGTAGGCGTCGTTGTTGACGAACACGAAGACGAGCGTCTTATCGTCGACGAAGGACTTAGGTCCGTGACGATAGCCCATGGAGGTGTCGTAGGAAGTAGCGACCAGACCGTGAGCGAGCTCGAGGATCTTGAGCTGGCTCTCCTGGGCAAGGCCACCGAAGGAGCCAGAACCCAAGTAGGTCACGCGGTTGAAGTCGCCAGCCAGGTAATCGGCGATCTCGGGCTCACGGGAGATGACCTCCTCGCCCATCTTGGCAATCGTCTCGACCCACTCGGCCTTCTGCTCGTCAGAGGCAGTGTCGAAAATAAGGGTAGAGAGCAGGGTCATGCAGGAATAAGAACCGGTCATGGCGAAGCCCTTGTCGTTGGCGCGCGGAATGAGCAGCGTCAGCGCGTTGGGATCATCGGCAGATTCGACGGCGAGCTTGCCCTCGGGAGCGCAGGTGATGTTGAGGAACTTGACGTTGTGGACGAGCTCCTTGGCAACGGCAACGGCGGCAAGGCTCTCGGGGCTGTTGCCAGAGCGGGCGAAGGAAACCACGAGCGTGGGATCCTCGGCGCGCAGGAAGTCGCGCGGGGCGCTCACGATGTCGGTCGTGGCGATGGGCTTAAAGTCGTAGAGATCAGTGTTGCCAGCGTGACGCAGGTACGGGGCGCAGGTATCGCCAACGTAGTCGGACGTACCGGCACCGGTGAAGACAACGGACAGACGACCCTCGCCCATAGCGCGAGCCTCGGCCAGGAAGGCCTCGATGGCCTCCTTGTTCTCGCGATAGATGTTGAGCGTATCACGCCAAAGCTCGGGCTGCTGAGCAATCTCGGCCGTGGTGATCTGGGCGCCGAGCTCGGTGAGCTCCTCGACACTCTTCTCGAACATTTTTAATACCTCTCTCTAGAAGTAATCCTCTGACGTGCAATTATACACTTCGGTTGGTTATCTGGTAGTAACCAGTTAAATGCAAAGAATCATCATATGGAAACGATGCGGACACTAATCGCTACGCTGGTGGTAAACCTTGTATTTAAACTGATCGGCACGAGCAACCGAGAGTGTGTACTCCACAACCTCGTTTGACTCGTTATACGTAGTCCTGACCAAATCGAGCACAGGCGAGCCCTCGACAATTCCCAAAAGGTGGGCGTCGGTGGGACGGGCTATGCTCGCATAGAACTCCTCTTCGGCCACGCGTATCTTTTGCTGAAAGTCTTGCTCAATCACATCGTAAAGCGGCTTACGCTCCAGCAGCGGTCGCTTTAGGGACAGAAATTGACGAACTGGTAGATAGCTGCGTTCGACCATCATGGGCATGTTGTCGGCAGAACGAAGGCGCTTAAGCTTAAAAATGCGATCACCGATACGCAATCCCATATGCTCGGCCAGATTTTTATCGGCCTCCATCTCGCAAAACTCGAGAATCGTGGTCTCGGGGTCGCGACCCATCGCGCGCATCTGCTCGGTAAAGCTGTAGGACTGCATAAGATTGGTTGCTTTTGCCGAACGGTCGGTCACAAAGGTACCGCGACCGTGCTGCCGAACCACCAGTCCTAAACGCTCCAGTTCCTGCAAAGCCAGGCGCACCGTGGTGCGCGAGAGACCATAGCGCTCCGAAAGTTCGCGCTCGGAAGGAATCATGTCACCGGCGCGATATTCATGGTCGATCTTTTCGGTCAGAATATCGACCAGCTGATCGTACAGCGGTTGCTTACGCGCTCCGATCGCCATCCTATCCTCCCTTTTGCTCGAATTCGGCTAACTACCTAGGGTGTTTAGCATTATCTGTCTGCCACACCCGAATCATCAAGAAAACAAAAGCCGCGCGCTCTTTCGAGCACGCGGCTTTTAACATACACATGGCTTAAGGGGTCGGGGTGTGAGCCGCGTAGGGACACACCCCTCAAGCTAGAGCCTTACCAGATGCTCGGCCAGAGACCAAGCGGGCCGGCGCCCAGGATGCCAAGGACGAAGAGCAGGAGAATGCCCTTGGTCGGGGTCCAGCTGTGCTTAGCGAACATGTAGTAAAGCAGCAGCGTAAGCATAAGCGGGACGAGCTTCGGGACGATGGTGTTGAGGGTGTCGGCAACAGAGAAGTTGACCGGATCCTCGGTAACGGTAGCGTAGGTCACGGACTCCATGCCGTTGCCCAGATCGGCGACGCCGCACTTGACCTCGTTGCCGTCGGCATCGGTGGCGGTGAGGGCGTTGCCGTCCTCATCGGTCATGGCGATGGTACCGGCCTCAGCGGTCTCGGTATCGATGCCCTCCATACCGGTGAAGTTCTCGGCCTCCTTCTCGGAGACGATCACGGTAGTAGGGGCAAGGCCACGGGTGGTGCCGTTGGGGATCTGGAGGTTGATCTGGGTGCCACCCATGGTGACGACCAGGCAACCGACGACGAAGACGCCCATGATGGAAGCGGCACGCGTGAAGGCCTGCATGTTGGCGGTCAGAGCGTCAATAGCGCTGGTGCCAAGCTTGTAGGACCAGTTCATGAGCCAGAAGCGCAGAGCGAACTGGACGGCGTTGAAGATCACCAGGAAGATGATCGGCGCAGCGGCGTTGCCGTTGATGGCCATGTTGGAGGTGATGCCGGCCGTGATAGGCACGAGCGTCAGCCAGAACAGGGCGTCACCGATACCACCGAGCGGGCCCATTGCGGCGACGCGGACGGCGCGGATCGTGGGGATGTCAACCTTGTTCTGCTCGAGCGAAAGCACGATGCCCATAACAAAGGTGACGAGGAACGGGTGGGTGTTGAAGAACTCCAGGTTGTGGCTCATGGAAGCCGCGAGGTCGTTCTTGTTGGTGTGGATCTTCTCCAGACCGGGGATGATGGAGTAGAGCCAGCCAGCGGCCTGCATACGCTCGTAGTTGAACGAGGCCTGCAGGAAGCAGGAGCGCCAAGCCATCTTGTTGAGGGTCTTCTGGTCGAGCTGCGGAGCAGGAGTGAGATCCTCGTAGTGCTCCGGGATCACATACTCATTAGATGCCATCTTCGAAGTCACCTCCGTCAGAAACAGCTGCACCCTTCAGCTCGGTCTGCTGCTGGAAGTCCCAGAAAGCGATGCCGAAGCCGATGAGAGCGAGGATGAGCAGAGCAGGGGTTGCCAGCGAATCGTTGGCAACGGTGATGAGCGCGAGGCCGAAGCCCATGAGGAAGAAGCCCCACATATCGCGGTTCATCATAACCTTGAGCAGGACGGCGAAGCCGACGAAGCGCATCATGCCGCCTGCAGCGGACAGACCGGTCTGCAGCCACGTCGGGATGGCAGAAGCGATGGTCTGACCGATGGTAGCGCCAGCGATGAAGAACAGTGTGACGACGACAGCGAAGATCAGGCCGAGCAGAGCCATGGCGAAGTAGTTCAGGCGCTCGATGCCCTTGGTGTCCGCGTTGTGAGCCATGTTATCGGCCGTGGACATAAGCGGGGACATAAGCGTGAAGACCAGGGTAACGCCAAGCTGGCCAAGCAGAGCGAACGGAATGGCGAGGCCGACTGCCGCGTTGGGCTCGAGGCCCGTGGCGATAGCGAGAATGGCTGCCATGATGCCGCCGATGACGGCGTTAGGCGGCTGAGCGCCTCCGATCGGCATGTTGCCGATCGTCATGAGCTGATAGGTACCACCCACGAGAAGACCGGTGTTGAGGTCGCCAAGGATAAGACCGATGACGGCGCCGGTGACGATGGGCTGATAGAGAGACTCGAGGAAGTCAAACTGGTCGATTGCCGCGATGAACGTAACAACGAAGACCAGAGCGATCTGGATGATCGAGTATTCCATCTTGCTCCTCCTTTCAAAATGTATGTACGCACTTTGGATATCACGTACAGAACGTCAGGGTTTCACTCCTGACAACGTGGATCACGAGGATTACGAGAAGAGCTTGCTCGTGTCCTCAACAGGCGTGCTCGGAACGCGCCTGATCTCCAACTCCACCCCCAATTCCTGCAGCTCTTTAAACGCAGCGACATCCTCGTCGTTAACTGCGACGGAGGTGGCGACTTGGCGCTTTCCTTCCGACATGTGCATGTTGCCGATGTTTACCTTCTTTATAGGCACACCGCCCTTGACGAGCGTAAGCACGTCTTCCGGTGTTTCGGCCACGATGAAGATCTTCTGGCGCGGGCTCGCCTTGCCAATGACGTCGATGGTCTTCTGCAGGGAGAAGAAACGCGTAGCGACGCCGGCGGGAGCGGCCATCTTCATGAGGTTCTGGCGCATGGTGTTGGACGCCACGTCGTCGTTGGCGACGAGGATGAGGTTGGAGCCCAGGGTGGAGTTCCACTGGGTTGCAACCTGACCATGAACCAGTCGGTTATCGATGCGGGTAAGAAGAATGTTGGGTTCTGCCATGTTGATCAGCTTCCTTTCGTTATTTGCTGACGACAGTTACTTGATCTCCTGAATCGCGTAACGCGAAACGTCTACGACGGCTCCGGATCGGACTTTGATCTGGACCTTTTCGCCTTCGATGCCTTTTACGGTTCCGTAGATACCGCCGGCGAAAAGAACCTCCTGACCCGGCTTGAGCTCGGTGTGCAGCTCCTTGAAGTACTTCTGCTTCTTCTTCATGTTGATTTGCGACCAGATGGTGTAAATCAAGCCCATGATGACAAGCAGGCCCAAAAGGGCGACCGAGGAGCTCAGGACGTTGGCTCCGAAATCGGCCATTAGATGCCGTCCTCGTCGCCGAAGATATCCTCTTCATCGGAGCCGGCAACGGATGCGACCGTCTGGGCGGTGATGCCCGTCTGGCCAACGGTCACGGCCTGTTCGCCAAGCTCGGCGAGCGTGGCATTGCCGCGGAGGAACAGAAGCTCAATAACCATGGGAAGGTTGGTGCCAGTCAGAACCTCGACGTTGTCGACATCCTGGGCAATCATCATCGACTGGTTAAACGGGGTGCCGCCAAGCAGGTCGGTAAAGACGAGCACGCCATCGCACTCCTCGCGCATGGCGGTAATAGCGGCGCGGAGATCCTCACCGTAGGATGCAGCCTGGTCGCCCTCAAAAGGAACGACGGTAAAAGCAGGCTGGTCGCCGGCAACCATAGCGATAGCGCTTGCAAGGCCGGGTGCGAACTGTCCATGACCGGTAAGAATAAAGCCAACCATTCAAATTTCCCTTCCGAAGGTGTGTACGATCTGAGTCCGATGATTTTCGAAAGCCAGCGGGCGCTCGCCCTTAAAGCTTCTTGGAAAGCGTTCTTTGAAGACCAGTGGTCTCTCAACTGGTAGTAACCACGTGACGTGTTGTTGCCACTATATCACCACAGAAGAGGTTGCTTTCGTTGATTCATACGGTAAAACGTTTTTGCACCGCTCACGGCGATAAATCGACCGTTTACCGCTCGTTAACACTTCTACCTGCGGTTTTGAAACCGTTTCGAAATGCTTTGGCAAAAGATCGAAACTTTTCCTGTGTCTAAACAACGCAGGGCGGCTAAAAATAGCGTGTAGAAAAATTGCAGGTCATTGTGAAGATATGTGAATTGGTCTTTTTGACTTAATACCAGTTAGAACCAGTTTTGAGATTATCGGTGAACGGTAGTTTTCGACCGTTCACCGGTTACTTGCAATCGTTTGCAGTTGTTTTCCCAGATGAATTAGGGAAGCCCGATGAAGCATTTATGCGATCACTGGAAGTTTTGACATTTGTCCTCATCCCCCGCGTGTCAAACTCCGGCATCCAAAATGAGCCAATAGCTCACGTTAATCGTTTTCAATCATTACTTACTCAGTATCCGTAATTATTTATCGTTTATCGTTAATTCTGATATGATACAAGTGTCATCCAAAACGCCGATTGGAGGGGTTATGGTCCATCGAAACGAATCTATATCGAATGAAACCATCAGCCGCGAACAGACGATAGCCAAACTGAAGAAGCTCGCTCGCATCTGCAAATGGGCCACGATCTGCATTACCACCGCGCTCGCACTGGGACTCCTCGCAGTCATTGCGATTGACCTTCTACTCATATTGCCTGGCCTCTCCCAAGGGTCATGTCTCCAATCCGTAGAACTTCAAACCGGCGAAGGGCCGTGCCTTGCTATCGTCGGTACCGATGCGCAGGCCCCGCTTATGCTCGTCGCACACGATGGTCACACTGCCATAGGGAGCCTCTTGATGACATGCCTCGCGCTTACCATCGCGATAAGCGTGCGCAGGCTTTTCTTCAACATTGAAAAGGAAGGCAGGCCCTTTGACCTTGAATGCAACCAGACACTTCGTCGAGTAGGACATTTATTCCTTATCGGCGGCGTTGCCGTGAGGCTTCTTGGTGCCGTTATCACGGGAATGATACTCTCAGGATTTGGCGGCAGCTTTACGGATGCGTTCGTCGGCCAGTTATTCGAGTCCTCCATGCTCTTTGCAGGCCTGATTATTTGCCTGATTGCCAGCATCTTCCGCTACGGGTATATCCTGCAAAAACAAGATGACGAGTTGCTCTAGGGGGAATCCATGATTATTCTGCGGCTTGACCGCATGCTCGCCGAACGCAAGATCTCATCCAAAGAGCTTGCGGAACGTGTGGGCATCTCCCAGGTCAATATGTCACGCATTAAGACGGGCAAGGTTTCTGCCGTGCGCTTTTCAACTCTTGATGCGATATGCCGGGCACTCGACTGCCAACCAGGCGATGTACTGGAATATATATCCGACGATGAAGCCGATAGCCTTTTTGGGCTTAAAGATGAATAGCCATAATTAAGCCGCCAATCACGCCCTCAACGCAACAAGCCCCCTAGAACGATGTCCGTTCTAGGGGGCTTCATCAGATATTTCGGCTTCGTACTCGAAAGCTCAGGCAAACCTTACGCAAACAGGCCGTAGATGCTGATGTTGGCCTTGGCGTAGAGGCCGTTGGCGTACTCGGTCCACTTGGAGCTGGCGCTCGAAGCCTGCGAAGAGTACTGCTGGTAGGCGGTGTAATAGGCGGTCATGGCCTGCTTGTAGGTAGCGCTATCGGCCGTAAAGGCATCGTCAGCGAAGGCCTTGGCGTAGGTGCTATCGGCGTCCTTCCAGGTGCCCTTTTCGCTATCCCACTCGTCGCCGGCAAGGTTGATGATGTAGTCAGCGTAGTCCTTGCTCGCGGTCTCCTCGTTGCCGTCAGCAGGCTCAGTCGGGGCGGTGGGCATGCTTGCGGAGGTGTCGCCGACCTTCTTCTTGTAGAGCTTCTGCAACGTCGCGGACTGACGGACGATCTGCTTGGCCTGGTCCTTGGACACGCCGTACTGCGTGGCCATGGTCTTGTAGTCGGAGGTGCCGATGGAATCCTCGGCGTACTGCTTCATTTCCTTGGAAGAGACGGTAATGCCCTCGTCCTCGGCAGCGTCCAGCAGAATCTGGTTACGCACGTAGGACAGGATAACGTCGGCAGACGGAGCGGTGTAGTTGCCGTCGTCGTCCTTGACGGTGTCGAGGCTGTACTGGCTCTCGATGGCCTCACGCGCGGTGATGTCGCTCTTCTTGCCGTTGTAGCTATAGCTTGCCACGGTCGAATCGAGCTGGTCCTCGGTCAGGGTCGACGAGCCGACACCCTTGCCGCCAAAACCACCGTTGCCGATAAAGAAGCCGACCACAGCAGCGATCACGATGGCGACCACAAAGGCGGCAATCATCGTCTTCTTGCGCTTGGATGCATGGTCACCCGCGTCGGAGTCGTCGTCCTCGTCCTGCTCCTGGGGCATGAGGTTCTCGTCGGCGGCGTCCGCGGCGATCTTTGCCTCCAGGCGGGCGTCCTCCTCCTCGGCCGTCGTACCGGCAGCAATGTGCTCAGCAGACGTACCGGCGACCAGGTCGATCTTCTCGTCCTCGTCACCGTCGGGGCCTTCGCCGCGCTCGATGATTTGGATACCGTCGATCTCGTCCTTCTCGTCCTTCTTTTGAATCAGACCCATATCGGTTACTCCTTGTTAGGAAACATAGTCCTCAATAGAATACGCCCGACAGAGCGCCGGGCGTATTGATTCTTAGGTTATACGCAAACACTTAAGTACTATTTAGGCGTTTGCAGTGTGCATACCTTAGGCCAGGTGCGCGATAACGGCATCGGCAAAGGCCTGCGTGCCCACGGCGCCCTCAACGGAGCCGGTCTGGGCACGACGCACGTCACCGGTAACCTGCTCGCCCTCGTCGAGCGTGGCAGATACGGCGGCGCGAATACGATTGGCGGCATCGTTCTCGCCCAGGTGATCGAGCATCATCGCAGCAGAGAGGATCTCGGCCGTGGGGTTGGCGATATCCTGGCCCGCGATATCGGGCGCGGAGCCGTGCGTAGCCTCAAAGATGGCGCAGTCGGCACCGATGTTGGAGCCGGGGGCCATACCCAAGCCGCCCACCAGGCCGGCGCACAGGTCACTCACGATGTCGCCGTACAGGTTGGGCAGCACCAGGACATCGAAGTCGTTGGGGTTCTGGACCAGGCCCATGCAGGTGGCGTCGACGATCTTGTCGTTGAACTCGATATCGGGATAGTTGGCGGCCACCTCGCGCGCCACGCGCAGGAACAGGCCGTCGGTCGCCTTCATGATGTTGGCCTTATGCACGGCCGTCACCTTTTTGCGGCCGCAGCGGCTGGCATACTCAAAGGCATACTCCACAATGCGGCGGCTCCTGGCGATGGAAATCGGCTTAATTGAAATGGCGGAATCAGCGGCGAAGGTCTTCTGGCCCGAGCGCTCGACGAGCTGCGAGAGCTCCTCGACCTCGGCAGTGCCCTCATCGAACTCGATGCCGGCGTAGAGGTCCTCGGTGTTCTCGCGCACGATGACCAGGTCAACGTCGCGGAAGCGCGAGCCGTCGCCCGGCTGCGACAGGCAGGGGCGCACGCAGGCGTACAGGTCAAAATGCTTGCGCAGGGCCACGTTAACGCTGCGGAAACCCGTGCCGACCGGCGTGGTGATGGGACCCTTGATGGCAACCTTGGTCTCGGCGACCGCATCGAGCACGCGCTGGGGCAGCGGCGTGCCAAACTCGTCCATGACGCCGGCACCGGCCTCCTGGACGTTCCAGTTGATCTGGACACCAGTGGCCTCGACCACGCGGCGCATGGCCTGCGTAATCTCGGGACCGATACCGTCACCGGGAATCAGGACTACATCGTGCGCCATAATCTGTTACTCCTCGTCTTCGGCGTCGTCAGATTTTTTAACGCTAGCACGCTTCTTCTTTTTGGAGAGATCCAGACCAAAACGTTTAACAAGCATTTCGCAAATCTCGCTCGAACGGGCCTTGAGATAGCTGCCCTTGCCGTTCTCGGCATCGAACTTAAGGCGCAGCGCGAGCTTCTCGGCGACCTCGGCGTCAATCTCGCCCTGGCCAAACTCGTACAGGCAACCGAGCATGTCGCGATACTCGAGGTCGCCGTGGTAGCACTGGATGGCCTCGTCCAGGATGGGCCAAGCCTCGCGCGAACGCTCGACGCTCGTGGCGCCCCACACGCACAGCAGGCGGAAGGCAGCATAGCGCAGCGTGGAGGAGATCTCGTCGAACAGTGCGGTCTCGGCACCCTCAAAGGCATCGCCCAGCTGCTCGGGGCAGGTGGTGGCGAGCGCCGTCAGGGCATCGAGGGCCTCCCAGCGGGTCTGAGCCTCGGGG